>Ga0157363_1000304_pt1 | contig 37656 bp, 35 predicted proteins | sample AttsexASBM1_FD_111477 | JGI IMG/M metagenome (GOLD analysis project Ga0157363, IMG submission 111477) | Fungus gardens microbial communities from leaf cutter ant in Ribeirão Preto, State of São Paulo, Brazil - Atta sexdens ASBM1 | ecosystem: Host-associated > Fungi > Mycelium > Unclassified ... | reverse complement strand
GGCGCGCGGTCTGCGCTCAATCGTGGAAGGCGCGCTGCTGGAAACGATGTACGATCTGCCGTCAATGGACGACGTGGAGAAAGTGGTGATCGATGAGTCGGTTATCGCGGGCGAATCGGAGCCAATGCTGATCTACGGCAAGGGCGATGCGCAGCAGGCTTCTGGCGAATAAATAACCATATCATTCCAACCGGTTAGCGCAAATGGGGGAAATTATTCCCCCATTTACTTTTCTCTCGCACATAACGTTGAATGTCTGATATTCATCCCCATATACTCAACTACCTGTGGGTAAAACTGCATGCCAGACAATTGCGGTTCCCCTCACCCTGGCGGAAATTAAACTAAGAGAGAGCTCTATGAATCCTGAGCGTTCTGAACGCATTGAAATCCCTGTGTTGCCGTTGCGTGACGTAGTGGTTTATCCGCACATGGTAATTCCGTTGTTTGTAGGCCGTGAAAAATCGATTCGCTGCCTTGAAGCCGCCATGGATCATGACAAAAAGATCATGCTGGTCGCGCAAAAAGAGGCTTCAACGGATGAACCTGGCATTAACGATCTCTTCTCTGTAGGGACCGTAGCGTCAATTTTACAGATGCTGAAGCTGCCTGACGGCACGGTGAAAGTGCTGGTCGAAGGACTGCAGCGCGCGCATATCACCACGCTCGCCGATAATGGCGACCATTTTACGGCTCAGGCAGAATATCTGGTTTCGCCTGAGATCGACGAACGCGAGCAGGAAGTGCTGGTGCGTACGGCGCTTAATCAGTTTGAAGGCTATATCAAACTGAACAAGAAAATCCCGCCGGAAGTGCTGACTTCCCTGAACAGCATTGAAGACGCGGCGCGCCTTGCGGATACCGTGGCTGCCCATATGCCGCTGAAGCTGGCTGACAAGCAGTCCGTGCTGGAAATGTCCGACATCAATGAACGCCTGGAATACCTGATGGCGATGATGGAGTCGGAAATCGATCTGCTGCAGGTGGAAAAACGCATCCGCAACCGCGTGAAAAAGCAGATGGAGAAAAGCCAGCGCGAGTACTATCTGAATGAGCAGATGAAGGCGATTCAGAAAGAGCTGGGCGAGATGGACGACGCGCCGGACGAAAACGAAGCGCTGAAGCGTAAAATCGACGCGGCGAAAATGCCGAAAGAGGCGCGCGATAAAACCGAAGCCGAGCTGCAGAAGCTGAAGATGATGTCGCCGATGTCGGCGGAAGCGACAGTGGTGCGCGGCTATATCGACTGGATGGTTCAGGTACCGTGGAACGCCCGCAGCAAAGTGAAAAAAGATCTGGTGAAGGCGCAGGAAACGCTGGATACCGATCACTTTGGTCTGGAACGCGTTAAAGACCGTATCCTGGAATATTTAGCGGTACAGAGTCGCGTCAGCAAAATTAAAGGGCCGATCCTCTGTCTGGTAGGGCCGCCGGGCGTGGGTAAAACCTCGCTGGGGCAGTCTATCGCCAAAGCGACCGGGCGCAAATATGTGCGTATGGCGCTGGGCGGCGTGCGTGATGAAGCGGAAATCCGCGGTCACCGCCGTACCTATATTGGTTCCATGCCGGGCAAACTGATCCAGAAGATGGCTAAAGTCGGCGTAAAAAACCCGCTGTTCCTGCTGGATGAGATCGACAAAATGTCTTCGGACATGCGCGGCGATCCGGCTTCGGCGCTGCTGGAGGTGCTGGACCCGGAGCAGAACATCGCTTTTAACGACCACTATCTGGAAGTCGATTACGATCTTTCCGACGTGATGTTCGTGGCAACCTCGAACTCGATGAATATTCCGGCGCCGCTGCTGGATCGTATGGAAGTGATCCGCCTGTCGGGCTACACCGAAGACGAAAAGCTCAACATCGCCAAAAAGCATCTGCTCTCCAAGCAGATCGAGCGTAACGCGCTGAAAGAGAGCGAGCTGACGGTGGACGACAGCGCTATCGTTAGCATCATTCGCTACTACACCCGCGAAGCGGGCGTGCGTAGCCTTGAGCGCGAGCTGTCGAAGCTGTGTCGTAAGGCGGTGAAAACGCTGCTGATGGATAAAACGGTCAGCCATATTGAGATCAACGCCGACAACCTGAAAGATTTCCTGGGCGTGCAGCGCTTCGACTATGGCCGCGCCGACAGCGAAAACCGCGTAGGTCAGGTAACTGGTCTGGCGTGGACGGAAGTGGGCGGCGATCTGCTGACCATCGAAACCGCCTGCGTACCGGGCAAGGGCAAGCTCACCTATACCGGCTCGCTGGGCGAGGTGATGCAGGAGTCTATTCAGGCGGCGCTGACCGTGGTGCGCGCGCGCGCAGAGAAGCTCGGCATTAATGGCGACTTCTACGAAAAACGCGATATCCACGTGCACGTGCCGGAAGGCGCGACGCCGAAGGATGGCCCAAGCGCCGGTATCGCTATGTGTACGGCGCTGGTTTCCTGCCTGACCGGCAACCCGGTGCGCGCCGATGTGGCGATGACCGGCGAGATCACGCTGCGCGGTCAGGTTCTGCCTATCGGCGGCCTGAAAGAGAAGCTGCTGGCGGCGCATCGCGGCGGCATCAAAACTGTGCTGATCCCGGATGAGAACAAGCGCGACCTGGAAGAGATTCCGGACAACGTGATTGCCGATCTGGAGATTCATCCGGTCAAGCGTATCGAAGAAGTGCTGACGCTGGCCCTGCAGAACGCGCCTTACGGTATGCAGGTGGCTACCGCTAAATAGTGATGTAAGACAAAAAGACCCTAAATCCGGAGCTGGCAGACGAATTCGCACTTGCCAGCTTTTTTTTGTGCCGCTAATTTAGGGGGCTGTTAAGCCGGTGAAGGTCTGAACAGGCCCTGCTTTTACGACTCAACAAACAACGAAAATTGCAGCGTGTTCGCAACGAGGGGGAAGCCCGTTTGCGAAATGAATAATTAAAGAGGGGATGATTGAGTGAATAAGTCACAGTTGATCGACAATATTGCTGCTGGTGCGGATATTTCTAAAGCGGCAGCCGGACGCGTGCTGGATGCTTTTATGGAAGCGGTAACCGACTCTCTTAAGGCGGGCGACGAAGTGGCGCTGGTAGGCTTTGGCACTTTCTCCGTGCGCGAGCGCGCGGAACGCACAGGCCGTAACCCGCAGACCGGCAAGGAAATTACCATTCCTGCAGGCAAAGTGCCTGGTTTCCGCGCGGGCAAAGCGCTGAAAGACGCGGTTAATTAAGGTCAGGCAGCAATTTCTTCGGTGGAATGAGGACTGTCCTGACGTTCTCATGTACCATACGAGGCACATCACAAAACGATGTGCCTTTTTTGTTTCAACGGTCGCAAGTGCCTGATACGCAGCGGCGTGGAGCGTCCCGGGAACATGGGAAGCAAGCGCAAGGGTTTACATTCATAACACAGCGGAGTGTTGTCATACCATGATGGACAATTTACGCGCGGCGTCGAACCATGTCGTGCTCAAAATTATACTGGGTCTGATCATTCTCTCTTTTGTTCTGACCGGGGTAGGCAACTACCTGATCGGCGGCAATGGAGATTATGCGGCTAAGGTCAACGGTCAGGAAATCAGTCGCGCGCAGCTGGAAAGAGCATTCAGCAACGAGCGCTCGCGTCAGCAGGAGATGCTGGGCGAACAGTTTTCTCAGCTGGCCAGTAATCCGGCCTGGCTGCAGCAAATCCGCCAGCAGGCGCTCTCCCGACTGGTGGACGAAGCGCTGCTGGATCAGTACGCGAAAGATCTTAAGCTGGCGATCGGCGACGATCAGATCAAGCAGGCCATCTTTAATCAGCCCGCTTTCCAGAGCAACGGCAAGTTCGACAACGCGCGCTATCTGGCCATTATCAACCAGATGGGCCTGTCGGCCGATCAATATGCTCAGGCGCTGCGCAAGCAGCTGACCACCCAGCAGCTGATCGCTGCGGTAACCGGCACCGATTTCATGCTGCCGGGCGAAACCGAATCGCTGGCCGCGCTGGTTTCTCAGGAGCGTCTGGTACGAGAGGCGACGATCGACGTGGCGGCGCTGGCGGCAAAACAGAGCGTGAGCGACGAAGAAGTTAAAAACTACTACGAGCAGAATAAAAACAGCTTTATGGCGCCGGAGCAGTTCCGCGTTAGCTACATTAAGCTGGATGCGGCCTCGCTGCAGAAAACGCCTGATGAAAGCGAAATCAAAAGCTGGTATGACAGCCATCAGCAGGACTATACCCAGCCGCAGCGCAGCCGCTTCAGCGTAATCCAGACCAAAACCGAAGCCGATGCGCAGGCGGTGCTGGACGCGCTGAAAAAAGGCGGCGACTTCGCCACGCTGGCTAAAGAGAAGTCGATCGATCCTATCTCCGCGCGCAAAGGCGGCGATATGGGCTGGCTGGAGCCGGATACCACGCCGGACGAGCTGAAAAGCGCCGACCTGACGCAGAAAGGCCAGCTGTCGGGCGTGATCAAATCTTCCGTAGGCTTTATCGTCGCTCGTCTTGACGACGTACAGCCGCAGCAGATTAAGCCATTGGCGGCCGTCCATGACGAAATCGCCGCTAAGGTAAAACGCGAAACCGCAATCGACGCCTGGTACAAGCTGCAGCAGAAGGTTAGCGAAGCGGCCAGCAACGACAACGAGTCGCTGCAGAGCGCGGAAGAAGTGGCAGGCGTGAAAGCGGTGGAAACAGAGTGGTTCAGCCATGACAATCCGCCGGCCGAGCTTAATTTCAGAGCGGTGGAGCAGGCGATCTTCAACGGCGGTCTGCTGGGCGACAACGGCGCGCCAGGCAGCAACTCCGACATTATTACCGTTGATGGCGATCGTGCCTTCGTATTGCGCATCGCCGCGCACAAACCGGAAGCGGTTAAACCGCTGGCTGAGGTTAATGCGGAGATCGTTGAGGCGCTGAAAACCCAGAAAGCGCAGGCGCAGGCGAAATTGCAGGCGGAAAAACTGCTGGCGGATCTGCAGGCGGGCAAAGGCGCGGACGCCATGAAGGCGGCCAGCCTCAGCTTTGGCGAACAGAAAACGCTGACGCGCAGCGGTCAGGATGCGGTGACTCAGTCAGCCTTCTCGCTGGCGCTGCCGGCAAAAGATAAGCCGGTTTACGGCATCAGCGAAGACGAGAAAGGCAACGTCGTGCTGCTGGCGCTTGATCAGGTACGCAGCGGCACGCTGCCGGAAGCGCAGAAAAAAGCGATGGTGCAGGGCATTACGCAGAACAATGCGCAAATCGCCTTCGAAGCGCTGCTGAGCAACCTGCGTAAAGAGGGCAAGATTAAATACGGTGCCGCCGCTCAGGCGCAATAAGCCTCGCAAAATTTTTGCAACTCAGTGCAACTCTAAAGGCCGCTTATGCGGCCTTTTCCATTTCTGCAAACTGCCGTTTGCCGCGCGAGTTTTCCGGGTTTAGTCTGGCGTTGCTGTCACACACATGGAGGATAACAGCATGCAAAACAAACTATTGGCTTTATGTTTCACCCTGTTGATGGGCGGCGCTTCGCCGCTTTACGCCGGGCCCGCTATCGACAACGTCAGCGCGCCGCAGGAAAGCGCGCAGCCGTCCGCAGAGAAAAATGCGTCGCAGTCTGGGCTGGTCAGCATTAACCACGCCACGGCAGAAGAGCTGAGCGCCGTCATGAGCGGTGTGGGACTAAAAAAAGCGCAGGCCATTATCAGCTATCGCGAACAGTACGGGCCTTTTACGCAAATCGATCAGCTAAAAGAGGTACCGGGCATTGGTAACGCGCTGGTGGAGAGGAACCTGGCCAAACTGAAACTGTGATCGCTTTGGCGACTTTTCGCGATAGCTTCGCGCGCTGCGCGCAGGCTGCTACGCTGAAAGAGGTCATACCAGTGGGTATGGCCTTTTTTCAGGGGGAAAATATGCAGATTACGATTAAGGTACGCGGCTATCATCTGGACGTTTATCAACATGTTAACAATGCGCGTTATCTGGAGTTTCTGGAGGAGGCGCGCTGGGCGTGGCTGGAAAAACTCTCCGCCTTTCGCTGGATGCAGGAGAACCGGCTGGCTTTTATCGTGGTAAACATCAATATCAACTATCGTCGTCCGGCGGTGCTGGGCGACGAGCTGGCGATCGACAGCCGGCTGCTGCAGCTCGGCAACAAAAGCGGTGTTATTGGCCAGAGCGTGACGCTGCGACCGGGAGGGGAAGAGATAGCCGATGCGGCGCTGACCTTTGTCTGTATTGACCTGCGCACGCAAAAAGCGCAGCCGCTGACGGGAGAGCTGAAGCAGCGGCTGGAAGAGATGCTGGCGGAATAGCGGGCCGCCAGCGCAATAACTATCAGGCCAGGCCGGTTTTGCGCTGCATTTCCTGCATTACCGTGGCGCTGTTGATCTGATAATCGCGCAGGCCGTTGGCGCGCAGATGACAGGCGGCGCATTCTCCGCAGCCGTCGCCTTTGATGCCGTTGTAGCAGGTAAGCGTTTCATTGCGTACCCGCGCCAGCTGCTGCCAGTAATCCGCCAGCGCCCAGGTTTCCGCTTTGTTCAGCCACATCAGCGGCGTCTCAAAGCGTACCGGGCGCGCCATACCCAGCTCCACCGCATGATTCAGCGCCTTAACAAACTCATCACGGCAGTCGGGATAGCCGGAGAAATCGGTTTCGCATACGCCGCTAATGACCGCTTCCGCTTCGACCTGATAAGCGTAGATCGAGGCGAGCGTCAGAAACAGCACGTTGCGGCCCGGTACAAAGGTACTTGGCAGTCCGCTGGCGTCGGGATCGTAAGCCGGCACCGGAATACTGTCGCGAGTCAGGCTGCTGACCGCCAGCTCGTTAAGCAGCGTGACGTCCAACACCTTATGCGCCCGCGCGCCCAGCGACTGCGCAAGCTCGCGAGCGATATCGATCTCCGCGCGATGCCGCTGACCATAGTCGAAGGTCAGGCAATGCACTTCGTCATACTGCTGCAACGCCTGAATCAGACAGGTTGTTGAATCCTGGCCGCCGCTGAAAACCACTACCGCACGTTTCATACTCTCTACCTCATTAATCTGTTGCGCAGTATGGTACTGCCTGCGGCGGCAGAAAGGTAGAGCTGTCAGAAAGCGAAGCAGGCGACGGCGCGACGGCGGGCGCTATTTCCATTGCGGCGGCGACATGGCAAAGCGGCATTAGCGGCGACCGTGCTTCCGGCCGCGCTTCTGCTGTTTCGACACGGCCACAAGCTGACGGTAACATCTGCTGCCACGGCTGCAGATCGCCAATATGCCGGGCTACCCATTCCGGCTGATAATAGGTTTCCTGATAACGTTCGCCGCTGTCGCACAGCAGCGTAACGATAGCGCCGCCGCGCCGCTGTTTTTTCATCTCTTCGGCGATCTGCAAAGCGCCCCAGATACTGGCGCCGGTAGAGGCGCCAACTTTTTTGCCCAGCCGCTGCGACAGCCAGTGCATGGCAGCGATACTGGCCGCGTCGGGAACCTGCAGCATTTCGTCCACCACATCGGCAATAAAGGAAGGCTCCACGCAGGGACGGCCGATGCCTTCAATTAAACCGCCGCGTTCGCTGCGCAGCGAGCGATCTCTTTGTCGCCAGTAATCGTAAAAAACAGAGTGTTGCGGATCGACCACCAGCAGGCGCGAAGCGTGGCCCCGATAACGCAGGTAGCGGCCAATGGTGGTTGCCGTACCCCCTGTCCCTGCGCCGACGACAAAAGCGTCGGGTATGGGGAAGGGCGTTTGCGCCATCTGCCGGAAAATTGCGTCGGCGATATTGCCGCTGCGCCAGTCCGTGGCGCGTTCAGCAAAGGTAAACTGATCCATAAAATGGCCGTTGAGCCTTTTTGCCAGCCGCGCCGCCTCGACCGCGAGCTGGCCGGCCTCTTTAACAAAGTGGCATTCGCCGCCCAGCCGGCGAATTTGTGCAATTTTGCTGCTGGCCGTTCCTTCAGGCACCACGGCAAAAAAGGGCAGGCCCAGCAGCCGGGCGAACCAGGCTTCGGAGATAGCGGTGCTGCCGGATGAAGCCTCGACAACAGGCATATCTTTCTTTAGCCAGCCGTTACAGAGCGCGTGCAGAAACAGCGAGCGCGCCAGCCGATGCTTCAGGCTGCCGCTGGCGTGCAGACTCTCATCCTTCAGATAAAGCCAGATAGCAGGCGCCAGCGCCAGACGCAGCAGCGGCGTCTCCTGCTGCCGCTCTCCTTCGGCGCACATTTTTTCTATCGCTGTAGCCAGCCATGGATCTGTCATCCTTTTTTCTCCGCTTATCAACAGCCTGCAGAGTAAAGCATTAACAGGAAAAAAAATTTGCTTTCTTCTCTGTAAAATCGCTCCAAAAGAGAAAATTATTCTCCCGGAGGCGCAAATGACAGATAAAACAGACCGAAAGCTGCTGGCGCTGCTGCAGCAGGACTGTACACTCTCCCTGCAGGCGCTGGCGGATGCGGTGCATCTCACAACCACGCCGTGCTGGAAACGCTTGAAAAGGCTGGAAGAGGAAGGCTATATTCGCGGCCGGGTCGCGCTGTTGAATGCGGACAAGCTGGGACTGCCGCTGACCGCTTTTATGCTGATTAAAACCCAGCAGCACAGCAGCAGCTGGTATCAGCAATTCGTCGCCGTGGTGCAGTCGATGCCGGAGGTGATGGGCTGCTACAGAATGGCCGGCGAGTATGACTATCTGCTGCGCATTCGCGTTACGGATATGAAAAGCTACGATGCCTTTTATAAGCGTCTGGTGAACGCAATGCCGGGCCTGCTGGATGTGACCTCCAGTTTCGCGATGGAAGAGATAAAATACACTACGGCGCTGCCGCTGAACTAAAGCGCTCGCCCAAACCTGACCAGGACGTTTATTGTGCGACTTTTCAGCCAATTAAGCTGGTACTTTTTGCGCGAATGGCGCCGCTATCTCGGCGCCGTTTTCCTGCTGATTATCATTGCGCTGCTGCAGCTGCTGCCGCCAAAAATCGTCGGCACCATCGTGGATGGCGTCTCTCATCAGCAGATGAGCGGCTCGCGGCTGCTGATGTGGACAGGCGTGATGCTGCTTACGGCGGCGGTGGTCTATCTGCTGCGCTATGTCTGGCGCGTGCTGCTGTTTGGCGCCTCCTACCAGCTGGCCGTCGAGCTTCGCCAGGATTTCTATCGCCAGCTGAGTCGGCAGCATCCTGAATTTTATCTGCGCCACCGCACCGGCGATCTTATCGCTCGCGCCACCAACGATGTGGATCGCGTGGTGTTCGCCGCTGGTGAAGGCGTGCTGACACTGGTGGACTCGCTGGTAATGGGCCTGGCGGTGCTGACGGTCATGAGCACGCAGATCAGCTGGCAGCTCACGCTGCTGGCGCTGGTGCCGATGCCGGTGATGGCGATAGTGATTAAACGCTACGGCGACCAGCTCCATGAGCGTTTTAAACATGCCCAGGCCGCCTTCTCGTCGCTGAACGACAGAACGCAGGAAAGCCTGACCAGCATCCGCATGATTAAAGCTTTCGGGCTGGAAGATCACCAGTCGGCTCAGTTCGCCGATATTGCCGCCGATACCGGACGGAAAAATCTGCGGGTCGCCAGAATCGACGCCCGCTTCGATCCCACTATCTATATCGCCATCGGGCTGTCGAACCTGCTGGCTATCGGCGGCGGCAGCTGGATGGCCTGGCACGGCGACATGACGCTGGGGCAGCTTACCAGCTTCGTGATGTATCTTGGCCTGATGATTTGGCCGATGCTGGCGCTGGCCTGGATGTTTAATATCGTCGAGCGCGGCAGCGCGGCCTGGAGCCGTATCCGCGCGCTGCTGTCGGAAGCGCCCGCCGTCGAGGACGGTAACAAAACCCTGCCGGAAGATCGTGGTCAGCTGCAGATCGCCATCCGCGAGTTCTGCTATCCCGGCGCACAGCAGCCTTCGCTGCGCCACATCAACGTCAATCTCAAGCCCGGCCAGATGCTGGGGCTGTGTGGCCCGACCGGCTCCGGCAAAAGCACGCTGCTGAGCCTGATCCAGCGGCATTTCGATATCGCGCAGGGCGATATTCGCTATCACGGTATTCCTCTGCCGCAGCTGCGCCTGGATAGCTGGCGCAGCCGCATGGCAGTGGTCAGCCAGACACCCTTTCTTTTTTCCGATACCGTGGCGAACAATATCGCGCTGGGACGACCAACGGCGCAGCAGAGTGATATTGAGCGCGCGGCGCGGCTGGCCAACGTCCATGAGGATATTTTGCGGCTGCCGCAGGGATACGAAACGGAAGTCGGCGAGCGCGGCGTGATGCTTTCGGGCGGGCAAAAACAGCGTATTTCCATCGCCAGAGCGCTGCTGTTGAACGCGGAAATCCTGATCCTGGATGACGCGCTGTCGGCGGTCGACGGCCGCACCGAGCACCAGATTCTGCACAATTTAAGGAAATGGGGCGCGGGAAGAACCGTGATTATCAGCGCGCATCGGCTGTCCGCGCTGACGGAAGCCAGCGAAATTCTGGTTCTGCAGCAGGGTACGGTAGCCCAGCGCGGGCAGCATGACGCGCTGGTGGCGCAAAGCGGCTGGTATCAGGATATGTATCGCTATCAGCAGCTGGAAGCCGCGCTGGATGAGGATGACACTGCGAAAGAGGTGCCGCATGGCGAATCTTAATCAGCTCTGGCCAACGCTAAAGCGCCTGCTGAGCTACGGTATGCCGTGGCGAAAATCGCTCGGCCTCGCCGTAGCGCTGCTGTGGATCGCGGCGGCGGCGGAAGTGCTCGGCCCGGTGCTGGTCAGCTATTTTATCGACAACATGGTGGCGAAGCACGCTATGCCGCTGGGGCTGGTAACAGGACTGGCCGTCAGCTTTATTCTGCTGCAAATGCTGGCTGCCGCGCTGCACTACTGGCAGTCGCTGCTGTTTAACGCTGCCGCGGTGGGCGTGGTGCAGCAACTGCGCACCGACGTGATGGACGCGGCGCTGCGCCAGCCGCTGAGCGCCTTTGACACTCAGCCCGTCGGCCAGATTATTTCGCGCGTCACCAACGATACCGAAGTGGTTCGCGATCTCTATGTCACCGTCGTGGCGACGGTATTGCGCAGCGCGGCGCTGATTGGCGCGATGCTGGTGGCGATGTTTAGCCTGGACTGGCGAATGGCGCTGGTGGCAATAATGATCTTTCCGGCGGTGCTGGCGGTAATGCTGATCTACCAGCGCTACAGCACGCCTATCGTACGGCGGGTGCGCAGCTATCTGGCCGATATCAATAACGGCTTTAACGAAGTTATCAACGGTATGAGCGTTATCCAGCAGTTTCGCCAGCAGGCGCGTTTCGGCGAGCGAATGAGCGAAGCGAGCCGATCGCACTATCTGGCGAGAATGGAGACGCTGCGGCTGGACGGTTTCCTGCTCAGGCCGCTGCTCAGTTTGTTCTCTGCGATGATCCTTTGCGGACTGATGCTGCTGTTCGGCTTCTCCTCCAGCGGCAGTATCGAGGTCGGCGTGCTTTACGCCTTTATCAACTATCTGGGCAGGCTTAACGAGCCTTTGATTGAGCTGACCACCCAGCAGTCGATGCTGCAGCAGGCGGTGGTGGCCGGCGAGCGTATCTTTGAACTGATGGACGCGCCGCGTCAGCACTACGGCAAGGAGAGCCGACCGCTGGCTTCCGGACAAATCGAGATCGAGAACCTGAGTTTTGCCTACCGCGACGGTCGCAATGTGCTCAGCGATATTAATCTCAGCGTGCCTTCGCGCAGCTTTGTGGCGCTGGTTGGCCATACCGGCAGCGGCAAAAGCACGCTGGCTAATCTGCTGATGGGCTACTATCCGGTTACTCAGGGCCAAATCAAACTGGACGGCAGGCCGCTCTCCTCGCTCAGTCATGGCGTGCTGCGCGAAGGCGTGGCGATGGTGCAGCAGGATCCGGTAGTGCTGGCCGACAGCTTCTTCGCCAACGTGGCGCTGGGGCGGGCAATTAGCGAAGAGGCCGTCTGGCGCGCGCTGGAAACCGTACAGCTGGCCGATCTGGCGCGTTCGCTGTCGGACGGGATCTACACGCGGCTTGGCGAACAGGGAAACAATCTCTCCGTGGGACAAAAGCAGCTGCTGGCAATGGCGCGCGTGCTGGTCGCCTCGCCGCAAATTCTGATTCTGGACGAGGCAACGGCCAATATCGACTCCGGCACCGAGCAGGCGATTCAGAAAGCGCTGCGGGCAGTGCGCGAGCAGACCACGCTGGTGGTGATTGCTCACCGACTCTCCACCATTATCGAAGCGGACACTATTCTTGTGTTGCACCGCGGTCAGGCGGTAGAGCAGGGCGATCATCAGCAGCTGCTGGCGAAGCAGGGCCGCTACTGGCAGATGTATCAGCTGCAGCTGGCGGGCGAAGAGCTACAGGAGACGGAACAGTAACCCTTACCGTTTCGCTGCACTAAAAGCAGGCGGCATCGCCGTCTGAATTTACCCGATGCACAATTACAACGCGCAACGCACCTTAATGGTGCGTTTTCTTTTTCCCTCTATTCTTAAAGTGGCTGGCCTGCTTTCCGGCGCCAGCGCTGTCTGCCGTCGCGCCTTTGTAATACGCCCGTTTCTTATTTATGGCACAACCTTTGCTTTAGCTTATGCGGGGCGGAATCACCGTTTTATTTAGCTGGAGGGGATCGTATGAAGCTGGTTACCGTGGTAATCAAACCGTTTAAGTTAGAAGACGTGCGCGAAGCGCTTTCTGCTATCGGCATTCAGGGCCTGACCGTCACCGAGGTCAAAGGGTTTGGTCGCCAGAAAGGGCATGCCGAACTCTATCGCGGTGCCGAGTACAGCGTGAACTTCCTGCCAAAAGTCAAAATCGATATCGCGATTGCCGACGACCAGCTGGATGAAGTGGTGGATGTCATTGGCAAAGCCGCCTACACCGGCAAAATTGGCGACGGCAAAATTTTCGTCGCTGAACTGCAGCGGGTTATTCGTATTCGCACTGGCGAAACAGACGAAGCCGCACTCTAATCTTGGGCCAGGAATTGTGATGGGATGGGAAAAAATGAGAAAAATGACTAAGTTCGGCCTCGCCAGCCTTTTCCTGCTGCCGTCGCTGGCGATGGCAGCGCCAGCCGTGGCGGATAAAGCGGACAACGCCTTTATGATGATTTGCACCGCACTGGTGCTGTTTATGACGCTACCCGGCATCGCTCTTTTCTACGGCGGCCTGATTCGGGCCAAAAACGTGCTCTCAATGCTGACCCAGGTTTCCGTGACCTTTGCGATGGTCTGCGTAATCTGGATGCTTTACGGCTATTCGCTGGCCTTCAGCGCCGGCAACGCTTTCTTTGGCGACTTCAGTATGGCGATGTTGAAAAACATCCAGCTGACGGCGCTGGTCGGCACCTTCTACCAGTATATCCACGTTTCGTTTCAGGCTTCGTTCGCCTGCATTACGGTTGGGCTGATTGTGGGCGCGCTGGCTGAGCGTATCCGCTTCTCGGCGGTGCTGATTTTTGTCGCTATCTGGGTCACTTTCTCTTATCTGCCTATCGCGCATATGGTCTGGTCAGGCGGTCTGCTGGCGCAGGATGGCGCGCTGGATTTTGCTGGCGGCACGGTGGTACATATCAACGCAGCGGTCGCCGGACTGGTAGGCGCTTATCTGGTTGGCAAGCGCGCCGGGTTTGGTAAAGAAGCGTTTAAACCGCATAACCTGCCGATGGTCTTTACCGGCACCGCTATTCTCTATGTCGGCTGGTTCGGCTTTAACGCCGGTTCCGCCAGCGCGGCCAACGAAATCGCGGCGCTGGCTTTTGTTAACACAGTGATGGCGACGGCTGGCGCAATGCTGAGCTGGACGTTCGGCGAATGGGCGCTGCGCGGTAAGCCTTCGCTGCTGGGCGTCTGCTCCGGCGCGATTGCGGGACTGGTCGCTATCACGCCTGCCTGCGGCTATGTTGGCGTCGGCGGCGCGCTGGTTATCGGCATCATCGGCGGCCTGGCGGGATTGTGGGGCGTTACCGTACTGAAAAAATGGCTGCGCGTTGACGATCCCTGTGATGTTTTCGGTGTGCACGGCGTCTGCGGCATCGTTGGCTGCATCCTGACCGGCGTTTTCGCTTCCTCGTCGCTGGGCGGCGTCGGCTACGCCTCAGGCGTGACAATGGGCCATCAGGTTTGGGTGCAGCTCTATAGCGTAGGTATTACGGTGGTCTGGACTGGCGTAGTGGCCTTTATCGGCTTTAAGGTAGCGGATATGACGGTTGGCCTGCGCGTAGCGGAGGATCACGAGCGTGAGGGTCTGGATGTCAACAGCCACGGTGAAAACGCTTATAACCAGTAGCAGATAGCCAGAAAAAACAGACAGCCCCGCCTGATGCGGGGCTTTTTATTATTTGCGCAGCCGCATTACACCTTCCTGTACCGTTGAGGCGACCAGCACGCCTTCCTGAGTAAAGAACTCGCCGCGTACGAAACCTCTGGCACCCGAAGCCGAAGTGCTCTCCACGCTGTAAAGCAGCCACTGATTTAGATCAAAAGCGCGGTGAAACCACATGGAATGATCAATAGTGGCGACCTGCATACCCGGCTCCAGAAAGCCTTTGCCGTGCGGCTGCAGCGCAACCGGTAAAAAGTTGAAGTCTGATGCGTAGCCCAGCAGATACTGATGAATTCGTCTGTCATCCGGCATCGGCCCATTGGCGCGTAGCCAGACGTGGCGAACCGGTTCGGCAACCTGTCCCTTCAGCGGGTTATGAAACTGCACCGGGCGAATTTCAAAAGGCTTTTCCGACAAGAATTTTTCACGCGCTTTTTCCGGAATGAAATGGGAAAGCTGTCTGGCGATTTCGCCTTCCGGGATAAGCTCTTCCGGCCCGACGACATCCGGCATCGGCTTTTGGTGCTCGAAGCCGCTTTCCGGCGCCTGGAAAGAAGCGGTCATATAGAAGATAGGCTGACCATTCTGAATGGCGCTGACCCGCCGGGCGCTGAAGCTGTGTCCGTCGCGCAGGGTTTCCACATCATAGATAATCGCTTTCTGGCTGTCGCCCGGACGCAAGAAGTAGCTGTGGAAAGAGTGGATAATGCGCTCTGCGGGCACCATCTGTTTGGCGGCATACAGCGCCTGGCCGACCACCTGGCCGCCGAAAACCTGGCGCAGGCCAAGATCTTCGCTCTGGCCACGAAACAGCCCCTCTTCCAGCTTTTCCAGATTCAGTAAATTCAACAGATCGTGCAGTGCCTGGCTCATGGCGGCTTCCTCAATAGTCGATTCTCTATCAGTTTGCGAAACCGATCCCGCTGCCGTCAACGGCAAGGCGAAATATTCTTATCAGCGCGTCTTAACTGGCTAACAGGCGAAAATCAATAACCTGTGCCAGAATTAAAGCTTACGGGGCAGGACAGCTGCCTTTTACGTCCTGCATTGATCATAAGGAGAATAAATCAATGAAACTCTGGCCTGTATTGACCAGCGCCACTCTGGCGGTTGCGCTTTCCGGATGTGCTGATAAAGGTAGAGATGTGCCTACGCCCACGCTGGCTTCTAAAATCGCAGGGGAGTCGGACACGCTGCGACAGCCGCACGTTAGCGGGACGATTACGCTGCCGAGCAGCGTCGTGCTGCCGCCGGATGCGTCACTGACGGTAATGCTTTCAGACGCTTCGTTGTCGGATGCGCCGGCTAAAGTGCTTTCGCAGCGCGTGGTACTGACCAGCGGCAAGCAAGCGCCGTTCAAATTTATTCTGCCGTTTAATCCGGCCGATATTCAGCCGAACGCCAGAATTTTGCTGAGCGCGGCGGTCATTGTTGATGGCAACGTGATTTTAATAGCCGACTCCATCAAACCAGTGATTAACGGCGGCGGCACTAAAGATCAGGTGCTGAACCTCAAGGCCGTTCCGGCGAAAGCGCTGCCGACCGCTCAGCGTCCGGTTACAGCGGTGCCTTCAACCTCGCCGACGCAGGTTACGCCTTCCTCAACCGTTCCCGCGCCAACCTCCCTGTAATCTTTTCCGCCCCTTAAGGGGCGGTTCATCCCCTCAGGGGCGGTTTATCCCCCCAGGAGGGGGTTATCCTTTATCCCTGCCAGCGATAGCGCTCGAGCGAAACCTTACCTTCCGGGCTTACCTCTACGCCTTCGGCCAGTAGCGCCTGGCGCTGACGTACCAGATCGGCGCCCGTCAGCGAAATTTCTCCCAGTCGGTTAATCACCCGATGCCAGGGGAGTTTGCTGCCTGCGGGAAGCCTTTTCAGCACGCCGCCGACCTGACGCGCAGCGCGCGGCGAGCCAGCCAGCCGGGCGATATCGCCATAGGTTGTGACTTTGCCTGACGGAATAGCGGCAAGGATCTGCCATACCCGCCGTGGAAATGTATCTTGTTCAGTCATGACTGCTCCCTGTTACTGCAAATAAAGTAATCGAAAGCGATCGTAAGCTGAAGGGAAGTTGCGCAAAAGAGAGGGGAAAGAGGTGGAGTTGTGCAAGAAAACAACGGTCGTCGGGCGCGGGCTTGCAATTGCCCAGGGGTTCATTGATAATGCCCTCGCTCCATAACATGGAGCCGTCAATGGGGGCCCGGTTGGTTCTCCCGCAACGCTAACTTGTGAACTCGGTCAGGTCCGGAAGGAAGCAGCCGCAGCAGGTGACGCGTGTGCCGGGATGTAGCTGGCAGGGCCCCCACCCAATTCTACTGGTGAATCCCCCGCCGCTTTTCGCAAACTGCTATCGTACAAACTTCCAGACAGAAACCGGCACTTTATCGTAGAGCTTATTCATCGTCAGTTCGGCCAGACGATGATCCGCTGCCGAATAAAAAACGGCCAGTTCATTATCAGATAATTCGTATTTGTTTTTTTCGATAACGCGTTCGAGCGTGTCAATTGAACGGCATCGTCTTAAACGCATCAGATAATCAGTTTTCGTAAGTAGTTTATCTGTCATTATTAAACCATTGAAAAAATAAAGGTTACTAAAATGAATGGCTTGCCTGTGCTTTGACGACAGCGCATTCCTCTGTAAAGACGTTGAACAACCGTTTCGCTGATTTCTGCCAGCGATGAAGATCCTGAACATTAATACCGTAATTGCTGAACAGCATAAAGGTATCGTCAAGGTATTCATCAATCTGACTAATCAGCTCGGTGTCTTCGATATGCTTGATTTTGTAATTCATGGTAAACCCAGCAATATGCTCAATGAGATCATTAAGCTGCAAATTAATTGCTGAAGTTGGATCGTTAACCCAGCCGTGATGGCTGTCGCCTAACGTAGCCAGACTTTCATCATACAGGTTTTCACACAAAAATTTCAGCTGGGCAATATCATGCCTTTTCGGTGAGTATTCGTCCATCTTTTTCCCCTCCATAGCGAGTGAAAAATGGTGTCCCGCAGGCTTGTAGCGTACGGTGTGCCAGGAAGCGATATTGAAGCTTTTACAGATAGCCTAATAAACATGAGTCTGTTGAATTGTATTTTGAGTTTGATTACTAAAAATTACAATTCGTCCGCCACCGTGGCGCGTTCCGTTTCAATAAAATCAAAAATCAGTGCGTCCGGCTGGCATTCAAAATTGACGGAGTGGATGCTCGTCTCACTTTCATCGATGTCCAGACAGGCGTTAAAAACGTTCCAGCTAAAACGATAAGTCATTTTGTAACCTGTCGGCTCCCGCCTTTCAATAGAAATAATTTTAAGACTTTCGGGAACATATTGCGCATTTTGTGAATACCACAACAGTGAGCCGGTTAACTCATCTTCTATTTTGGGAATAATCCCCTGAATAACACTAATCAGACCAGTTTCGTTATCTTCATTAACCGTGAAAGAGACGGGAATACATTTGCGCATTTTTTCTCCACAGAGTTAATAAACGCTTATACAGATAATTGATGCCAGCAGCGAAATAATCAAGTCGCCCGAAAAGAGAAAAAACTATCTCAATGATTTGACTATTAATTATTTTAGTAGAGGATCCCGCTTTCTGCGATAGAAAAAAGCAATTAAGTTGCAGAATTTTTATATAACGCGAAGAGCCGTGCTGATGAGTAGTGGAAATAAAAAGATACATTTTAATCAGGAAACTTAGCCGGCGGCATAATATGCTATTGTTATGTTATAACATAATGGTTGTCAGACTATGTCCGCTCCTTCTTTTTCTTACCGCACTACGCTACTGATGCAGTCGGCACGAACACGCTTGCTGCTGGCTTCCGCTATCGTAGCCATCCTGATTTTACTGACCAGCTGGGCGATTTCCTGATGATAAGTTTAGTCAATCTTCAGGTCGGCTATCAGGGAAACGCAGTCACGCCACTGCTTAACGGCACTTTTCCCGCAGGATCGATGACCGCGCTGATTGGTGCCAACGGCTGTGGAAAATCAACGCTGCTTAAAACGCTGGCAGGGCTGTTGCCGCCGGTGAGTGGCCAGCTGATGCTGGATCGCGCGCTTAATATCGCCTGGCTGCCGCAGCAGTCCGGAATTGAGAAAAATTTTCCCGTTAGCGTTTTCGATCTGGTGGCGATGGGCTGCTGGCGGCGCTGCGGCTGGTTTGGCGCTGTCGATCGGCAGATGAAGCAAAAGGTGATGACAGCGCTGGAGCAGGTCAATATGAGCGGATTCGCCGCCGCACAGCCCGGCACGCTTTCGGGCGGCCAGCTTCAGCGGGTGCTTTTCGCCAGGCTGCTGGTGCAGGACGCGTCGCTGCTGCTGCTTGATGAACCTTTTACCGGGATCGATACGGCGACAATTCAGCTGTTACTGGCGCTATTGCAGGAACGACATCGGGCTGGCGCGACCCTGATTGTGGTGCTTCATGATATGGCAACAGTAGAGGGATTCTTCCCCCAAATTCTGCGGTTAGGCGCCACACAGGCGGAATGGACGAAGCGATCGCCAGCGGTAACGGCGCTGGAGTCAACATGCTGACGCTGCTGCATCCTTTTATCGAGTTCGGCTTTATGCGACGGGCGCTGGTCGCCTGTATCGCGCTTTCGTTCAGCGCCACGCCGCTGGGCGTCTTCCTGCTGTTGCGCCGTATGAGCCTGGTGGGCGACGCGCTTTCTCATGCGGTGCTGCCTGGCGCGGCGATCGGCTATCTGATTTCCGGGCTTTCGCTGGTGGCTATGGGGATTGGCGGTATTGTCGCCGGTCTTTCCGTGGCGCTGCTCTCCGGCGCCGTCAGTCGCTATACCCCGCTGCGCGAGGACGCCAGTTTCGCCGGCTTTTACCTCGGTTCACTGGCGCTGGGCGTGACGCTGGTGTCACTGCGCGGTTCCAGCGTCGATCTGCTGCATGTGCTTTTTGGCTCTTTGCTGGCCGTCGATACCCCTTCGATTCTGCTGGTAAGTGGCATTGCCTCGATCACGCTGCTGGTGCTGGCGCTAATTTATCGGCCGCTGGTGATTGACGCCTTCGATCCGACTTTTTTACGGGCGCAGAATCGCTGGGCTGCGCCGCTGGTGCACGCCATCTTTCTGGTTCTGGTCGTCACCAACCTGGTCGCGGGTTTCCAGGTTCTGGGAACGCTGATGTGTGTAGGCCTGATGATGCTGCCCGCGGCCGCTTCTCGCTTCTGGCATCGCGAGCTGCCTGGCACTATCGCCGCTGCGATGATACTGGCGTTAATCGCCAGCTTCGGCGGACTGACCGCTTCCTTTTATCTGGCGCTGCCTGCCGGGCCAGCGGTCGTACTCTGTGCTGCGCTACTGTTTTTTATCTCAATTTTAGCGGGGCCGTGCGGCGGAATTCTGCGCGCGCGCTCTTTTACTGTTGGTAAGGAGAAAGTATGAAAAAGTTACCCGTTGCGCTGGCTCTGGCGGCAATCTGCGCGACCTCATCAGCGATGGCGAAAACCCTGGATACGGTAGCCAGCTTTACCGTGCTGGCCGATATTGTGAAGCAGGTGGGCGGCGATCGCGTTCATGTAAAAAGCCTGGTAGGGCCGGATGGCGATCCGCACAGCTTTGAGCCGACGCCGCAGGACAGTCAGGCGCTGGCGAAAGCGGATGTGGTGTTTGTCAGCGGTCTGGGACTGGAAGGGTGGATGGATCGCCTGATTTCCGCCTCGGAGTATAAAGGACAGGTCGTTGTGGCTTCGACAGGTATCGCTACACGCTCACTGGAAGAAGAGGGCAAAACCATTACCGATCCGCATGCCTGGAACAGCATGAAAAACGGTGAGGTTTATGCCAGCAACGTGATGAATGCGCTGATAAAAGCCGATCCGGAAGATGCCAGCTATTTTCGCCAGCGTGGCGCAGCCTATATTGAACGGCTGCAAAAGCTTGATCGGTGGGCAGCCGCCGAATTTGCGGCAGTACCGGCGGCAAAGCGTAAAGTCCTGACCAGTCACGATGCGTTCGGCTATTTTGGCCAGCGCTATGGCGTTGTGTTTATGTCGCCGGTAGGTTTTTCTACCGAATCGGAAGCGAGCGCAACCGATGTGGCGGGCCTGATTGACCAGCTGAAAAAAGAGCATATCCACAGCTATTTTATAGAGAACCAGACAGATCCACGGTTGGTGAAGCAAATCGCTTCGGCGACCGGCGCACGCTCGGGCGGTGAACTCTATCCGGAAGCGCTGACGAAGAAAGAGGGCCCGGCGGCGACTTATGAGGCGGCTTTCCGTCATAACGTCACGGCAATGCTGGCCGGCATGAAATAAAAAAACGGGCCGCTAAGCGGCCCGTCTGCATGGTTCTGATAAGTAAGGCGTAAGAGGCCTCCGTGCCGACTACGCTTCCCGACGTAAAACGCTATCCTCAGCGTTTTTTCTTCCTGCCCTGAACCGCTTTGAAGCGGGGATTGCTTTTACAAATCACAAAAACCCGGCCGTGGCGACGGATAATTTTGCAATCCTTATGACGTTTTCTGGCTGACGCCAGCGAGTTAACTACCTGCATCTGCGTTCCTTATTTACTGAAGAATCGGCCAAAGCGCTGGTTGAAGCGGTGTGCGCTGCCTTCTTTGGCAAACTCTTTCTGCTTACCGGTGTAATAAGGATGGGAAGCCGAAGAGACATCCAGCACTACGTAAGGCAGCGTTGTGCCGTCCAGCTCAATAGTGCGATCGGTTTTAATGGTGGAACCGACAACAAAAAAGGTGTCGGCGCTGGTGTCGTGGAAAGCGACGCTACGGTAAGCCGGATGAATACCCTGTTTCATAAATTACTCCGCATACTATATGTTATAACATAACAATTATTATGCGCGGCATCGGCGGCGTTTGCAACGATAAATATGGGCTCTCTGTAAGGGAGTAAAAAGGCGCCGCCTGATGGGAAAAGGGGAGAGCGGAAGGCGTAACAGCGCTAAAAAAAGAGGCCGCAAACGCGGCCTCTGAAGGGAAATGTTTTAGTGAGGCTGTTCCGGATGATGCGGTTCCAGATCCTCTTTGTGCTTGCTGAAGCGGCGGCGAACCACCACAAAGAATACAGGCACGAAGAAGATAGCCAGAATGGTCGCCGTCACCATACCGCCCATTACGCCAGTACCTACCGCGTTCTGCGCGCCGGAGCCTGCGCCGGTGCTGATTGCCAGCGGCAGTACGCCGAGGATAAAGGCCAGCGAGGTCATCAGGATAGGACGAAGACGCATACGGACTGCTTCCAGCGTCGCTTCTACCAGACCTTTGCCTTCTTTATCCATCAGATCTTTGGCGAACTCTACGATCAGGATGGCGTTCTTCGCCGACAGACCTATGGTGGTCAACAGGCCTACCACGAAGTAAACGTCATTGCTCAGACCGCGCAGGGTGGTGAACAGCAGCGCGCCGATAACACCCAGCGGCACCACCAGCATTACCGAGAACGGAATAGACCAGCTCTCATAGAGCGCCGCCAGACACAGGAACACGACGATCAGCGAGATAGCGTACAGCGCTGGCGCCTGATTACCTGAGAGACGCTCCTGATAGGACATGCCCGTCCACTCATAGCCGATGCCCTGCGGCAGTTTGCCGGCCAGCTCTTCCATCAGGTTCATGGCGTCGCCCGAACTTTTACCCGGCGCAGCCTGGCCCAGGATCTCCATCGAAGGCAGACCGTTGTAGCGCTCCAGACGAGGCGAGCCGTACTGCCACTTCGCGCTGGCGAAGGCGGAGAACGGCACCATTTCACCGTTGGAGGCGCGTACGAACCACTTATCGATGTCGCCCGGCAACATGCGGGAATCCGCTTTACCCATTACGTACACTTTCTTCACGCGACCACGGTCGATAAAGTCGTCGACGTAAGAGCCGCCCCAGGCCGCGCCCAGCGTGGTATTGATATCGGAGATAGAAACGCCCAGCGCCTCCGCTTTCTCCTGATCAATCGTCAGCTTGTACTGCGGCGTATCTTCCAGGCCGTTCGGACGCATACCGACCAGCGTATCCGGATGCTGGGCAGCCATGCCGAGCAGTTGGTTACGCGCGTTGGTCAGCGCTTCATGCCCCAGGTTAGCCTGATCGATCAGCTCGAAGTCGAAGCCGGTGGCGTTGCCCAGTTCGATAATCGCCGGCAGGTTGAACGGGATCACCATCGCATCTTTGATGGCGCCGAAAGCCTGCATGGCGCGTCCGGCAATGCCTTCCACTTTGTTTTCAGAGCCGCTGCGCTCGTCCCACGGTTTCAGGCTGACGAAGGCGATACCGGTGTTCTGGCCGCGTCCCGCAAAGCCGAAGCCGTTAACGGTAAACACTGAACGGACGTTATCTTTCTCTTTGGTCAGGAAGTAGTCTGTGACCTGGTCGAGCACTTTTTGCGTGCGTCCCTGGGTCGCGCCAGCCGGCAGCGAAGCCTGAGCCAGCAGCAGCCCCTGATCCTCTTCCGGCAGGAAGGCGCTTGGCAGCCTGATAAACATTACCGCCATACCCACTACAATCACCAGATAGATCAGCAGATAGCGACCGGTGCTGCGAATAATGTGGCCAACGCTGTCGGTGTAATGGTGCGTGCTCTTATCGAAAACGCGGTTGAACCAGCCGAAGAAGCCAGTGGTTTTGCCGTGATCGCCTTTTTTAATCGGCTTCAGCAGCGTTGCGCAGAGCGCGGGCGTCAGAATCAGCGCCACGATCACCGACAGTACCATCGCGGAAACGATAGTGATGGAGAACTGACGATAGATAACGCCGGTAGAGCCGCCAAAGAAGGCCATCGGAATAAATACCGCCGACAGCACCAGCGCAATACCGACCAGCGCGCCCTGAATCTGCCCCATCGATTTGCGGGTAGCTTCTTTCGGCGGCAAACCTTCTTCCGCCATCACGCGCTCAACGTTCTCCACGACCACGATGGCGTCATCCACCAGCAGGCCTATCGCCAGCACCATCCCGAACATCGTCAGCGTGTTTATCGAATAGCCGAAGGCGCTGATAATGGCGAAAGTGCCCAGCAATACCACCGGTACGGCGATCGTCGGGATCAGCGTCGCGCGGAAGTTCTGCAGGAACAGGTACATCACGATAAATACCAGCACGATCGCTTCAATCAGGGTTTTCACCACTTCCATAATGGAGATTTTAACGAACGGCGTGGTGTCGTACGGATAAACCACTTTAAGACCGGCCGGGAAAAACGGCTCCAGCTTGCCCAGCTCCGCCTTAACCGCTGCAGCGGTATCCAGCGCGTTAGCGCCGGTCGCCAGCTTGATACCGATACCGGAAGCCGGCTTGCCGTTGTAGCGAGCGATAACCTCGTAGTTTTCACCGCCCAGCTCGATTTTCGCCACGTCTTTCAACAGTACGCGAGAGCCGTCCGTGTTGACCTTCAACAGGATCTTGCCGAACTCGTCGGTGGAGGTCAGACGCGTCTGCGCGATGATCGAGGCGTTCAGCTGCTGGCCCGGCACCGGCGGCGAACCACCAAGCTGACCGGCGGCCACCTGGGCGTTCTGCGTGTTGATGGCGCTGATAACGTCAACCGGCGTCAGCTGGTAGTTGTTCAGCTTGTGCGGATCCATCCAGATTCGCATCGCGTACTGCGCACCAAAGATCTGGGTATCGCCGACGCCAGACGTACGGCTGATAGGATCTTTGATATTTGATGCCACATAGTCCGCAATATCGTTCTGCGTCATGGTGCCGTCATCGCTGACGAAGCCCGCCACCATCAGGAAGCTGCTGGAGGATTTCTGTACCTGGATACCCTGCTGCTGGACTTCCTGCGGCAGCAGCGGCGTGGCCAGCTGCAGTTTGTTCTGCACCTGAACCTGCGCGATATCCGGATCGGTACCTGACTCGAAGGTCAGGGTCAGCTGCAGCGTGCCCGATGAGTCGCTGTTCGACGACATATACATCAGGCCATCGATGCCGTTCATATTCTGCTCGATAACCTGAGTTACGGAATCCTGCAGCGTTTTGGCATCGGCGCCTGGGTAGGTAGCGCGAATCTGTACGGCCGGCGGCGCAACATTGGGATATTGCTCAATCGGCAGTTTAAGAATCGACAGCACGCCCACCAGCATAATAATGATGGCGATAACCCACGCAAAGATGGGGCGATCGATAAAGAACTTAGCCATGTATCAGCGGCTCCTGTTTAAGACTTCGGTTGTTCAGACTGCGTTTTGGTTACGTCGTCTGCACTCACTTCCTGCGGAGTCACAGTGGCGCCCGCTTTGGCTCGCTGCACACCCGTGGTGATCACGCGATCGCCTTCTTTCAGCCCTGACGTCACCAGCCACTTGTCGCCAATCGCCTGCTCGGTGATCAGCGTCCGGGATTCCACTTTGTTGTCCGCGCCGACAACCATGGCGCTGGCCTGGCCGGTCGGCGTACGGGTAACCGCCTGCTGCGGCACTAACAGCGCGGAAGGATTGGTGCCTTCTTCCAGACGTGCACGCACGAACATGCCCGGCAGCAGCGAGTGGTCGGGATTAGGGAAAACGGCGCGCAGCGTGATAGAGCCGGTGGTTTCGTCAACCGTCACATCAGAGAATTCCAATGTTCCGCTCTGCGCGAATTCGCTACCATCCTGCAACAAGAGCTTAACTTTAGCTTTGCCGTCGGTCTGCTGCAGCTTGCCAGAGTTCAGCTCCTGACGCAGACGCATAAAATCTTCACTGGATTGCGTCACGTCGACATAGATAGGATCAAGCTGCTGAACTGTGGCCAGGGCAGTGGTTTGTCCGCTCTGCACCAGTGCGCCTTCGGTCACGGCGGATTTACCGATGCGGCCGCTGATAGGCGAAATCACTTTGGTGTAGGCCAGATTGATACGCGCGGTTTCCACGCTGGCTTTCGCTACCTGAACGGCGGCGGCTGTCTGACTCTGCGTTGCTACGGCGTTGTCGTAGTCCTGCTGGCTGATATATTTGGTGCCCAGCAGTGGCTGATAGCGCTTGACGGTCAGCGCGGCAATTTTTGCGTTAGCCTGAGCCTGCGCTAAGTCGCCTTTGGCGCTGTCGTAGGTCGCCTGATAGGGCGCGGGATCAATCAGATAGAGTGACTGACCAGCCTTCACATCGCTGCCTTCGATAAAGTTACGCTTCAGAATGATGCCCGACACCTGCGGGCGAACCTCTGCCACGCGAAACGAGGAAGTACGGCCCGGAAGATCGGTGGTAATGGTTAGCGGAGCGCTTTTCAAAGTAAGCACGCCCACTTCCGGCGCTTTCTGCTGACCGCCTTGCTGTGCGTCCTTATTGTCACATCCTGTTAGCACCAGGCTGCCTGAAAGCATCAGTACGGCCGCCAGAGGCGTTAACCCTCTGTTTTTGTTCATAAATAAACCTCGAGAGTCCGATATCGATTGTTCAATGGATCTTAAACCCAATAAACCCATTGCTGCGTTTAAATTATGGTCGTGCTATGGTACATACATTCGCAAATGTATGTAAGTCTGGCTTAGTTGTTAACATCCCCCTATGGCACGAAAAACCAAACAGCAGGCGCTGGAAACGCGGAATCACATCCTTGATGCAGCTATTGCAAGGTTTTCCGAACATGGTGTGGCGAAAACTACACTGGCAGATATTGCCACCGCCGCAGGCGTGACGCGCGGCGCAATCTACTGGCACTTCAAAAACAAAACCGATTTGCTCAATGAAATTTGGTCTCAGTCTGAGTCCGGGCTGGAAAGCATAGAGCTTGAGTATCAATTAAAATATCCTGACGATCCACTTTCTGTTTTACGCGCGATGCTCACCTATGTCCTTGAAGCAACAGTAAGGGATAAGCGCAGACGGGCGTTAATGGAAATTATCTTCCACAAATGCGAATTTGTCGGAGAAATGACCACTTTACAGATGATGCAGCAGACGCTCTATCTGGAGTGCTACGACAAGATCGAAGAGGTGCTGCGGCAGTGCATGGCGGCGCGCCAGCTGCCGGAAAAACTGGATACTCGCCGTACCGCCGTGGTGATGCGCGGCTATATTACCGGCATTATGGAAAACTGGCTGTTTATGCCGGAAAGCTTCGATCTGGCAACGGACGCGCCGCAGCTGGTAGAGGTTCTGCTTGATACCGTTGCGCACAGCACGACGTTGCGAAGTGCCGCTTCTTAACTGGATGAGCTGCGGTTTGGTTCGCCGCTCGCCTTTTTCTCGTAGTCTCTCTGCACGATGGCCAAGGCAGCCAGCACCGTTTGCGGCGCGATCTGGTTCTCTTCCAGCAGCATGATTAAATCAACGGCCAGCTTAACTTCTTCCGGAGCGCTTTCCAGCGACATCTTGTTTCTCCCGTTTTAAAGGCGGAGTTTTCTGGCCACCAGCACCATCAGCAGCGCGCCAGCCAGAGCAATCAACAGCGCTCTGGGTTCCATTTCGCCCAGCGTACCATAATTGAAAAAGGCGCCGATATAGCCGCCAACCAGCGCGCCTACCACGGCCAGCACCAGCGTGGCTATTAGTCCGCCCGGCCGGCCAGGAAAAAAGCGGCGGCAGATAAACCCTACCGCCAGCCCGATAATAATCCAGGAGAGAAGCCCCATTAATGATCTCCAGTCAGCTTAAGCGAACAGTATAGCAAGGCAAAGCGTCACTACTGGCGCTCGCGGTTTTCAATGGCGCGTTCGATTTTCTTCAGCGCCAGCAGGCAGCGCTGTAGCCGTCCTTCCAGCGCGGCGATTTCACGCTGGAGCTTCTGCTGCTGGACCAGCGTTTGCTGATTAGCCAGCTGGCTTTCGCGATCGGCCACCATGGCGCGCAGACGACGTTCATAATCCTGATGCTTCGCCAGCTTCTCGTAGAGGTTTTCCTGCTCGGGTTCCGGTCGATTTTCGCTGTTGCGCAGCTGTAGCGTCGCCAGCTCGCGCTGCAGTGCGCTCATTTGCAGCACCACGCGTTCGGCCATCCAGGCGACACGCTCCGTACGCTGGCCGTTTACGCTCTGCCTGAGCAGCAACATACTCTGCCGCACTTCCTGCAGATAGTCGTCAAGCCGCGTGCCGTGAGTGTGAAACAGCTGGCCGTCGAAGCGTGCTTTGGGGGTTCTGATATTGGCGTGTGGCGCGACGGCCTGCGCCAGCTCATTCAGCTTCGCCTCCAGCTGGTCAAGCAAATGGGCACTTTTCATTTTTTTCCTCCCTGGGTAACCGCGCCTATAATACGCTTAATTTGCACGATCTGTGTGCTGTGCTGTTTTCTCCGCTGCAATCGGCATTGATAAAGGGCAATAAAAGCGCGGATTTTGCTTCTGCCGGTTGCAATTGTCGGACGATTTGCATAGATTTGGTCGTTTTCGTGCGTGGCTTCCCCCGGAACAGATCTGTTCAGCTCTGCGACTCTCCGTGTCAGGGCAATGAAGCTGCGCGAGTCAGATTTGTATTTACCAGGCATAACACTATGACCGCGACTGCGCAGCAGCTTGAATTTCTTAAAAACAGTATCAAAAGCATTGAGGATTACCCTAAGCCAGGCATTCTGTTCCGTGACGTCACCAGCCTGCTGGAAGATCCCAAAGCCTATGCACTCAGCATTGAACTGTTGGTTGAACGCTATCGTGATGCAGGTATTACTAAAGTAGTGGGTACCGAAGCGCGTGGCTTCCTGTTTGGCGCGCCGGTGGCGCTGGCTCTGGGCGTGGGCTTCGTACCCGTACGCAAACCGGGCAAGCTGCCGCGTAAAACCTACGCTGAAAGCTACGAGCTGGAATATGGCACCGATTGTCTGGAGCTGCACTGCGACGCTATCGGCGCTGGTGATAAAGTGCTGGTGGTAGACGATCTGCTGGCTACCGGCGGCACGATTGAAGCCACCGTTAAGCTGATCCGTCGCGCTGGCGGCGAGGTGAAAGACGCGGCCTTTATCATCAATCTGTTCGATCTGAGCGGCGAAGCGCGCCTGAACGCGATGGGGCTGAACTGCTTTAGCCTGGTCAACTTCCCGGGCCACTAAGCCGTAAAGCGAATAAGAAAAGGCTGGCAGGCGCCAGCCTTTTTTGTGCTTAAAATTTAAGATTGAACGACGCGGAAACGGCCTGAGCGGTTTCATGCGACGATTTTTGCACGTCGTAGTTCAGCCCATAGGTCAGGTCGCCTTTTTGCAGCAGCGCGCCCGCGCTAAGGCCGAAAGCCGAGCTGTCGGCAATACGGGATTCGCTCCACGCCGAGCCGTTTACGTCAGCCATGCTCACTCTGGTACCGTGCGTGGTATCGCCTGTGTTGGCGATAAACGAGAAATCCACTCTGGGTTTCAGGGTATAGCCCGATTCAAACTGAAATTCGCGCGCCAGGCTGACGCCTAACGGCATCGACCATAGCGTGGCGGAAGCGGCGCCGTTCGTAAACAGCGATTTTCCGCTGCTGCGCGCGCTGAACCTGTTGTTTTTCAGTTTGCTGTAGCGCAGCCCGATATGCGGCATCACATCCATATAAGGCGTACTGAAAAGATATTCCGCCCGCAGACCGCCGCCGAGAATAGTCGACTTCGCCTTGCCGGAAATTTTCCCGTAGCCTGCGGCCGGCAGCGACATATCCATCTCATGCGTGACCCGCGAGTAGTTTACGTCGGCCATCAGGTTCCAGTTATTGTTCAGCCAGCTGCCGTATACCGACAGTCCCCAGAAATCCAGATCGCTTTTCACCGGATAAAGGTTGCCGCGCGCCCGGCTTTTTCCCCGGCCGACGTTAAATGCGCCGCCGGTTTTCAGAATGGCCTCGTCCTGAGTGATTAGCGTATCCTCCGCGCCGATAAACGCGCCGCCCAGCCAGGTTTTGCTTTTACTGTGGAAGCCGCCCGAGCTGTAGCCTTTTAACTCGGCGTTGTCGTACACCAGCGACGTCCACAGGTTGAAGCCTTCCTCCAGCGGCGTGCCCTCGAAAAAGTGTTCGCCCTGAGAAAGGTGGCGGGAGAGGGCGCGGGTAGCGGCGGACATCACCTGGTAACCGGTGCCTGCGACGTTAGCCACGGAGGCAAAATTAATCACGGACTCCACGATACGCGCAGCGGTAGCGGCATCGCTAACGTAACGTATATCTGTGGTTTGCGAGATCAACTGCTGGGCGGCATTGTCGGATGTGGTGTTTACGCCAATCTGGCTGACCATCGCGTTAAGCAGGCCTGCCGAACCGGAAGAGAGCCGCGGCAAGGTAGTGCCGAGATCGGCCGTTTGCAGCGTCAGCTGAGTTCCCTCGGCGCTGGTGGAAGAGGAGACGTCCAGCATACGGCTGGTGGTACTGATGTTGGCCATTTTCCAGCTGGGCGCTGAGAGCGCGTCCGTGCCAGAAACGGCCGTGAAACTCTCTCCGGCGCTAACGCCGTCATCCGTCATAACCAGCAGGCTGGCCCGATCGTCGATTTGCGCGCTGCCTAACGCTAACGCGGCCTTGCCGGAATCAATATAAGATCGTGCCTTGATCACCGTCAGCGAGGAAGATCCCAGCCCGGAAGTGGCGGCGTCGCCGCCGATCCGCCAGCTGAGATCGCTGCTGGAGAAATCGATGGTGTTGTCGCCGCTCAGGATCAGTTTGCCGCTCCAGGTCTTGTTCAGCTCCTGCTCCAGGCGAGCCACGCTTTCCTGCCAGTTATCGACGTTCAGCTCTGTCGAGCCGAATATTACCGTGCCGTCGCCGCTCACGGTCAGCGTTCCCTGGTTGGCCTCCAGCGTTTTACTGGCGAAGGTGCCGTTATTAACGATTAGGCTGCCGCTATTGAACTCCGTCGTGTTGACCTGAAACGAACCGCCGCTTTGCAGATACTGGCTGTCCGCCGTAGAAACGCTGCCCTGCAAAGTGTTCCAGACTGTAGAAGCGCCGATAGAAAGCGTGCCGGCGGTAAAAGAGCCGCCGCGAATTTCCAGTATGCCGGCGCCGCCAGCGCCCGCCGTTTGCGCCCGGGCGCTGCTGTTTAACACGCCATCGTGGCTGCCGTTGGCGCCGCCCAGCTGAACGGTAGCGCCTATCTGGCCGCTGCCGCTGGTAAAGATGGCCGTGCCGCTGCCGCCGTTGCCCGCCGCGCCGCCATTGCCGGAGCGGCCTTTAGCGCCGTTGTTGATGCCGCCGTCACCAGCGTTGCCGCCCTGGCCGCCCAGCTGCAGTACGCCGCTGTTGTTAATGGTGCCGCTGTTGAACCAGAGCGTCCCCGCTGCGCCGTCGGAACCGTTGCCGCCGCTACCGGCGCTGCTGCTGCCCTGCAGTGAACCGCCGGCGCCGCCGTTGCCGCCGTTGCCGCCAATCCAGACGCCTGAACTCAGCGTCAGCTTGCCGCCTTCCACGGTCATGGTGCCCGATCCGGCGCTTCCGGCATTGCCGCCGTTACCACCCAGGCCACCGGCCGCGCCTTTACCGGCCGACGCCACGCTATCCGCCTTGCCAGCCTGGCCGTTGCTGCCGCTATTACCGCCGTTGCCACCGTCCGCGCCGTTTGCGCCGACCATTAGCGACTGCGCGCTGACGGTGCTGTTGTTAAGCAACAGCGTTCCTGCGCCGCCGCTGCCGCCGTCTGCGCCTTTACCGCCGCTGCCGCCTTTACCGCCATAGCCGCCGTCGCCGCTGTCGCCTGTTTCACCGGTGATATTGGTTTCCACGTAGGGATCGGCCGTCTGTCCGGCATCGCCGCCGTTACCGCCTTCGCCGCCATTGCCTCCATTCGATCCTTTACCAGCCGCGCCGCCGACGGTCAGCGTATTACTTACCGTCAGCGTGGTGCTGTTAAACGTCAGGGCGCCGGCGCCGCCGTCGCCGCCGCTGGCGCCATTGCCACCGCTACCGCCAGCGCCGCCCGTACCGCCTTTTCCGCCGTTGCCCGGGATGCCGCCCGCCGCCTGTAAGCCGGATACGCCTGCTTCGCCGCCGCTGTTGCCTTTGCCGCCGTCGCCGCCGTTCTGGCCTTCTGCGCCAGCGCTGGCCGCGCCGCCGGCGCCGCCTACCGCCAGCTTAGTGCTGGAGAAATTGCTCTGGTTTACCGTCAGCGTGCCGTCACCGCCGGTCGCGCCGCTGCCGCCGCTGCCACCGTTCGCGCCCTTACCGCCGTTGCCGCCATCGCCACCGTCGCCGCCTGCGCCGCCCATACCGGAAGTACCGCCGCTACCGCCATTGCCGCCTTTTCCGGCCGCGCCGCCATCAGCGCCGGCGGAAGCACTGCCCGCTAAGCCGCCGCTGCCGCCGTTCGCGCCAACCCGCAGTTCTCCCAGCTGACCTTTGACGTTACGTAAGGTAGCGGAAGTGCCTGCACTGCTTAGCCCGGCGGTGCCGTCAACGCCTGGCGTGCCGTTAGCGCCGTTAGCGCCCGATAAGCCGTCGCTGCCGTCACTGCCATCGAGGTTTCCCGCTGCGTTACCGCCGTTGCCGCCATTGCCGCCATTGCCGGCGTCACCCGCCTGGCTGGCGCTTCCGCCGCTGGCGCCGCTGGCGCCGCTGGCGCCCTGAGTGCCGACGGTAATATTATCCTGCGCCCGCACGGTGTTAGCAGCAAACAGAGCAGGTAAGGTGATTATCGCCAGCGCATTAAAAGCGGTAAGCCAGCCTCTTTTCTTTAATATACCCTCAGGATGAAATCCCTTTTCCTTATTCTTCATTTTAATAGTCCATTTTTTTATTTAACAAGGTCTGTAGAAATATTTCTTATAAAATTTATATTATTCAATTAGTTGAGCCATCGATATTTTTTGCGTTTCTTAAGGTTTCTGAACTCCTTTCAATTTTGTTTTAATAACCCGATTTCCAGGGTATTTTTTTATTAAATACTCTTCTTATACGAGGGTAAATGCCTTTTTCAATTTTAGGAAAAGTGACTGGTTTTTATTTTAAATGGGAGGGGAGAACAGGGCTGGTAATTTTATGCGCGGCTTCACGTTAATATTTCTGATATAAATTCGCCCGGCATTTTGCCCGCCACGCGGCGCCTGCGGATTTAACCAGGGGTTTTGTGCAAATTGATAGGAATGACCCTGGTCGTACTGGTACACTGTAGCGGCAATCAGCAACGAGGCTAAAACACGGGTTAACGGTGTTTAGATGAATTATTCCTTATAAATCAATGATGAATCACGAATGAGCTACCAGGTACTGGCCCGCAAATGGCGTCCCCAGGCGTTCAGTGATGTCGTCGGTCAGGAGCACGTGCTGACCGCGCTGGCTAACGGCCTGTCGCTTGGCCGCATCCATCACGCTTACCTTTTTTCCGGCACCCGCGGCGTAGGGAAAACCACTATCGCCCGTCTGCTGGCGAAAGGTCTTAACTGCGAAACCGGCATTACCGCTACGCCCTGCGGCAAGTGCGATAACTGCCGTGAAATCGAACAGGGACGCTTTGTCGATCTGATCGAAATCGACGCCGCTTCGCGTACTAAAGTCGAGGATACCCGCGATCTGCTGGACAACGTGCAGTACGCGCCGGCACGCGGCCGCTTCAAAGTCTACCTGATCGATGAAGTCCATATGCTCTCGCGCCACAGCTTTAACGCGCTGTTAAAAACGCTGGAAGAGCCGCCCGAGCACGTTAAGTTTTTGCTTGCCACTACCGATCCGCAAAAGCTGCCGGTGACCATTCTGTCCCGCTGCCTGCAGTTTCATCTCAAGGCGCTGGATGTCGCCCAGATCCGCGGCCAGCTCGAGCACGTGCTGCAGGCGGAACAGATCGAAGCGGAAACGCGCGCGCTGCAGCTGCTGGCGAGAGCCGCCGATGGCAGTATGCGCGACGCGCTAAGCCTCACCGACCAGGCCATTGCGATGGGGCAAGGGCAGATTACGACCGCGACGGTCAGCAGTATGCTCGGCACGCTGGATGATGAGCAGCCGCTGGCGCTGATCGAAGCGCTGGTGAACGCCGAGGGCGAGCAGGTAATGGCTCTGCTGAATCAGGCCGCTTCGCGCGGCGTCGAGTGGGAGGCGCTGCTGGTGGAGATGCTGACGCTGCTGCACCGCGTGGCGATGATTCAGCTGCTGCCTTCCGCGTTGGGCGAAGAGTTTGCGGGCGTGGAGCCGCGTCTGCGCGAGCTGGCTCGGGTATTGCCGCCTGCCGACGTGCAGCTCTATTATCAGACGCTGCTGGTTGGCCGCAAAGAGCTGCCGCTGGCGCCCGATCGCCGCATGGGCGTGGAGATGACGCTGCTGCGCGCGCTGGCTTTTCATCCTAAACAGGTGATTGCCGAGCCGGTGGCGCGGCCTGCGATGGTACCGCAACCGCAGCCAGCAGCCCCGCAGGCGGCCCGACAGCCGGAGAATATTCCGTCGCCGTCCGTGGTCAACAGCGAACCGCCAGCGGGGCCGGCGCCAACACATGCCGGGCAGAACAGCGCGCCGCTCCCGGACGCCACCAGTCAGCTGCTGCAGGCGCGAACGCGACTGCGTCAGCAGGGAGCGACCAAAGTAAAAAAGAGTGAGCCGGCAGCGCCCAACGCGCGGCCGGCAGCCTCGGCGCTGGAGCGGCTGGCTGCCGCGACCGAGCGTGGCCAGCAGCGGCAGAGCGCCGTTGCCGCGCCTGAACCGGTAAAACCGGAAGCCTATCGCTGGAAAGCGCAAACCGTCGAGGCGAAGCCAGAGCCGGTGGCGACGCCCAAAGCCTTGCGTACGGCGCTGGAACATGAGAAAACCCCGGAGCTGATGGCGAAACTGGCCGCAGAGTCGCAGCAGCGCGACGCCTGGGCGGCAGAGATCGCCGGGCTGACGCTGCCGAAACTGGTGCAGCAGCTGGCGCTGAACGCCTGGAAAGAGCAGACGGAAAACGGCGTTTGCCTGCATCTGCGCTCCAGCCAGCGCCATCTGAACTCGCCTTCGGCGCAGAAAGCGCTGAGCGAGGCGTTAAGCGCCGCGGCGGGCAGGCCGGTTGAACTGACGCTGATTGAAGACGATAATCCGGCGGTGTTAACGCCGCTGGAATGGCGACAAAAAATCTACGAAGAGAAACTGGCGCAGGCGCGTCAGTCAATTATCGCGGATAATCATATTCAGACGCTGTGTCGTTTCTTCGACGCGGACGTGGATGAAGAGAGTATTCGCCCCCTTTGAAACGCTGCGCCCGGGCTTCGGCGCGAGTGCGGCCCTTCTTGAAGAGAGAGAACTATGTTTGGAAAAGGCGGACTGGGCAACCTGATGAAGCAGGCCCAGCAAATGCAGGACAAAATGGCGCAGGTGCAGGAAGAGATCGCAGCGATGGAAGTCACGGGCGAATCGGGCGCGGGCCTGGTGAAGGTGACCATCAACGGCGCGCACAACTGTAAGCGCGTGGAGGTCGATCCAAGCCTGCTGGAAGATGACAAAGAGATGCTGGAAGATCTGGTCGCTGCTGCCTTTAACGACGCCGCGCGTCGCGTCGCGGAAGCGCAGAAAGAGAAGATGTCAGCGGTCTCCAGCGGGATGCAGCTGCCGCCTGGCTTTAAGATGCCGTTCTGATGCAGACCAGCCCGCTCCTTGAAAGCCTGATGGAGTCGCTGCGCTGCCTGCCCGGCGTGGGACCGAAGTCGGCGCAGCGCATGGCGTTTCAGCTGCTGCAGCGCGATCGCAGCGGCGGTATGCGCCTGGCGCAGGCGCTGACCCGCGCCATGTCGGAAATCGGTCACTGTGCGGATTGCCGCACCTTTACCGAGCAGGAGATCTGCACCATCTGCGCCAACGCTCGTCGTCAGCAGACCGGATTAATCTGCGTGGTTGAAAGCCCGGCCGATATTCACGCCATTGAGCAGACCGGCCAGTTCGCCGGCCGTTACTTTGTGCTGATGGGGCATCTTTCGCCGCTGGATGGCATTGGCCCGAACGATATCGGTCTTGACCGGCTGGAACAGCGGCTGGAAAAAGAAGCGATTCAGGAAGTTATCCTGGCCACCAACCCAACGGTAGAAGGGGAGGCGACCGCCAACTATATCGCTGAACTGTGCGGACAGTATGGCGTTGATGCCAGCCGTATCGCGCACGGCGTACCGGTTGGCGGCGAGCTGGAGATGGTGGACGGCACCACGCTGTCGCACTCTCTGGCCGGGCGCCACAAGATTAAATTTTAGTCATTTAACGGCACGATACGTCGTGCCGTCTTGAAAACCCGCCAGTCGACCCCATTCTACCTCTCATCGTAAACCGCCAAGTTAACTGAGGTAGCAATGACCATGAAAGGACAAGAGACGCGTGGCTTCCAGTCAGAGGTAAAACAGCTTCTGCACCTGATGATCCATTCCCTCTATTCAAACAAAGAAATCTTTCTGCGCGAACTGATCTCCAACGCCTCTGATGCGGCCGACAAGCTGCGCTTCCGTGCGCTCTCCTCGCCGGATCTCTACCAGGGCGACGGCGATCTGCGCGTGCGTGTTTCTGTTGATAAGGAAAATCGTACCCTGACGCTGAGCGACAACGGCATCGGGATGACGCGAGAAGAAGTCATTGAAAACCTGGGCACCATCGCCAAATCGGGCACCAAATCTTTCCTGGAGTCGCTGGGTTCCGACCAGGCAAAAGACAGCCAGCTGATCGGTCAGTTCGGCGTCGGCTTCTACTCCGCCTTTATCGTGGCGGACAAAGTTTCCGTACGTACCCGCGCGGCGGGCGCCAGCGCCGATGAAGGTGTGTTCTGGGAATCTGCGGGCGAAGGCGAATACACCGTCGCCGATATCACCAAAGAAGATCGCGGCACCGAGATCACGCTGCATCTGCGTGAAGGCGAAGATGAGTTTCTGGACGCCTGGCGCGTGCGCAGCATCATCAGCAAATACTCTGACCATATCGCGCTGCCGGTAGAGATCGAAGAGCATAACGAGGAAGAAAAAACCTCAAGCTGGGAAAAAATCAACAAGGCGCAGGCGCTGTGGACGCGTAACAAGTCCGAGATTAGCGACGACGAGTATAAAGAGTTTTATAAGCATATCGCCCATGACTTCACCGATCCGCTGACCTGGAGCCATAACCGCGTGGAAGGCAAGCAGGAGTACACCAGCCTGCTCTATATTCCTTCCCAGGCGCCGTGGGATATGTGGAACCGCGATCACAAGCACGGCCTGAAGCTGTACGTGCAGCGCGTCTTTATCATGGACGACGCCGAGCAGTTTATGCCGAACTATCTGCGCTTCGTACGCGGTCTGATAGATTCCAGCGATCTGCCGCTGAACGTCTCCCGTGAGATCCTGCAGGACAGCCGTATTACCCAGAACCTGCGTAACGCGCTGAGCAAACGCGCGCTGCAGATGCTGGAGAAAGTGGCGAAAGAGGACGAAGAACAGTATCAGAAATTCTGGCAGCAGTTCGGTCTGGTGCTGAAAGAAGGCCCGGCGGAAGACAGCGCCAACAAAGAAACCATCGCTAAGCTGCTGCGCTTCGCCTCTACCAGCAGCGAAGGCTCCGCACAGACCGTGTCGCTGGAAGACTATGTCAGCCGCATGGTGGAAGGTCAGGAGAAGATTTACTACATCACTGCCGACAGCTATGCCGCCGCGAAAAGCAGCCCGCATCTGGAGCTGTTCCGCAAGAAAGGCATTGAGGTGCTGCTGCTCTCCGATCGCATCGACGAGTGGATGATGAGCTACCTCACCGAGTTCGACGGCAAGCCGTTCCAGAGCGTCAGCAAAGCCGACGAGGCGCTGAGCAAGCTGGCCGACGAAGAGAGCGAAGAGCAGAAAGAAGCGGAAAAAGCGCTGGAGCCGTTCGTGGAGCGCGTGAAAACGCTGCTGGGCGACCGCGTGAAGGAAGTGCGCCTGACGCATCGCCTGACCGATACGCCTGCCATCGTCACCACCGACGCCAACGATATGAGCACCCAAATGGCAAAACTGTTTGCCGCGGCGGGCCAGGCTGTGCCGGAAGTGAAGTATCTGTTCGAGCTGAACCCGGATCACGCGCTGGTGAAACGTGCTGCGGAAACGCAGGACGAAGCCCGCTTTGGCGAGTGGATCGAGCTGCTGCTGGATCAGGCGATGTTTGCCGAGCGCGGCACGCTGGAAGATCCTAACCAGTTTATCCGCCGTATGAACCAGCTGCTGCTGGGCTAAAACCGCTTAAAGCGGAGAGTCGAGGTTTTCGCTCTCCGCTTTTTATCTTCCTGGTAAAAGCTTCCTTCTCCCGCCAGTCTCTCCTGCCCAAAATCTTCTGCCGATAAGGTTAGTGATGGTAACAATTCTGCTATCGTCAGGTGAAAGAGTCTGAAAACAGGGCTTTCAGCCCGCCAGCCTTCATAACGCGCTAAAGCTGCGTCAATAATGCCGAAAGCCCTTTACGTTACCGGTAACTTCAAGGCGTAGTTGCCAGGCTTAACCGCCGCGTTCCTTGTGGATACAGGGGCATGATGGTATGTTCATGCCCTACATAACTTGATTAAAGCGATTCGCAAGGGGATTTACGCAATGCGTATTATTCTGCTCGGTGCTCCGGGTGCAGGTAAGGGGACTCAGGCTCAGTTTATTATGGAGAAATACGGCATTCCGCAGATCTCC
>Ga0157363_1000302_pt1 | contig 37684 bp, 27 predicted proteins | sample AttsexASBM1_FD_111477 | JGI IMG/M metagenome (GOLD analysis project Ga0157363, IMG submission 111477) | Fungus gardens microbial communities from leaf cutter ant in Ribeirão Preto, State of São Paulo, Brazil - Atta sexdens ASBM1 | ecosystem: Host-associated > Fungi > Mycelium > Unclassified ... | reverse complement strand
GGAAATTTTTCTTCTCACTTTTTGGATCACATGCCAAAAAATTGCGAAAATTTTCGACTATCTATATCGTGAAAGTTTGGAGTTTCCTTACAAAATCGTTTTTCAAAAATTTCTACGATTTTTTGTTCTTAAGTTATTCGCGAATTAAATAAAAAGGAGCATTCTTTGATTGCTCATTAAAACTCCATTAAAAATTATCGTACTGCAATTAAAAAAAGAAATTTTTAAAGGTGAAATATTGCTCTATCGAATAGTATCATTTTTTAAATGTAAAATATATTTTTAAATGTAATATATAGAAATTTGAATTAAAAATGTGATATTACTATCCTTATAACCATTGTATAATGCTGTTGTTTGTGGAAAAAACAGTAATATCACATTTTTAGCTAAAAAATGTACATATCTTCTATTTTTTTAAAAATTGACAATTACATTACTCGATAGAGCAACGTTTCAATTTTAAGAATCTGTTTTATTAATTACGGTACGATGATTTTTAATGGAGTTATGAACAATCAAAATCAGAATGCTCTCTTATTTAATCCGCGTGTAAAACTTGGTAATAAAAAATCGTAAGAACATTTTTTTAAAAACTTTTAGGAAAAACTTTAAGCTTTCAGATAGTCGAAAATTTCACAAATATATTCTGTACATAATTTTATAACAAAGTTAGTAATAAAGTATATAAGTTTATAACAAAGTTCCGCAGGACTTTTTCTCCGATCCAATATATACAGGATGTTTTCGGATTAAACCGCCAAACTTAAAACACAGTATAACCAGTAAGAATACTCGTGAAAAAATGCGGGTTCGCGCAAATATGGCAGCGCAGCTTTTGTTTTGGATCGGATCCAATGAAAGACGACAGTAATGTACATATATATACATATACATAGAGAAGAACAAAAATATTTCATTTATTACTATTTATTAAATAAGTTTGATACTTGTTCTTAGTTTTTGTTATTTTCGAATTAATTTTATTTATTAATAATCTTAAGTTTTTGTAAAATTTTTCAAATTATGACTACATTATTACGGGGCATTATATTCTATATTCAGTCTTGGATTTTTTTAATGTTAATATGGCGGATCACGTGATTCTCGACATGGACATCAAAGGTGCCGACACGAAGTGTTGTAGTAAAATACTGTTTATACTGTGCTTAAAATTCAATTCATATGACTTCAAAACAAAAATTTTTCTCTCGACGTATGCTCGCAAATGCTTCAAGAGATATTTACTTCTGAAGTTATATACAGAACTATAGGAATGAATAATTGAAATATCTCTTGTTTTTATTTTCGAAGCTCGAAGGTCAGACTTTTATTCGTAGTTGTAGCTCGTAGTTGTAGCTCGCTTTGTAACTATTAATTCGTTGAATGCTTTTGTAGAATAAACTTATAATCATGCCTTGTAGATATTCTAATAATGAATATGCCGATATAGTATATTTATATGGGTTTTTTAACGGAAATTCTAATGATGCTCGCCGTGAATATATCGTGCGTTTTCCGAACAGAAGATTATCGGATAAATCAATATTCTCTTTCATGACATTTCAATGACCGAAGGAAATTGATTAAGGGAATTAATTAAAATCATTTAATATGATTCTCTGGGCTGATGCAGTTTTTGCATCATTGCAAAATGAAAGAAGAACAGTCATCATATTGCAGCATTTCGATTAAAATTCATTAAGTACCCGAAGATTGGTTAGGAATAGCGTTGGAAGTACAAACTTCTATATATACTACTAGACTGTTAATTTGTTTGAAAAAGTAGTCTCCAATTTTGATGCAACATTATACGCATGCAGAGAATCGTTCCGCATGACCGCGTGACGTAATCTGCACATGCGCACACATTAGCGCACTATTTTGACATTAACCTAGGTCTGTTTTCTGTGGCTGAACTAGTGTACACTTTTTTTTGGAACTTAAAGTGAGATAGGTATATGTTTGATATTTATTGAAAGTGAGAAAAAGAGTTCTAATGCAGTCTAGTACAAGATCAGAAAACAGACAGACACTAATTTAACAGTATTAAAACCACTAAATACTTATTTTCATAATCCAGCTATTATTCTAATTTATATGAAATTGAATACGATTGCATTTTTTATATATGTTTACTAATATTCAATTGTCTTTCCAATATCTTTATCTTTTTACTCCTTTACCTTGAACTCTTTCTCTTCCAAAAGAAACAATATTTTTCGCTATGAAATCACACCACTTTCATAATATTATACGTTTAGCATGTGAATAATTAATGCAAAACACAGCCATACTGCATTCCTTTGGATTTATTCGTGAATAAACGCATGCGCAGAACCATACAATTTCGGGGTCCATTTCATATATATAGAAGTCTGTGGTTGGAGGTCAACATTAAAAAAAAAAAATTTAATGCTTAAATTTTGATTATTGTAAAACAATAAAGAGGATAAACCTTATTTCGACATTATTCATTCCTATAGTTCTGTAACTTCAGAAGTAAATTTCTCTTGAACGAAACGTTTGCAAGCGTCCAAAGAAAAATTTTTGTTTGTTTTGAGATCCTAAATTCATATTTGAAGTTTGACGATTTAAATGGTTTTCCCAAGAAAAAATCCTGTATAAAGAAGTTACATGCAAAATAATAAATATAAGTCAATGGCTAAAGAGAAAGCATGCGCAAAGATATTAAAAGTTCATTCATAAAAAATTGACAAATAGTAAATTGTACGTTAAAAAAGTCGAAGACGTTTAATACTCGCAGTTTATCAATAAAATTTAAAGTACAAATATTAATAGAAAAATATAAATAGGGACATATTTAACATTATCTATATGAACAGATTTCCATAAGAAATAAATAAGAGTTACAAAAAGAAGTCATATCAAAAGTATTAAGCACATATATAACAGTATTTCTTATTTTTATTTATATTTATTTTTCCGTCTTACAATTAGCGTTTGATAGTAGCTTCTTTGTTAGCTTCATTTATTTTTATAGGGAAATCTAATTTATGTCTGATTTTTATAATTAATTAGATTATTAAATGTGTATATTTATATTTTTTATTAATATATTCGTACGTTTTTTAATTTTTAATTCATGAATTGATGAAAACAATTTTATAATATTTTCAATCTTTTTACTATCCACAAATGGTAATTTTTTTACAATTCCATTAAAAAAAAATATATTTATTCTTTTTATCATTTATCTTACATTCATTTATTATTATATTGTCGTCTTATTTATACACTCATATCACGATTATATCATTAAAATTTTGAAAATTTTTTCAGGTAAAGAAAGAGCAAACGTCTGTGGAGGAAAAAGACGAATTTGATACGCTGGTCGAGTCTAATACTAAATCCCTCGAACAAAGACTTGGAAATTCTCTTGAAAAAATGGAAAAGAAATCTGCAAAAAAAGGTTGATAAACTTTAATTCATAAATGACATATAGCGGATATTACAACGAATATTTTAACAATAAATTTTTTTACTCTTGCAAATAGGATTAAAACAAACAACGTTACAATTTAAACCGATCAAAAAAGGATCCAAAAAGAAAGATAACGACTCAGGCGAAAGCGAGGACATCGATTTCGGTAGTATTTCACCACTTCCACAACGGTCATCTCGTAGAGCCACAGGTATCAGTCTTTTCATTTTTTTTGAGTCAAAATTTATTAAAATAGATTACATTATGTCTTGTTTTTCCGAAAATCTTTTATTCTTTATTTCTTTGTTTAAACAATAGCCAAGAAAAATTATAACTTTGACAGCGATGATTCGAATGAAAGTGTTCAAGAATTATTCAATCAATCTTCTGATTCGGAACAAACGTAAGTATAATTGTTATATATCATATTGACTTGCTTCGTTATTTCTCCACACACGTCGCGTATTTTCTTTAGATTCAAGAAGAAATCCTCCCTTATAACGCTGAGCGATTCCGACGATAATATTAAACTGAACAAGAAACCACAATCAGCACGTAAGTAAACATAATATATATTTAATATATATTAAGTAATGTGATTATATACCTTACAGAAAATATTAGATATTTATTTATTTCTGCACAGCGACTTCAGAAGAACTTTTTGATTCGTTAGTCGGCAATTCTCCTGAGAAGCAATCTTTACCTGAAAAAAAACCCTTAATATCCTCATCCGGAGAAGATTCGCCTATAAAATTTGCGTCACCTAAGAAAGGTAATAAATGATTACCTGAATCGTATAGCTAAATAAAAGTTATTTTGTTGCTCATTTCTTGTATTTACAGCACGCAAGAAAAAGACCGAGAACGATGGTAACAAAGGAGTGAAGAGACAGTTAAAGAAAAAATTGAAATCATCCGAGGATTCTGACACAGATGACTTATTTACCACTAAACAAAGAGTAAGCGCGACATTTTCGATATATTCAATATAATATTCAATATAATTAGGATAATGTCGTAAGAATTTTTTATTGATTTAATTTTCATTTAAAAAAAATAGAAGAAGAAAAAGAAGGTATCAGAATCGGATGAAGAAAAGGTATCTGATGATTCGCCGCCCCGAATCGGTAGAGCTCGGAAGCCAGTATCTTACGCACTAAAGTCAGATGACAGCGAGGACTCTGATTGAACATCACTCTGAAAAATGCGAGACGTAGTTGACTGGAGTAGTTTAGAGTGGATCGGACAACACGAGACAAGACGAAACTCACAAATCATGAAGAGCTGTTGCACATAAGTTTATTTGGAGAATTTTCAGAGATTTCGTCCCCGCTGATTGTTGATCATGAAATTAGTAATAATTTTATGAGGGGTACTTCGAACAGGATCTGCCAGAATATGTTCTAAGAATAATTTTGAGGGCAGAAATAATTTGGAATAAAAATTTGTATTTCTGCTTTTCTTGAGTAACATTCGAAGATTTACTTGAGCAATACAGTTGCTCGACCTCTGGCACATTCTTCCTGAAATGCTCCATACAATGTTGTACATAATTTTACTCTTTGAGTATAAGTACGCATAAAATGTTGCGAATGAATGGAATTTCGTGAAATTAAAAACGCTGTAGACAATGCTGCAGAACGTACCCGAGTGTACTCAGAATACTCACGTAAATTTCATCGTATGATCGAAGTCTCCTCGGAAAAAAAATTCTTTTAGTGCTGACTATATATTGTGTTATATTGTGATATCGAATTTTCACGTGTTCATGTTTTAGACGTTTTGTTTTTCAAAAGCTCGAGGAGAATACGTGGTACGCTTCTATCTTGCAAAAAAAATGTCCAGCGTCGCCTCTATGCTAGATAGATTAATTAGTACCGCGCAAAAACGAGGAAACACTTCTCCCGCGCACAATCATTATTATATTATTCTCCTCGTCAAAATTTTATGTAATTCGATAAAACTCAAAGAAAAAGAAAGAAATAGAAAAGAGAGAGAGAGAGAAAAAGAGACATGCCGATTCCGGAAAATAAACGTAGAAAATGAAATAAAATATGAAATATATACAATTTTTAAATATATTTTTACATACGTCACAATATGGATTTTTTTCAGGTTATCTAAAGACTAAAAGAAATTATACAGCGGTAATTAACTATTATACATATATACATAGAACGGATCTTAGAATTATGCAGCGCTCAATATCGGTTAAGCAAAGCTGTCGAACGTTTTAACTTTATACTGACCACGCGTAGAATAAAGTAAATTTATTTAGTTATTAGTGCTCGTGTCTCATAGGTAATAATTTATAGATTTTGAATTGTTGAGCGAGAGTCAAGACTCGGCGTAATCGAATAGTTGAGAAAGTCACGATTGTAATTAGAATTAGAAAAAGAGCCGGAGCTAAAAAGTTAATGCGAATCAAAAACTGATCGATTCTCCTCATAATTTACGTGCTCATCCTCCTCTCTCTCTTCTCTCATATATAAATGTTTTTATTTTACTTTCCATATACGAATTTGAAGAAATTAATTAACTTCGAGGCATATTTGGTGTTCATTTCACTTCTCCGACTACAATTATACTAGTTCTGTGTACGCATAACTTGTTCACTCGTAGAATAAGATAAAAAGAATTATTGTGTTGTAATTAGCGCAACGATTTTACACCTGCTATTAAATGAATATCTCAATACAGAGACCAATCGATTAGCCCTCGGCCCAAAGCGCGCGCGTTCTCAGCCTAATCAATACTTCGTATAATCTTGGCGATTTTCATTTTTATATAATTCACACATACTAAATACGTATATATAAATATATAAATAAAATGTTCTAACTTTTGAGACATTCGGCAATTCATTGTTCAACATCGTTCGCCAAAAACGAAAGTGACGGAAGAGAAACGAAAAACAGTGGGGATATCATGCATACCGTAAGAGATGCGTGTGATTTATATTTAATTAATAAGTTTACTAATTTTAAATTATACACAAATACGTAAAATTTATTGCTATAACGTTTTCATACACCGCCCTCGACGCAATTCCTATTTCTTTCCTTTTCATTCTCTTTTTTGTTTTATCGTGAGGAAGATCGTGACTATATGCCGACATGCAGGGACGATTGGAAAAGAAAAAGACCAGTATTTAGTATTACGGATATTATAATAGTATGTAGATCATGGCAATACCTTATAGTCGATGGAAAGGTATTTTTCTTTCTATTTGTGCTCAGTGAAAAGTTTTCGATAAAATCCTTTTTTTTTTAATTTTTCCGTTTCTATTTTACATGCGTGATTGCATTCACCGATTACGTTCACAGAGAATTCCATAGATATGTATAAATGTAAAATATCCTTCCTGTCGCAAAGTATACGAATCCTATATATTCTCGCGTAAATGTTCATCATTCACCACGAGAGATCTCGAAGGCGTTAAACGCTTGGCAAATTACACCTTCGAATAATTTTTTGAAGGCCGGCTGCAGTAAACTTTTAGAGATAAGCTTTACTCAATCTAGGTTCATCGCGCGAAAATGATATAACAGAGAAATAATGCAGATAACAATTTTTACATTTTATTAAATTATTAATTTATCGCGTTAATACTCCTCCCTCCCTCCCTTCTCTTCTTTGTTAGCGAAAAGAATTTCGGAAATCCACGTTATAGAGAAAAACTATGTCGAATTGCAACGCGGATTATATTCCTTTGGAATCATGTCACCTCAAAGAAAAGAGGCATCAATGAACATGATTAATGCGACGTCGCGCGTGTAAAATAAGAGCGCATTGCATTTTTTTCGCGAAAAAAAATGGGATGCGGGATGCAGGAACGGTTGATATTCTTTTTTTTTTGTCAAAATTGAAGCGACGGATCTAAGTAGTAGACTCTGTTCAGACTTGTAATGTATTCTCCTCTCTCACCACACTTCTGCCAATCACATTGATGGTATTGAATTGTCATCAATACCCCGGTGCCCACATTGTACCAATAACTGACGCAATATTTTAACAACACACGCACTCGCTCGCTTTAATCTCACTTTCGCTCTTAACACATTCTCTCTTCATTCTCTCTTTCTCTCTCTTTCTTTTACTCCCAGAAGCTACGGCTCGCCGACGGACGCGACTATAATACAAAGCAAGGGCACTTGATAAAATAACTTAGTTTTCTATTTCATAATTATCTATATATAACATACATATATAAAACAAATTACGAGTAAAGAAATAATGATTGGGTCGGTATAGCATTTCACGGGCTTTCTTATCTTAAAGATTTGCTCGTTTTTCCTTATCCTCATCATATTTTTCCCGTACTTCTCGTCTGATTAATTAATTATAAATCATTTAACTGTTTCTTTAAACTTGCTCTGTACACACATTTGGATCCGCGCTTTCTCTCTCTCTCTCTCTTTCTCTCGCTCTCCTTTTCTCTATCTCTCTAATTTTAGAGAAAAAAGGGAGAGAAAAGAGAAGAGAAAAGAAAAAAGGAGGAAGAGTGAAGGAGGAAAAACGTAATGCGTGGCTTCGTTACAGCGAATCGACACGGGGTTTTAAACTATACACGCGTGAGAACGGATTTTACAAGTGGTGATGATAAGTGGTGGACTACGATGCTTTTTTTTTATTCACTTTGGGAGCACATCGCGACTCTCACACACACACACACACACACACACACACACACACACACACACTCTCTCTCTCTCTCTCTCTCTCGTTTTCTCTATGCGATTCTCACTTCGCTCTCTATCGGACTATCGTTCCGGCATTATAGATAAAGCCCACTCTCGTCTCAGAATAGGAACAACCAATCAAATCTCCTTCGTGTACTCGTGTCGTGTATGTGTTTTCGTATGTGGGCGTGGATGCGCGTGTATGTTAACCGTTATTAGTCATGATACAGGTAATAATGTTAATATTCGAATAAAGTAACATGATGCACAGGCCGAGCATTCATGGAATGCCGGTACCGGCGCCGGAGGTCATGCGAGGATAGAGCCACCACAGTTGTCTTCCCACTGTCAATGCTTGTCGTCGTTCTTTTTACACCATATATATATATTATGTCGAATTTATTAGTTTATATATATATATATATATTTATATATATAGTATAAATATATACACTCACACTAATTTTAACAATCCTCTATCGTTCGCTCACGCACACTAAAACGCTGGGAGAGAGAAACGTCATCTCCGTGAAAGCGATTGCTCCGATTGCTTTTCTCGACTTCTTCCTACTTTTTTCTCCTATTCTTCGTTGCTTCCTTTATCTCATCAACTTTATTTTGCTTCCATCGAAAAAAAAATTCATTTTACTTTATTTTCTCGTTTTACTTGACGCTCTTGCGCTCTCTTTCTCTCTTTCATACATGCTCTATTTCCCCCCTCCCCTCTTATTCTAGACGTCACTTTTATCTCGTAATGACTTATCACATGTTATTTTCTCGTTCGCACGCTCGTTCGTTCTCTCTCGCTCTCTTGTTTCTTTTAAACACTATTATCAAGTCATCGCACTGTTTGATACAAGGAACGATAATACAATTGAATATTTACGAACACAACATTGTTTCTTGTCATGCTGAATAATGTGGCGTGGCTTGTAGAAAGACGCAAGCTCCTGGACTTGCGGGTGACCAGTCTCGCATCTCTCTTGCAATGTCCTATGTAATCGATCCTGTAAGTATAGTTGTGATGGTGTGGTGATGGCGGTGGTAGATGTGATAATAATTGTGGTGGTGGTGATGGGTGGTAAGTAGTGATGGTGGTTGGTGGGTGGTGACGATGATAGTATCCGGTTTTAGTATTTACAATTGGTTATAGCAATCGTTATTTCCCTAAGATGAGATGGTGTACACAGTCCGAGCGCTCAAGATTTGGCATGTATTGGTATATATCGAGGATTTTGTCCTTAGTCCTTCCTCTCCACTACGAACTGCTCGACGCGTTCATACCACTAAACATGCCGATATTGAACGAGCTTTGTTGCTGCTGCTGGATCTGTTGTTGTTGCTGCTGTTGCTGGCTGTTCGCTTGGCGGCCATGTTTTGGCACTGGGGGTTGCAGGTATTCGTGTCTAGCTAGTGTCAGTACGTCTATACGTTCCTCCTTTCTGTACGCTAGGCAACTTCTTATGAAACTCTGTAACAATAAATCATCGCATTATAAAATGGCTCTCAATTTCGATTTTCATCATTTTTTTTCTCACTGACGATCTTACTTTTGCTTCGTTACTGACGGTTGGTTTATTTGCGAACTGGACTTCGGTGGCTTTTAGTATCGTATTCTCCTCTAAAATAGTGGCTTGTGATTGATTGTGACCAAAAGGCTACAAAAATAATTTTTTTTTAAATACGCATGTTTTATTATATTCGCGATAAATGAAATTTTGTGAGATATATACTGCGATAAATACCTTTTTACCGTATAGACATTGATAAAATATAACTCCTACGCTCCATACGTCAACCTTGGACGATATTTTAGGAGGATTTTTGCCAATGACGAAGCATTCAGGAGGTAGATACCTATAATAAATGCAAAAGTACAAGTTTGTAATCTCCATTAATAATTAACGAATAACATGATAAAATAATTTAAGAGAAAATACATACCAATAAGTACCCGCTCCTTGGGATGTTAGATCCATTCCGTGATCCGGATTATAATTTTCCTCGTCCATTACTTTACTTAAACCGAAATCCGTGATTTTTATTTCACCGCACACATTGCCTTCGGTTAACAGGATGTTACCTGCAAACAGGAGCATCAAGTAATGAAATCATATTTACTTGCGTATAAAAATAATCTTCATTATAAAAGTCTTCGTTAATGACTATTTGCCAAGTAATATTTACCTGGTTTCAGATCGTAATGTATGACTGGGGGTTTTATTTCATTGAGGTATTTTAATGCCGATACGACTTGCATAACAATAGATCTCGCTTCTCTTTCGGGTATAGTCTTATGCTGCAAAAAATTTAAAAAAAAAAAGACAGTTCGAAAATAATGAAAATTTATATTACAATCTATAATATAATCATTAAAATAGAAAATTCGCATCAAGTGACAATTGAACGCTTACCTGTTTGAGGTAAAAATCTAAATCATGGCCATCACAATATTCCAGAACAGTACAAAAGGAATTGGCATCAATTTCAAATACGTCGTACAATTTTACGACTCGAGGATGATCAAGTGCTTTGTGTATATTATATTCTCGCAATGCATGTCTGTTGTAACAAAAAAAAAACAAGTAGAAACATCCTTCTTGAGAGGAACTAGATCGTATTGTTATTAAAATATTATCTTTATATTAATTGTCAGTTATAATAAATTAATATCGACAGAAGAGGAAACTTAAGGAAACTTACTTTATGTAATTAGCCTTCTTGTCTTCTTTCCAGTCTTTATTTAATTGATGCACCTTACAAGCCACGTACCGTTGCTCTTTTAAGTCAAATGCCTATACGCGAAAAAAAGAACAATATTTTTTTGTAAATTATTTTTTATTTATAAATTAATAGCTAACGAAAGCAAAAGATAGAAATATTTCGTTACCTTATGCACTTCACTGAAACCGCCTTTTCCTAACAACATTAATAAGAGGTACCGCTCATTCAAAACAGGATGAGAGTTAAATCTCGATTGGTCCTCGTTATGAATACGCTTTAACTCTCTAATGTGTAAATTTCGCTCCCTTTCGAGCTTTTCCATTTCTAGTTGCAAATCTGCGTCTTCCTTTTTCAACGCACTTTGCCTCAACTAGAAGTACACATCGCAAGGCTTAAAAATGTTGAAAAATCGAACATTTATGAAAAGTATAGTCGCAAAACGTTGATACCTTGAGTATTTCGTCAGCTTCATAATACTCCTGCCACGTATACGACCCAGGTACTGCATCTGGCTTCAAAAACGTCGCCTCGGTACCATTATGCAAGGAGGGTTGTGGTTGACTACGTTTCCTGCCTGTCTCGCTGTTCGACGGCCTCTTCTTAAGAAGCAGCTTCTTCTGCTTATCGATCTCCTCTCGTTCCGTTGCTATCTCTTCTTGCCGTCGTGCAAGCTCGTGAAATGCATAACCGTCGGTCCAGTTCTCTTGAAACGTCGCACCCACCCTTTGCGTCACAAATTGACCCAACCTCAGTCTATTTTGCATACACTTCTGTCTAGCCTCCTTTTTTTCTATGTTTGATTTTTCTTTTAATAACTTCTTTACAACGTCTATACACTTATTTATATGTGATTTGTGCTGCTCAAGCACTTTCTGTTGATTAGCGATTTGATGCCTAAGTTCGTCCGTTGTCTGTAAAATTCAAAGACGCTAGATTAATTTGCTATCAAGATACCCAGCACAGCTCTCGCTTATACAATAAATTTTAGATTATGTGAGTATTTTATGTGATCTAAAGAGCAGTATAGAGAGAGAGAGAGAGAGAGAGAGATTGCATAAATAAATTATCATAATTACGCCTTGCACTTACCCTATTTAACTCATCAATTTTATTGTTACGTAATTCTAAGTCTGAAGAGGCTTGAGTTTCAAATTCCTGTATCCTCTGGCAAGTAAGTTCTGTCTGGAATGCAATTTGTATAATTTTACGATAAATGAAATATGTTACCGTAACATCTGATACATTTGTCAGCATTATTCAAAAATACTGGATACCTTGTTACACGCAGAAGTGCATAACGTAAGAAATAAATTTGTTAAATAAATTAACAAAGTTACACGATAAGTATACAACGTCTATATTTGGTGTTCTATTAACTATCTGTTTAATTACGTAATGTAATCATTTCTATATTTCACTACGACTGACTTTCTCTTTGTTATAGAAAATAAATTAGTAAGCAAAACTTAGGCAACGTGAACAAACGCTGATGGAACTGAGGGTCACACAGGCAGCAAGGAAAACACCAAAAATGTACGCATGTATAAAATGCTCTCATACAAACGCCAATATATAGATATATAACCCCAATAAAATTATTAATAGATTTCTTGGAACAGTTAAATGATATTGGATTCACTCATTAGAACTTAAATGCAATGTTCAATGAATCCAAAGAAATAAAGATACAAAGCAATAAAATATGTCTTTGACAACACTCACAACTCGAGCATTGTTTACAAATACAGTATGATATTTTTTTATTTTCAAACATATTAGAATTCTTAAAACAAGTATCTTATAACATAAACGATGGCACTACAAGATAGCCTGTATTTGTATAATAACAAATGTATACAGTGCTACAATTTGGCCAAAGATTAGCTGATTTGACTGAAAACATTTGACAAGAAATGCCCATCACAAGATCATATGAAAAATCTAATCTACCTACGTTGTACATAGATCACAAACAAACAATTCTTAAATACAAAAAATTAATTTTTAGTAATCTGTCCATTCTATGTTATTTATATCACTTTCGCTTTTACCGTTTTGTTTTTGCACAAAAAATTAATCCACAAATCTTTAGGAAGATAATACTTCTAACAGATAAATTTTTATTAAACAGTAATTCTATATTTTTATCGGTATATTTTCATGTTAGGAATGACAGTGGCAGCTTTATTATTATATCTATTTACAACACAGTGTGGTAGAGTTGCTATATTTTATTATATTAACAATGAAAACATTTCGGAAACGTATAAGCTTATGTATTCTTATAATGTATTCAGCATTGCTGACTATATTGCAGTAGAAAGACACAAATACAAACTGTGGGACGTTTCTTATAAAATGCTTGCAGATATTACCGAATTTTGCTTACATTTGGGGTGTTAGTCTTCGCTTGCCTGACCTGGCTTGTCCTATTGAGGTTGGTAGGCCTTACCTGCACCTGCTTGCTGACCATAGAGCCCGCAGGTTGCGATGAAGCTGGTGGAGGAGGTGGTGGAGGTTGAGGATGAGGTCTCGGTGGCTGCATCAACGAAGAGAATTCCGCCACCGAAGAATTAGGTGTTGTTACTTGTGGCGAAAGTAACTGTTGTGGTGATGGTGGATACTGTTAGCGAGGAAACATACGTTACATCACAAAATACTATGAGACCATTTTTGATGAACGTTTACGTTTATATGACATAATCTTACCATAGGATAACCCTGTTGAGGGGAAGGGCTCTTGGCTCCACCGTGCCGAATAGGGCTACTGCCCAGATGATGCTTTGGAAAATACTCATTGATCTTCTTATTATCAAGAGCAGCAACTGATCTAGCGCCCTTACTAGCTACAGAGCCACCTGCGACACCTCCACCTCCATCATCGGCTTTACGTTTTCTTTTCCTCTCAGAAGTAGTCCGTGGTACTTTTTCCGGAGTGTTTGCATCCACCTCCTTATCACTATGCGATGAGCCTGCAGAATTATAATCCATTATCAAAATGACTATAAAGAGTACATCTTTTTAAATTTTGATATCAATAAGAATAATAATAACAAATCAAAGAACTGCCTTTATTTGAAAACATTCAATAAGAATATTTGAAGAGAACATTCCCAGATGCACAAGACTTTATTCTCGAAGATAGTTGCTCAGAAGATTAGGATGTGCAGAAAGCATTCAGATATTTCAAGCAAAACTCCTGTTAAATGCATATCAATATCAAAGAACGAATCTGACTTACCAGTGCTCATGTTCGAGTCTTGACTATGAACTGTCTGACCAGAGTTTACGGTTGTTTGGGGTGCCATCTGAATTTGTGACCCAGCAGACATCTGAAAGCAGAAGACGGGCGATGTAAAATCTACTGCGAGCTTTGGTCGAGTGGTGAAAACAGCACACAAGAGGAAAGAAATAATGCAACGAACCAAATAGTGACGGACTATAGTCACGAAGAGCGCCTGGGCGATTCAACCGTTATCGAATGTAAGGCACGTCGCCGCCACATAGTAATGACGAGTCGTACGGCGAAGCCAAAGTGGCGTATGAGACCGACCACGAACGATAGCGATGACAACGACGGGTACGAGAACGAGAACGACGAATGCGAAACACGGCGAGAGAGAGGCGGCTTCAATGATCCCTCTCGAGCGCCGTGCGAGTCGTGCGAGAGAGGTTACGCTTCGCAAACGGCGAAAACCGGCGTACGACGCTTCGAGAGAATCGCGTGTTATTAAAAAGACACAATTTATACTAGGGGGAACAAACCTGGAAGGATAGAGAAAGACTTATGGAGCGGAGAAAAAGGGGTGGGATGAGGGGCGCCGGACGGTGCATGGAGGGGCGAGAAAAGAGAAACGAGAGAGAGACAGAGAGAGAGAGAGAGAGAGAGAGAGAATGAGTGCGAGTGAGAAAAAACAAGAGAAAAGGAGAGAAGAATGGTAACATATAAAAAGAGAGAAGGAACAAACTGCGGCTGGAGAGAAACAGAGTTAAAACGTTAGAGAAAGAGAGACCGACACCTTCCAGGACGACCTATGGTGAAGTCCCATAGTAATCGCGCCGTCCGGGGCCGATTGGCGGTCTGTCAACGGCAAACGGAATTTTCACGCGCGATCCTGCCGTGAGTGGTGGCGGCGGCGTGTAAGGGAAATGTCCGATATACGTTTAGAGCTAGAGGAATCACGACAAAATGGAGGACCTTAGAGCAGCGGGAAGGCAGGAGGGCGGGCGGGAAAGAGAGAAGGAGGGAGGGAGGGAGCGGAAGGGCGACGGAGGTTCTAAGGGGCAATGAGCGCGTGTGGGACGGGAAGGGAGGGCAAACGGCGACGGCATGGATGGAGGGAGGAAGGGAGGGAGAGAGGGAGGGGAGGCCGGGAGGAAGGTTAGGATAACGGCCGCGCGGGGTAGGAGGTACGAACTTGACGGCGCGCACGATTCGAGAAGTGCATGGACGATGATCGGTAACCGCGGGCGCACACCACGAGGGGGCAGTTTTACTCACTACGTTGCGCTTCTGAACTCCCTACGGCACGGGGCCGAGGCCGTGGTTTTTAACTTGGGCTCTCTCTCTCTCTCTCTCTCTCTCTCTCTCTCTCTCTCTCTCTCTCTCTCTCGCGCATATTTTCGTATAAACGGCATCATCCGCGGCCACCGACGACAACAGCGGCGTCGGCGAGGCGGTCGCCGCGGAGGGACGGGACGCGCTGCGCCTCTTCGATTAACAGCACCGATAAGCGAGAGAAGAGAGCGACGACACGCTACGTCATTCTGGCCGGCTGTACAGCGCGGCGCGCAAAGTGTGACGTCGTCGTGCGGCCGTTGCGCGTCCCGCGTAGCGATAAATTACGCACCTACCCGCGCGTCACCTTCTCTCTTCCTCCCTAGGGGCTCATTTTTCTCTCGCTCCCGAACGGCCACGAACGATACGTCACTACACGCTTTCATATCCATCCCTCTCCTCTCCCTTCCTCCCTTCGAATTAATTATCGCGAATAGCCCGTCATCGATCTGTCGACGCGAAATCAAACGAAGAGCCACGAGAAACTCAACGTCTATTATGTGAAATTTTGCAGAGTTGCCATAAATTTCCTAAAATTCTATAACCTTTCTCTGATTTTTAGAAAAATTTTCATGATTTTTCCCGACTTTCAATAATATTTTGACATTCTTTGTGATTTCATCCTGATTTGGAAATTATTAAATATTTTCTTGAGAGAGCAAATTATTATTAACGTTGCTGACACTGTTTGCATTTAATTTTTTAAGTTGACAATATTCCAAAACTGCATAAATATGATGTACCAATGTTAAATTTCTTTAAAACCAAGAATTTTAATTTTCTAGAAAATTTTGCGAAATTCCCTGAATCTTAACTGATTTTCCTGATCGTTATCATTTCTAATTTTGTGGCAATTCTGTTCGCTAAATGGTGTCTATGCAACTAAATATTACAGTACGGCAATTACATATTTCTTATTTAAAATCATTTCGACGGCCATCTAGAAAGATTTATTTTTACGTTTGAATATCGCGCGGTCTACTGGTACGTACTGAAGTTATGCGAGAGCAGCGACGACTGGCTTACCCATTCTTGCTTGACGTGAATCGTCGAAAAATCTAGTCTGATTTAATTGATCCGATTAGTTACGCACTTCTTACTGTGCGTCAACTTTGCACGGCGATCTACTTAGATTGATGATGCTTTTATTTTTGTCGTGGCGCTATTCCGAGAGAGACTGTTTTATCTTATTTATATCTCGGCGCAGACTAGGAGAAAGAAAACGCACGTGAGACTTATGAGGAGCAAGTCCTCCTATGTGAAGAACAGAAACGAATATCGCTTACTTAATTCACCGCAGTGAAATTGATTTTTTTCTTTCAACGATCTTGTTTAGCAAAATTAGATTACTAAACAATGACCAATAACTTATCTTTTTTTTTTCTATTTCTATGATTTTATAAAGTCATGACGTATTCGAGCGGCGTGATACTTGAGATCGATTCGAAGGACAGATAAATGCGTAATATTTTACTTTTTAGAAATTCACGCTAGGCTCTTACAGAAAATTACACGTAATCCTTTTTTCATCGATGACACGTCGACCGCCATAACGATGAATGTATCTGACGTTTGACGCGAAAGAATAAAAAAGAAGGAACGATAACAGTCAAGTCAATTTACCAAGCTGATATACAAAGAAATACAAGAGTTAGACACGAGGGTCTAAATCGCAATGTAAACATCGTATACAATTTCAGGTATTTCCACGTCAAATCTTATGTTTTACTTCCCCAAGCCCGTAATTCGCGCCGTCTCGCAGGTAGCTCGGTCACGTGACCGGTAGTGTAACTAACGCGCCTCTCGACCCCGAGACTATGCGACAACGAGATGCTCGATCCCGCGGATTCCTCGCGTATCGTGCACGACCGGCATGAACAAATTCACCGCGGGAGAGGACAGCAAACTTCCTTATCGATGGATCAGTGGCCGTGCCCGGAACTGGGCTAGAGGGCCGGCAAAGAGAAATAAAGAGAGAATGAGAAGAAAGAGAGAGCGAGAGACGATGTATCTTGTCTCATTGACTACGTTCAACAGAAAAAGCAACTTTGCAACTGTTGTAAAATTCTTCGGTACAATTGCTCCTAGTTCTTCTCTGGATTCAAGTATATAAACGAATCGCATTAAAGAATCTTACGACACTTACAAAGCTGTTTTTTTTTCTGCTAAACGCAACCTTTCTCTCGCGCTGTCATTACGACGTTGAGACGGATGAGGCACAGTGTTATGTACGATCGCGCACAGCAGATGCGCGAAATGGTTGTGTGAGATAAACTGTACGTATGTGGACGACATGCGTGTAAAAACGTATATGGAGCGATTCGCGCATAGATAGAAGATTGACGTATATACGTACGTACGTGCGAACCCGGTAAATCGGGGCATGTAGGACTTTTACAATGCACGCCTGTAACCCTGGCGACCTGGCCCTGGCGTGGCCATAACCGCGAGGTCGGTCTGTTCACGAACGCACCGTGGTCGAGTGGTACGTAAGACCGAATCGCGTCTCGTAGAGCGTTGTACGTCTACGAGACGGGACTCCTCTCTCGCTCCTCTCTCTTTCTCTCTCTTTCTCCGTCTCTCTCGCGCTTCGCCGCACGAGGTCCGTTTACTCCTGGATGTGCTCGTAAATGTTGGCGTGCGGCTGGCGCGCCGAGTAAACAGCGGAGACGGTGGCATCAGCAACGGAACCAGCAACGGCAACAGCGACGGCAGCAATCGCAGCCGTACTGTGCGACGTCAATGGACACAACAGCGAGCGGCATCACGCGCGTATATACCCGCTCCTTCTCTCTTTCCTGCGCTTCGCGCACGGTGCGTTATGAGAGCGCGAGCCAAAAACCCGGCGCGCGTGGACTCGCCTAATCGAAACGGAACTGGAACTGTCCGACCACCGTGCCGCCGCCGCTCTCGCATACTACTACCTAGCCCCGAGAGAGGTTTCTCTCTATCTCTTTCTCCTTTCTCCCTCGTCCCTTCGTCCCTCTCTCTTTCTCTTCGTCGCTCTGCTGCTATTTCTCTCTCTCTCTCTCTCTCCCCCTCCCCCCTCCCTTTCTCACTCCTCTCTATGTACGGCAAATGAGCAACGCGCGAGATTCCGAGATGCGGCAAAAGGTGCAACCTCCCTCCCACTTCTCTCCCCGCGGTGCCGCTACCGCCCCGCATCACACAACAGAGAGTCAGAGAGAAAGAGGGACACTTTGGTACAGTGTACAAGCGAACGAGAGAGGAAAGGAAAGAGAGACAGCGGGCGCGAGAGAAAGAGAGAGAGAGAGAGAAGGGTGGGAACGCGGGGGGGGGGAGGGCAGGCGGACGGGAGGGAGCGGGGGTAGACGTTGGCGAGCTTGGATGGAGGAGAGGGATGGACGGGATAAGATAGAAAGAGAACCGTCCGTGACTGACGGAGACAGGGGTCCGTAGGGGGTGGCGGCGAGCAGTCGAGAACCGAGGCGCGGGAGTGCGAAGGGAAGCAGGGAATACGACGGGGGGGAACAGGGGGGAGGGAGGGAGGGAGGAGGAAGGCATATGAGACATTCCTTCAGCGAACGGGTCGACCGAGTGTGAGTGCGAGCGAGCCGGTAAAATCGATGTGGCAAAGTGTAGTTGTGCCGCTACAGCAGCGTGCGAAGGGTGCCTCTGCTCTGTTGTACCTCTCTCTGCCCCCTTCCCCCCTTCCTCTCTGCTATGACCTCCCCCTTTCCTCACCTCACCGCCGCCGAGATACGTTTCCCGTGTGTGATCCGCGGTTCCGCCTTGCGGCGTTACTTTGCGCTTCGCTGTTGTATCTCTGGACTGGAGGTGAAGCAGGCAGGTTCGGGTTAACGAATGACGCTCCCTTTTTTGCCGTTGCGTTAATTTATCCCACGAGAAAAGAGAGAGCCTCTCATCCGCTATGCCACGTGTAAATGAAATTTTATGGAAAACAGTATTCTTTACGAGTTAGTCGAGAAAACTCGACTGTAAAACTCGTCTGAAGCTATCTACTAACTGAATTTTGAGAGCTTACTTCAGGTATAATAATGATAAAATCTTAAAGCTTTCGATAGGTTTTAAACTTGTGCGAGTTATGTCACTCTTAGAAATTTTATAGATGGAACTGAGCTTTAATCTGCGCATCCGAAAGAAAATATCGAAATGTATTATACAACAGGTGTTCGCTATGTGATTATATGAATGAGTGAGTGAGAGAGTGAGAAATAACGATTTTAATTTGACGAATTAACTTTTCATAGGTAATTCGAAATGCAAGATAGACAAACAAAAATAATTTTCACTTTGGTTCTAAAGCTCATATTGCCTGCATCACAATCATATTCCATTACAATATCAGAAATAATAAACAAGTAAGGGATGAAGACCTATGATAAAAATATATAAAATAAATCAAGGAAATATTTTCCTTGCATTAGTAATTTTCATATATCTTTATGTTTGATAATTTAAAGTTGGTAATATATGGTAGCAGTACATTTGTTTTGCTTCTAAAGTTACAATTCAATATGGCTGCAGAGAAGAGGAAGGCCCTTACTGGTACAGTCATAGACAGAATGGTTGCACTTTTTTTTCGATGAGTTTCGAAACTCAGTAGAGCGGTTGAACATATTATAAATGGTTGAATTCATAAGTAGGACCAATCATTCGGTGAACAGGCTGTACTCCGAAATCCATCAAAAAAAAATGTTGCAACCATTTTGTCTACGACTGTACATATAGTTGACTATACTACGTTCAAATTTGTGTCATACACTAAAAAGTACAATAATTGTAATTAAAATAATTATAATTGAATGTTCCATTTTTACAGTTATTACTATTATTTACAAAAATTATTTACAATTCTACAAAAAAAAAATATATATATAATTAACAAAAAATAACTAATAATAATTTATAATTAAATTTTATAATAACTGCAATCATTTTTCCACTCAATGTAGCAATCAATATATTCTATAATATATATCATGACGTAAGGAGACTATAACTGTAATGTTAAGTAGAAGTACGTGCCATGAAAAGAAGCTACGTACTAGACGATTTAAACTCTTCTATCAATGGATACTTCTTTCTTTGCAACATAGCAATGCTCTTTAATGGACAATCTATAATGAGAGTAATATTGTATAGTAAGAAATTGGCCAATCATCGATTATTCTCCTCACATTCGACTGTGATTAGTCAATTTCTTACAACTCGACATCACTCCCATTATGGACGGCCCTTTATTCTTCTTAATGCATGAAAAATCGGTAATAAATTTAACTTTGATAGATCTGTTGGATTGACGAAAATTAAAAAATACTTAAATACGCACACAAACATATAATTTTATTTAATTTAACCAAAATTTGGAAATTGTGAGATGGCACATTTAAGTAATCAACGATATATAGTGGGAATATCATCCTGAAGGAAAAGCTTAACGATTTCACTTTAAAATTATGACCACATTCACAACGAAGCATTTTTTTAGAAAATGCACCCTCATAGTGGTTTCACTCGTTACATCCCTGTGAAATACGTCGTGCCGACGCGTGCTTCGGCCTGTGCGAGGGCGTATTAGCAAGAGAGATGCAAAGGCCGAATGGTGGAGGGGCAAAGACGCCGGGGAAGGGGAGCAGATGTGGAAGGAGTGGAGGGGGAACCGTACAAGAAAACGGAACACGACGGAACGAACGAACATAACAGGTCGAGCGACCGTTCAAGTCTGAGCTATGCTCCGTATAGCGTTCCACCAAAGTTGCTCCAAAACGAATGGACGTAAACAGTCGGAATAAATATCTCGAATATTTCCCGGTATATCTTTCGAAGTGGAGGACGTTGACAGTGCGTATGGTGAATTTGTCGCATGCAAAAAATCAAGAATAAATCTCAATCAATTTGTGCGAAATTGTGCGAGCGAATGTGAAAGTCGAAAGAAGTTTCATGGGTGAACGTAGAATTAGAAACATAACAAATCGAATGGATATATAAATAGAAATTGGACAAGTCGAGTTGAATCGCAATTGTATTAAATGTAAGCTTTCTTTTAAAAACAAATTACAGATGATGATGTATAGATCAGAAAAGGAAGCGATGGATTCTTCATTGTAGCGACGGTAGTTTTTTTTACGACGTGTGAGATAACAGTCTTGTTCTTGTAAACTGTTAATGTTAAGTGAATGGTGACTAGCCTATCGAGAATGTGCGTGATGATATGACACCACTGGTGCAAACAATGTCCCTATTCTATATCACTGAATCTGATAAGTGACGTGATGTTATTCACAATTGTCAGGGAATGACGCTATTCGCGTAAAAAGCGACCAATGATAATGTCATTTTACGTCGTGTAGAGTGCCATAAGAACACGAAATCAGGATTGGCTGTTTCTTCTCTGACAGGTTACGATCATTTATAATGTTGCGAGATGATGACATTTCAATCCTCTGCGCCGTGACGTTCGGTATTTTCTAAAAGTATGTAACGTATACAATACTGTGACATGAAAACGAGTTTTTAAAGAGTGAAAGAGAGACGAAGATTTTAGTCGAATAATAATTTTCACAACCGGTGTTAATCCAAGAAATCAATTAAACGTATACGTAAAAAAAAACATATCTGTCGTTTTTTTTATTTCTGCCGTAATGTATATATGTGATATATTTGCTACAACACAATTCAAAAATTTCTTTTTTTAGAAAATAGATTTGGATGTGCTTAATCAAAATTCTTATTTTAAATATTATAATATTATAATTTTTTAAATATTATAATTATTTTGGTGTAGCAATTAATTTATAGTAAAAAAATAAAGGTATATTTTTCCTTTTTATTTTCGTTTTTTCTTTTAAATCGCAAAATATCCTCTTATAAAGATTGAAGATTACTAAATTTTCTCCAAAATTAATTTTTATGCATGCTCGTACAACCAATAGTTTCTGAGATATGATTTTAAAAAACAATTAAAAAAATGACAATTTTAAAGCTATTTTATTATAGTAAATGAACGATATAAAATTGACGAACGACGAACCTGTAGATCGGCAAAGATTCAGCGCGCGAGCGATTGTGACGTGAAGTTTGCGGCGAGCCGGGTCGCCATTGCATACGCAGAACGCGCTGTTAGGTAGATTCTCAAACGACACAATTGCGAGGTGCGACCGATTGGTACAGGGACTTTTCTCTCTCCCCCTTTAATCTCCATCTCTTGCGCCTGCACCCATTCCTTCGTTATTGATATGGAACGGAACCCGAAGGGCAACGTCGCGGTTTCGGGAGACCGCGACAACGTCGCAGCGAGTTTCTCTCTCTTCCTTTTCGGAAGTCTGCCCCTGCATTCTCCCTTGCCCTCGCAACGGACACAAGTTCCATGGGAAAATGAGCGCGATCGTTTCCGTACGATGGCGTTCACGTCGGTGTGTCGAATGCGAACGTTGGGTGTGATTTCGCGAATTTTACACCGCCGTGACATACGACGAGAATCGATATAAATCCGCACTGCGTCGCATACCTATTGCTAATAACGAATTCGGTCACTCGCATTACATTACATTTATGCATACTAAAAAAAACTGCTGTACTGAAAACTGAAATTAGCCGAGTAAATGTAAAAACACATAAATGTTTTAAATATCAATAATATTATGTCATGTTATTTAGCACACTGAGAAAAATGTTTGGTTTGATTAATGAGAATTGATTGAAAATGGATAAATCAAAATTTTCTGATTAAATCTAGTTATTAAATTCTGGTTGAGATAATCGCAATTCTAATTGGCCCAGGAAAAATAAATTTCCTGGCAAAATTTAACAAAATTGTCGATAGATTTTTTTGCAGAAAGTTGTTTAAAATGGCGTATTATGTAACATATTAGAAGTTCTGCGTACTTAGAAAACTTTGCTGTTTCAAAGAACTGGCCAAAAGTGCAGTTTTTCAACAATATCTCAGAAAGTATTGATTTTATAGAAAAGTCATTATCAAAAAGAAAACTGGCAAAATTACAAACAATTTCGTTTTTTTCTTTAAGGTCGTATCAATACTTTCGTGATAGAATTATTTTTTAATGTACTTTTGGTCATTTCGAGAATGAAATGATATTTTGTATTTTTTTCATAAGCATCTTTAATCTGGTTATTTTTACGTACAAAATATTTCTTATGAAGATTGAAGGTTACTAAATTCCCTACAAAATTATTTTTTATGCATCCTTGTACGACTAATAGTTTCTGAAATATAATTTTAAAAAAGTTTTCTTTTATTTGTTAACAAAAATTATTTTTTAACGTTTTTCAGAAGTATCTTGAATTTCTACGTAAGAAGTACTAATTATCAAAGGTTTTTAATTCTCTATAAAATAATTTGTTATTGAATCTCGTACGATAAATAGCTGCTGAAATATAAATTTTCTCATATTGTAATACAGTTTAATGAATAACTTAATTGTATTATAGTATTGGCTTATCGTAAAAAAATGTACATAAATCTTAAAACTTATGAAATTAGTTTGAAAATGATTTTTTTTAACCTCGATCAATGAATAGTTCCCGAGATATATAAATAACGATACAGTAATTACACTTCTAATCCCTGAGGCTAAATAGTGTAATGACTTTTTTTTTATTCTAATATCTTAATGAAAATGAACATTAATTCTTAGTATGCACAACTTAAAAAAAAATGCTTATGTATATATAATAGATATTTCTAACTCAGCATTTTTTTTTATTTGTATCTCTGGCTGTAATACACCGATTTTTTTTCTAATTGATTATGATAGTTTAAAGACTGAAAAAAGAATTTTGGGACCAAAAAGTCGGAAAAGTTGTAGCTAACTAAACAAAAGATATTTTACAATAAATAAAGGTTCTCAACAATATATTGACAAACGCACTGATATTATTGCATTTATAAATTTCTTGCTTGTAGCGTCCTCAGTATCATATTTCATTGAAAAGGAATTAAGACAAGATCAATAAAGTGTTCCAGCATAGAAGTCAAGTCATTTAGAATGCAGTATTATTACAATATCTACATATTGCTGTACATTTGAAGTTGGCTTTTCTACATCCACATAATTCAATGTATCCCTTTTTGCAATTACAAGAAACTAGATTCAATATTGACTCTAAAGCAGCAGCAGCAGCAAAAATAAATATTGAAGATATCCCTTTTGTTTTCGCCATTTCCCAAATAAAACTCTTTTTTCATCACTTTCCATCTTCTATATATTTTTCTCAAAATTATATCAAGAAATTAACGTATCGACACGAGCAAATAGTACATAAACCATCGAAAAACAGATCGTTACTCTCTACCTGCTAAATGACTTTGACATACAAAGGCAGTTGTCTTTTTCTAACAAGTAGTGTTTGACAAAAATAAAAGCTACTTTATCTTTGTTTAGCATTTAGTAAATAATAAAGATAAAACGGCAAACCTGACTGCATCTGAATGATAATTCTGAACGTGATAGGAATGCACATACAGAAGAAGGTATATTCTGGGCCTGAAGTAATCCTTGTACTTTTCAAAAGAGAAAGCGAATTACACAAATAAATTTCGAAATATACATAAAGAAATTTCAACATTTATTAATTGTAAAATGATATTAAATATAATATCATAAATATTGTTGATAATTATTAGACTATTATTACTTCAAAAAAATATTAATAGTTGTACTATTATTAATGTTGTTGTAATAAAAATTTATATTTGCTTGTTTATATCAAAATAATTACCAGATGCAAGTAATGTACAAATAAAAACAAAATATTCTTTTCAGATTAATTACGCAAGTAAACTTTTCTCAGACGTGTATCTCGGAAGTTACTATTGGCCGTACCAGTAAATAGAAAATGATTTTGTAGGGAATTTAATAACTTTCAATCTTCAAGAAGTATTTTGTATGTAAAATTAGCCAAATCCGAGATATTAATGAAAAAAGTACGAATTCCCGAAATACAACATTAAAAACAAATTATATTACGGAGAGAATCAATTGTGCAATCGAAAAAAAAACGATAATTTAATAAAAAAAATTGTTAATTTTGCCAGCTTTCTTTTTCCTAATGACTTTTAATTATTCGATAAAATATTTTCAAAAATATTATTAAAAAATCGTATATTTTTGGCGAATTTTTTGAAGCAAAGTTTTCCAAGTATGTGGATCAGGACTTTTAGTGTATGTTATACGTCATTTCAAATAACTCCACAAAAAAATCTTAATTGACAATTTTGTCGCCCAGAAGTAAAAAAAGACAATTAAATTTTCCTGGACTAGATCGATATAATCAGAATCTTCTGATTCGTTCATTTTTAACCAGATATTTTTTTCAGAATATGTGAATTATTTAAATGTCAAAATTGATTATATTATGTATGTATTTGGATCCTTTATACATTTAAAACATCTTTATTTCAATGTATATAATTCAGAATAATGTGAATGATCGAATTAATCATAAGAAATCATTCTTACGTTCGATTAAATGAATTTAAGAACACGCTTCATCGTTTGTATTTCAACACATATTTTTTTTTAAATTTAAATAAAACAATCAAAATTTTTACATATATTATTATACCATTTTTATCTTTATTTTTAAAAGAGGAAAAGAATGGGTGTTCTAATTTTAAAATTATACCTAGAATTGTTAGGAAGTCATCATACTCTCTTGCGTAATGTAGCAATATAACCGGTGTTTAACGGCCAATCAGTTTTTTCTACTTCGAATGATTTGTTGCTACGTTGCAGAAATTCCATTCAGTGATTACAGATATTTTAACTTTTGAGAGAATTGTTCCATGATTATAATGTTACAATACATCATTAAATCAAATTGAACAAAACAATTTTGAGGAGTTGAACTTCATAGAATAAGTTAGAATAAATTACTGCAAAAAAACAAAAAACTGCAACACAAAAAAAGAAATAAATACGAATTAATAAGTATCTTCAATTAATTAAAATCGTTATCTTCCTGTCAAACAAAAAAAAAATAATAAACTGTTTATTCAAAAATTCTAAAAAAATGACGCTTGCAGAGTTTGAGAAATTCGTTGGTAATATAACAGCAATATGTAGAGAAAACATGTTTCAGAAGAACCATTCGATTCGCATTCTATAGCAAGAAACGACCGCGGCGTCTCGAGTACGCGGCCTCCTAGACCTTGCAATGCCGCTGCCACTCGATCGTAGAAAACACCGTCGGCGCGGCAGCAAGAGGCACGGCTGTCTGACGTGATGGCAACACAGCGGGATTCTCCCTCTTTCCCTGCTCTATTCAGCGGCGGGACCGCGCGCGGATTCTCCCCTCCCCGCGCCGTTTGCCCCACCAACGAGCCCCCCTCCCCCAATAGGTCGCACACTCATTAGCCCAGTCGCGCGCGACTTCCTCTCCCTTCCCCCCGTCCTACCCGCGGCGTGCACGTCGCCGAGCGATCAGCTGGTCGGCCACGCGGCGTTGCCTCGTTGTCTTGGCTTGCGCCGTGTGCGCCGCACCGCCACGCGGTTTTCTGTGTACGTCGCTTCAGCGAGAGAACCGGCGCGGCGTGGCGAACGGGCGGGGAGGTGTGTGTGTGTGTGTGTGTGTGTATGTGTTGTGTGTGTGTGTGTACGCGCGCGCACGGTACAGTCACGAGAGGTTAGATGCAGCCCGGCGCCCCGTGTAAACGGCGCGGTGCGGCGGCCGACACGGTGCAAGGACGCGCTCGCGGCCGAATTAAGCCGCATTCACACGGCGTAACTGTTAGGCATCATGTTTCACCTTCAATTAAAATTGAATGAAGACAACGTATAATTTTTATTAATATACTGTTAATTATATTAATTTATTTTCACTGATTTCAGATATTTTAGCACTTAAGAAATCCTCGTGATGAAACTTTGATGAAAGAAAAAGAAGTAGTAGGAGAATGCTACGCAATGTTTCATAGAGTTCATATTATTAATTGATGGTCTAGCGAACGGCCGAGCGAATGCGGGAAAAATGCTCATTGTGAAAGTTACGACATAATCGCGCAGACTAGTTGCAGGTCAACGGCACGACGATAGCTTCGACTAGCGAAGGAAAAACGTTCGTGCGTAAAAATATTAATCATAGTAATCTGAGGAATGATAAATTGATCGGATAAAAGTTTCATCAACCTTGGATACTGATTTATCGATCTCGTAACTATATTCCTTGTTTCATATCCTTCTTTCGTGAACACGATTAAATAATTTACAATGGCAACAATTTCTCGCATTCTCGGCGAACCAATATGGCTACCGCCTTCAATCAAGCCAAAGATCTTTCATTTTCAGTTCTCCTGCACTTCAAATCAATTAAATGTTATAAATGTATCTCTAAGGTTTCTATAAATAAAAATTTCACAATGTAATAGACCTGAGAATTCTGACTATGAATCATCCTAATTCCAATCTTAAATTTTATTTTATTACGTAAAGGACGATTTTGTTAAATGATCTAAAGTTTTGCTGTACGGATACATATTAAAAATAATTTTGTTAGACCATCTAAATAATTATACTAGGAATTAAAAAATGAGCAATACTTTACAAACAAATCTTTTGATGGTTCAGCAAAATTATTTTTAAATCTGTATTTAGCAAAAACATCTGAGATTTTCTAGGAAAATATTCTGCCTATAGAATAAAATTTAAGATCAGAATAAAATTTTGATATTTTAATTTTCAATAAAATTATTTTTAAATATATGTATTCACACATAGAGTAAAATTAGATCTTTCAAATAAAATCATTCTTTCCAGCTCTAGCATAAGCAATTAAAAATTTCAAATTGGTCTTTTACGTGACACAGGCAGTTAGCCTTTCGCTCAGTAAAATCACGGATCCAAATCCGAAATAAATAGTCTTGTCACAATGAAACGATGCCTATTCTGAGAACAATAGCGACCGCCTTTAGCAACGCTTTAGAGGCGCGAATAAGGTCGTGCGAGAACATTATCAAGTCGTCGTATGTGTTAAAAAGGAAATTCGCAGGAAGCGATGAGCAGAAGAACAAAATATCGACACCTCGATACTATCAGAGTATCGTAAGCATTCCTACTTACGACGAGCGGATGTCTACCGAGAGCAGCCGATCCTTGTAACCGAGCGTACGAAGATCGCCGATCATGTACGCCGAGCCCCGCCGACCATCGCCGACGACGGTCGGCACTGGCGGGTGCGACGACGAACACGCTCATTGTGAAAGTTACGACATAACCGCGCGGACTACTCCCGCAGGTCAACAGTGTGCGGGCGATACGATCTCTCCTTCTCTTTCCCTCTCTTTCTCGCGTTCTTCGTCTCGGGACGGTGCGCATTAAGCTGATCGCGAGGCGTAGCGCAGATTTCTGGCTCTCCGTTAAGGCTGGTTTACACCACTCGCGGATTCGCACACGGTAACTTTTGACTTCTTTTCACGGATGGAATGTAATGAGTAACGAGAATGCTATTCCAAGATTCGCGATGCATAACGTTATAGAATTGACACAAATTGTTCATCCTAAAAATTCCGTAACTTTTCCGGACAAAATTTTACGATTTTTCCTGACTTTCAATAATATCTTGAAATTTTTTGTGTTTTTGTGCCGATTTGGAAACAGTTAAATGTTTGAGAGAGCAATTCAATGTAGTAGTGTAAATTACTATTAATGTTGCTGACACACCGCTTGTATTTAATCGTTACGTTGGTAATATTCCAAAACTGCGTAGGTGTGACGTATGCATATCGAAATTCTTTAAAATCAAAAATTTTAATTTTCTAGAAAATCTTGCAATTTCCTGACTTTTTTCTTTGATTTCCTTGAAATTCCTTTATTTCTCCAATTTCTGGTTTTGTGGCAACCCTGTGTTACATGCCGTGCTAAAAAAAATCAATAAGTTATATATAACTCACGATAAAACATTAAGAGGACAAACAGCAACGTGAGTACAACGCGATAATTGCGGAAATAAAATAATTAAGCAATTGGACGTAGAAAAATAGAAATCATTAAATATTAAGAAAAAAAACCATAAATATGATAAAATTTAGAGGGCGATTTTTAAAACGAATCTAACTGATATGTAATTGAAATGTAAGATTGGACTCACTTCAATAGAGTAAAAAAAAGAAACTTACTGCAGTATTTTACCGCAGGAAAGGAAAAAGCGCATAATTGCATACATCATTTTCGCTTTCGTTCTTTAATCTCCTGCGTCGAAATTAAATTCTAAATTCTAATTTTAGCAATAATTTCCGTGGACTAACGCGGACAAGTAAATAATGTCGACAGGTGGAGCCCGCATGGGAGTCTCCGGACACGTCGCCCATCTAGAAATCGTAGCGTCCGACGGCGGCGCTACGGTTAGCCTTTATAACACACATTACATCGCCTTTGTGACCGCGTTTAAAGCCCCGTATCGCGCGCAAGACGAATCTCCCGACAGCGCGGCAACGGTAACGGCGCGTGTTGTCCATGTTGAATATTTCCATAAGTCTCGCAATTCTTACGTTATGCAATGGCGTCGCGTGACGCGGTCGGGTGTCTGTTTCGTTCCGTCACGGTATCACCATCTCTTAAGTGTTCCGTTCAATACTTTGTATCTAGAAATATGGCAGCATCACTATAAGAATCCATGATCCCTCCCTTCTTTCCTCACAATCGCTTTCCTACCGAAATACGATTCGCTTGGAATCGAGCCGTCAAGAGTCTAGCCGGGGAGAGAGCTCTCGTACGAACTCGTATATGAAATTATACGGTCCCCGATGCAATCCGTCATGCCTTGAGACGAAGAAATATACGGAAGGAAATATTCTCTTACCAACTGTATACATGTACGAGGATATGTCGGAGTAAATCTTATGTAAAGGCGACCGTTCTCGTAAATAAAGCGAAACTTGAGAGACACGAGGGACTATTTCGAGACCCGACCTCTTATCGGCGCGGTCGCGTATTTGCCGCGGGCGACTGGAATCGCCGCTGACTGTAAGATAAGGCTTATCGTCGCCGCGATGCAACATTGTCGGCCGCGTATTATGACAGAGACCAGCGTACATCGCGTACGATTTGTCGACGCATACACAACGGTCCGCGCGCAGACGCACGTTGAAGAAAAGAAGGTAGGAAGCGGAGAGATGCGATCTTCTCGCGTTCGACGATGCGTCCATGAAATATGCAGCTAGAGAACCTGGAATAACGTTTCTCAATCCGTCTCTCCATCCGCGAATAGAAAGGAGATACCATCGAAAAATCTTTCGCCGTGATCCTATCCTTTCATAAACATTCTACATCTAAACGCCTTCTCTTCGTTTCGTCTATTTTAGAGATTCCATGTCAGAGTCTGGCCGTGAGCGATTTTGTCAAAATCCTACAAGAAACAAAGGAATATAATTTCTCTCTGTATATATCTCACTCTAATTTATACTCAGGGTTGCTATAAAATTGGAAATCAGAAAAAGTCAGGAAGTTTCACAGAATTTTTTGGAAAATTAAAATTTCTGACTTTAAAGAAGAATAATGTGCCTACGCCTACCAGTTTTGGACTTACTACTAATTCAACAATTAAATCCAAGCAATGTCAGTGACAATATTAATTTATATTGGCTGCGTTCAGCAAAGAAAACTAATCAATTAGCGCTTAGTGATTCTTTAAGTGATTGATTTCTATACTCAAATCCAGCGAAAAACTAAAGATAAGAACCAATCATATTAAAGAATCACTAAGTCTTGATTAGTTTTCTCAGTTGAACGCCATTGTTGTATTAAATTATTCTCAACAAATTATTTAACGATTTCCAATTTAGGACGAAAATACAAAAAACAAAACTTCAGAATATTATTGAAAGTATCAGGAAAAATCATGAAAATTTTTCTGGGAGTCAAGGAAAAAGTGAAATTATAGAATGAGAAATTTGTAGCAATCCTATACTGTCTCACTTTATAACGTTAATTAAAAGTTGTAGAACAAAACAGTAAAGATAATATAATATATATACAGGGAGAAATTATACACACTTTTCTCTCTCGTAGGATTTTAACAAATCGCTCGTGGCCAGATTCTGTTACAGCATCTCTAGCCTGAACCCAATGTTGTTACCTTGTGGCGGGGCACGTTTGCTGTTGTATCCGCGTTCGCGCGCACGCGGCCTGTTTCGAAATATAACAGCGACCGGTCTTCGTTTCGCGGCGACAACGTTGTCGTTGACGCGATTCATTCTTTCGATGATTCATCCCCCGAGCTGTCGAGCGTACGAAAATAAATCGTGCAAATTCGTAAGGCAAACCGTAAGGCTCGCGACCGCCAACGGCAGGCAATATAACAATCAGGGTGGGGCTCGGTGGTCGCACGGACATCGGGCAAACACTTAACGTAGGTAGATCAGTAACGATCGAAAGCCGGCCCTAGTTCCTGCACGTGGCACTAGGTGGTCGCCGGGAGCTCCCCGCTCAGGCGGCCAGAAAAAAGCGGATACGCGGCACGGATGCTGTGTGCGTCCGACTTTATCCGCGGAGATGCGCAGGGCCCACAGGGTGCGACTTCGTTGCACTTGCAAGGCCCGTAAGAATACGTACTGATCCTATCCTGCCTGAAATTACATCAAAGACCATAATAGAGTGTAAACCGTGTCAACCGTGTGTAAAATTGGTCAACAAAAATAAGAGAGAGATAAGATTTTTGAAGACCAGTCTCTATCTCTTTTCATTCACTAATATCTTAGAAAGAGAGAGAGAGAGATTAGCTGTTTCATCTTTTCACTCTCTCTCTCTCTCGCTTTCATTTTTGTTGACTACGTTTGACATACTATTTAGATATGGACAAAGTCCATCGTGTTCTATGTATTGAATTACATACATGAGTCTCGCGGAATCATGTGTGTAATCTTCAAGTCCCTGACATTTTTGAGAATTCTCTTATATTCTGCTGGAAAAGAAATTCATCGAATATTTCACCAAAATTGTAAAAATATTCAAGCGACGATATGAAAAGGAGAATGAGTTCGAGGACAAAAATGTAACGTGTGTGCGTGTGCGTGTGCGTGCGTGTGTGGGTATGTGTGTGTGTGTGTGTGTATGTGTGTGTGTGTGTGTGTATATAGAATTAAGATAAAGCGATGACAAAAGTGATGCAGGATGCGTTTATGAGAGATAATATAATGATTATACCAGCTACCGTTCTCTCCTCTCTCTGCCTTGTGCACTTACACTATGTAATTTCTTACAATGTATAATCTTTTTTTTACATACGGGTAGCGTGTCGAAAAAGGATGACTAACAAAGTGGCACATAACAACAACTAAAATTGCAAGTGGTATGACTAGCAGCAATAGCGTTAGAAGATATCTTATCAGTTAACGTTCTGCTACACTGCGAATGTACGGCGGAAGTGACGGATCTAAACCATCGTCCTTGCTTGCTGTTCGTTTCGATGAAATTATATAAACGACGTCTCCTGACACAAAACGATTATAACGTTTGTAGATACGTGTAAATGGTCAGGACACAAAAATGTCGATCGAGTTTAACGACAGGGACGGCTGTCATGTATAGTTGTCGCCATTATTCATTCGCTCTTTTCAAACGAGTTAAGACGAACAAGAAAATGATGAATGGACGCAACGAATCTAGTGCGGTCAGCGCGATCAATGACCGGTTTTAACGAGCTGGTTCAATCTTATAGGCGAAAAAAAAGAAGAGTAAATCATCCAGGCAATTAACACTTTCAATAAAAATACTTTCGTCTAAAAGAACGGTTCTTCGTTTTGGTATGTAATTATCTTTACTGAATATACTTATTGCATCTATATAATATCGTGTTCTAAAGTCACCATAATTCGCTATTACTGTCGAACATTCACGAAATATTAAATGGCTTCTCGATCATCCGGAATTAGGATGTTTATCGAACATCACGTAAGCTTTAAAATATTGTCCGTCTCTTGTCTGGAAATGTACACTAAAATGTGATTCAAAATAACTGTAGCGATCAATTAATATTCTTCGAGTGATTAATTATCAAACATATATCGTTTTCTTACTTCAAAAGTGACACAATTAAAAAACGTGATTTTCGAGATATTATTATGAATGAGTTAAGAAAACATTAATTATCATACATTAGAATAACTTAATTTCTTAAAAAAATCGTCAAAGTCAATACAATAAAAAAAATGGCTTAAAAAATCGTTACAATAAAAAATCATTTTTTAAAGAGAAACAAAAATAGTAAAAAATGATAGTTTATCATGTTAAGAAATAATCTTTCTATCGATATTTTTGATCAGTCAATAATTTTCTATCAAACTGAAAAATAGTTTTTCCTCTTTTCTGAGAAGCTTAATTTGTAAAGTTTGTGCTACTTTTGAAGTAAGAGAGCGATATTTGAACCAAGTGGATTTATTTGGTCGATTCTTGCTTTCCCAAATCTTTCTATCGCCTGTCGTCGATTAGATTGAGCTTCAATATCGCGAGTTGGCGAGAGGTCCAGAGAATCTCTGTGTCATGCCTAGTTTTCCTTCGATTGTTCTTGCACAGAATAACTTGCAGAATAACTTTCACCAAACTCTGATTAATTTGTCAAATAAAACCTTCAGTATTCCATTCTATTAGATACAATTAATTTTTTGTTATTTCAAAAAAAGTTTAAATTAGAGACGACTTTTTTCTATATACAGTGAATTCTTATATTGCAGTACCAGCTCACAATCTGCGTTAGACCGGAATCAAATTACGCATTGAAGATTGAAATTAAAGATTGAAATTTGACCAATGAGGATAAAGAAATTTTAGCTCCTTTTGTTGATCAAATTTTAATCTTTTAATCTTCAATCTCAATATCTCTTTTTAATGCATAGTCTGATATACTAGCCTTATGTTTACTGCACATTGAACGCGATGAGCAACGAGCGATATCCAATGAAAGCTCAGCTTTTTCTCACGTGACGATGCAAAGCAGAGCTCTTCTTGGATATCGCTCACTTATCATTCATCGCGTCCATTGTGCAGTTGACATTACATCTGAGAGAATTTAAAACTAAATAGCAGAAGCAAAAATATTTTGGATGCAACTTTATACTCAGAATGAAGCAGAATGGGGGAGAAAGTTGCAAAAAAAAAACTAAAATTTAAAGAGACAATGATATAGTTATAAACTTCGCAATCGCACCGATTAAGTTAATCGTCTTTGTCGAGTTTGATCGGAATCATTTGCGTTCGAGATTTTTCGTGAAGCTAAACACGCCACAGGTTCCACACGGGAAACGAGATTGTGCCTGCCTTTCATGGAACGCGCAAAAAAGGAATGAAGATGAAGACGCGGTGAAGACTTAAAGTTTAAGCGAGTTTTGTCCGTGTTAAATTGGCTGTCGGTAAAGGAACGCCAGTTTCGTGCGGTAAACCTTTGCTCCCTTCTTGTCACGAAGTACGCACGAGATCCGTATTTCAATAGTCCCAGCTACCTCGCGTATGCAAATGCGTCTTTTCTTCGCGTCATTTTCCTCGCACGACCGCAAATTGAAGATTTACCTACTCAACACGCGTTTCAAACGCATCAAATTATTCAAATTAATTATTTAATAACGTTTCTTTCTTCTCAATAATACTTTTCTTTTATAATCAGTAATTTTTTATAATCAAAAATTCATCAGAATGCTCCTCTTGATTCATTCGGATTTTTATTTCCAACGTGGAGACATTTAAAAGTCGCGTATAAATTGTCTTTAAGATAGTTGACGACAAGTTGTACAGACGCGTTATCTATTCGAGGACGCAAAGCGATTCTCGGTATAAGCACCTGAAAGAGCACATTCGTTCTATGAATCGACAATGGCATAACGTGTTACCCTAGTACCGCTGAGATACTTGACATCGAAGAGTCAGCCAGTATCGATATTTCGATAAGCATGCCTATCTATCGTACCGTTGACGGTGCAGAGACGGAAGCGCAAACGGGACGAGAGCGAGCGAAATCACCATGAGAGTGAGAACGAGACGGAGCGAGAGAGAGGAAGACAAGTATTTCCCCTGTCTCTGCCTTCTTCGCTACTCAGGCGTCGATATATCAGCAGTCGGCGAAAGAAGTTCAATGTGGCGGTAAAAGCAGACGGTAATGCAGATTGCGGGCTCAGGGCGTCTCCCGTTACCGCGTTGCATCGTATGGTGCACATCTCTCGAGTGCACCGTCCGTTTCGCCTCGTCGTCGGCCGCCCATTGGCCGTCGCTTCGCTCTCCATTCCGTGGATTCCTAGCCGATTAATCCTCCGACAGCTACGGGAAGCTCGTAGTCTGTGGACCTTAACACGCGGCTCCTAGAATACGCCTGTCGACATTGCCGCGCCTATGGATCACTGATTTGTGCACGCGGTTCTATCCCGAATTAGGATTGTCACTAATTCCTCTAACATTCTAACATTCGATAACTTTTCCATGATTTTCAGACAAAATTTCATCATTTTCCCTGATTTTCAATATTTTGCAATTTTTTTCTACTTTCGTCCTGATTTGGTTAAATTTATTTTGTGAAAGATCAATTTAATGTAGCAATATAGAGACTTATTCTGTAATTCTTGACTAATTCTTGACTGTAGCGTTACAGTCGTTAAAAGAGTTACAAAATAGGATATTAAATTACTGTTAATGTTGCTAACACTGCTTGCATTGTTAATTATTAAGTTGATAATTAATTTGAAAACTGTGTGATGATGATACATATATTAAACTTCTTTAGAGCAAAGAATTTTAATTTTATAGAAAATTTTGCAAAATTCCCTGGCTTTCCTGATTTCTAGTTTTGTGGTGATCTTGCGAATGATTTGCCGAAATTTTAACACGGAACTCTACAAATTCGAAACATAGAGTTATTAGTCGCACTTTTAAAAGTACATGTGCGCTTTTGGAGATCGTAACAATTATTAATTTATAAAATTATATTAATAAGAATTGCCAGTAAAAATTATATTTCATCAAATATTTACATTTAACGCATGAAAAAAATTATATTCCTTCCTTCCATCCTCTTATCATCTTTTTTTAAAAGACGTGCATATGTACTCTTTTCTTGTAATTAAGATATAATAACCCTAAACGGAAGAAAAGTTATATAAACAAATATTCATATCACGTCTGTATTTCTGAGTGAAAATAAAATCGACAGTCATCGCTCTATTCGATATGAATAAAATTCATTTAAATACGACGGTTCTTAAATCAAATCATTAGAGAAAACTGTCGACAATTAAAAACGATTACTTGCCCAGTGGCATTATTCACGACGTCCGTGACGTTGCTCCGGCTTGCAAACGGAAAGTTTTCAACTACGCATTAACGAAAGTACCTCAGTCGAGAGAACCCGAAATTCTGTCGAGACACTCGGTAGACACGAGAAGGCGCGTTGCGCGGAAGGATGCGCGGCGATTCGTAAAAAAGGTTCGTGAGAGAAGCAACGATACCAGTTTCGAAGTTCCGAGAACCCGATGGGGCCGCCGTAACGATCATCGGGAAGGCTGGAAAAACACTAACCGCGCGCTCACGATGGAGAAGAGAGATTTCTCGGGAAGAAGACTCCGGGAGCTTCTCTTCTACGATGCTTACATGTGTATTCGGCGTTCCCAAGGTTGGTAGGTAGGTATGTAGAAACCTTCCATACAATGCGCGTAGTGCCCACTTACTATCGAAAGGATCAATACGGGGGACATGCAGACTTGCTTGCTTGCTTGCTTGCTTCCTCGCCTGCTTGCTTTGCCTGCTTGCTTGCCTACCTGCCTATCTGCCTGCCTGCGTTCATGAATCTCCCTCGCCTACAAGACTGTAGGTCACGCAGCGCCTTCGTGGGATATACATTTCAAAGAAAGCGAGAATCCTTCGGGAAAGGAATATCTAATCATCCAAAGGACTGTCGATCGCGAGACAATAATAGATATATTCGCGTTGCTTGAAATAATACTTAACGAGTGTCTGTCGATAATCTCCCTATTTCGGTGGATTTTCATCAATTAAAGAACAATCATATATAGTTTACAGATAAATTATCAACGAATGAATCGACCTCTCGTAGTGATTAATGATAAGAGATTCTTTTTTAAATGCTTTCAGTCGAAAAGATATCATTTCCTAAAATAACAGTTATTCTATTTGAAAGCAATGCGAGTTGCTTTCAGAAAGCAATGTTAGTTTTGTCGTTGGAATGAAAAATCCTGTGCAAGATCAGATCTCAAAAGTCACTGTTACACCGTCGATATTTGCGAGTACTGTTTCGGATCTCGCGTTCGTCTTCGCGATCTCGAAAAGCGAGAGCCACCGAG
>Ga0157363_1000301_pt1 | contig 37703 bp, 24 predicted proteins | sample AttsexASBM1_FD_111477 | JGI IMG/M metagenome (GOLD analysis project Ga0157363, IMG submission 111477) | Fungus gardens microbial communities from leaf cutter ant in Ribeirão Preto, State of São Paulo, Brazil - Atta sexdens ASBM1 | ecosystem: Host-associated > Fungi > Mycelium > Unclassified ... | reverse complement strand
TTCTCGTTTGCTGAGTTGATAATAATTTAATTATATTTTATAAACAATCATATTATATAATAGAGATATATAGTAATAATCATTATAAACAATTATTTTATGTATATATTAAATAAATACATATTAATAAGATGGCTATAATAGACCTTGATAATAATAATTACACAATATAATTATTAATAATGAAGATTAATTATTATAAATGCAATTATTGTATATATGTGTAATAATGGTATATTTACATAACAAGAGTAGAAAATTATCTCCATTACCTCGATAACATTGCTGGTTTCCAAGATTCTCCTGTGCAATGTGCTGACGCCTCTGTGAAGAAGAATGATGCCAACAGCGTTCCAGGTGACCAGCTGTAATATAATAATTACTCTCGAGGCCCATCTGTTTGTTCTCGAGGTGAGGGACATTGCGGTAACATCACATCATTCACATCGGTTATTAGTCGAAAGTCAAAGGCGTGACACCTTTCGCACACCTGCTGCGAAGTGTCCCGTGGTTAGCTAAGCGACATTTTCATCGTTATACATATTCGTGTACGACAATTTAGAATCTCCGCAGGCGATAGGCATACGACGTATATTATACACGGGATATCGATGCCGCGGATACCGGCGGAATTTAACAATTTTCGTCATTTATTTGTGCCGAGATTAAACACGTTATATACTCTATCGTTTCGTCACACAACACGCGGCACGAAAATAAATTCTGTGCCAAATCTTGTTATCTACTCGTTTCATATAAACAACTCGTCGTTTCAAGCGCAACACATTATAATGCGAGAGAGACGTGAATCCGTGAAAGCACAAAGTTGGCGCCTGCGAAAACAAATATCATATAAATTAATCACTTATTTACTCTTGGGCGACGCTTTATTCAGTTGAATAGTTGATTTTATTACGAAGGCAAAGTTTCAAAAGTAAGCTTTGCACGCGCGGAGGTTCATTCTCGAGGACACTTTTCAATTCAAATGCATTAAAGCGCATCGGGGAAGCGCTCACATGACGAATTGTAACGGAAGTATCGGAGTGAAAGAGAGAAAAGGAAGTGCGGAAACTTTTTTGTTTAACGTTACTCTATATTGGTCTGACGACTATTGAAGCAGTCGTCGTCCTCGGCGCGGCACGATTGCGACTTATTTGCTCGGTTATACACGATGGATCGTGGCGGGTAACGAATGACTCATTTCCACTACCTTGCACTGTCCCGTTAGACTGTATGTACGTTTCATGCGAGACACGAGACAGTCCATGGGCGTAAGCGAAAAAAAAAACCGATGTTCGTGCACCCAATAAACGAGAATGGATTGAAATGAATTGAAATGGATTCAGATTTTCAGAAATATTGATTTACAAATGTTAAAATGAATGCTTTTCAATTCTGAATGCATTTTTATTCATTTATAGGAATTGCATGGAGCACATCTATGCCTTTCAATCTAAAAATAATATTAGCTTTTTCTGCACACCCAATACATTGTGAACACTTCAATTCAAAATTTTGAATAGAAAATGCAGTTTTTCAATCCAATTGCATCCAATTGAATCTAATTGAATCCAATTGAATCCAATTAAATCCAAAAAAAAGTATTTGCTATTTAAAACATGCATTCGGATAGAAAAAAATTTCAATCCATTTTAATCCATTCTCTTTTTGCTGGCACTTAGGCATCATGATAATTATTATGTAGCGTTTTAGTTAAGTATTATTACATTCGTCATACTTTTGCACCGAAAATAGTCGGAATGCATTTACTGGTAAAAGTAGCTACGATGTTTTTTACTTCGTTAAGTCGTAATGAAACTCGTCGTTTATTATTTGCATTCAGAATATAATATAATAGGCGGCAATATCAATGTAGAAGCATACATATATATAATTTAATTATGTCCATTTCTACCACTGTAGAGTAATTTTAATCTCAATTCACTCATTTAATTTATTTTTATCTTCATTCTACTTTTAAAAAATATTCCTAAAAAAATAGATATAAGAGTAAATAAAATCCAAATTAAATTAAGCTAAATTGATGAAATGGGCCTCACACGCGGTAAAGTATTACAAATAAAAAATATTAAATCTTAAAAAAGACTCTTGTAATTGTGAGAACGTAGGAAAATACAAGACTCTCGGAATAGAAACATAATGTAATGACGACAATAGGCATCTAGCAATTTATAGAATTTTTAAAATAAAAATTTGGACAAATTATAATATGCTGACGCATATATAAGGTAGGTTACTGCCATTCCCTATATTTAAATTACACACTATTGTGGACGTCTCATTATATGAAAAAGAATTTTTTAGAATCTTTTTTTTAGAATCAATAAAAAGAAAGATTTTGTTAAAAAAACACTAAAGACAAGTGAAAGCAAGCGCGGTTGGTAGCGTCATCTAGCGAAGAAAAATGTAAATAGTAACAAACGGCGCCATATTCAGTCATGTCAGAAGCGGACGACTTCGTACTGGTGACTCGTCGTGGAAAACGTCGTAACGGAAGAAGGAATTTACTTAGAAGCGCGTTGTCGAGCGTGATCGTAGAACAGGACTGTGAGGTCGATCACGAGTTTCTTCTTCGGTAAGCCATGTCACGGTTGCGTCTCGCTATCCTTACTTAATTTTAACCTAACCTAACCTAATCTAATGCATATCGCGACCTACATTTAACCTGATTGATTCTAATCGCAATCACGTTTCTTTTACGACGACTTTCAGCACGTTAGACAAGGCGGTAGTCGAAATCAGAGACACATCATTTATCAAGTTCATTTTTAGTCGGCTGTCGGAATCCCTAGCCGTTTTAGGCTCTAACAGTATTTCCGAGATAGTCTGCTACGGGTTAGGACAGTTCTCGCAGTATAGATCGTCGAGATGCCAATTAGCGCTTCTGCTGTGTCTGAAGGTGCGATACGAGCCAGTTCGCGTATACGTATACGATCCGGCGTTCTATCCCGAGGAAGTGCAAACTTTGCGTACCTTGGGATTAGAGATCATAGAGACAAACGAGGAAGGCAAGCGTGTCATCCAGCGAGATAGGACCACCCTTATATACATGCCGCACTGCTCGCGGCAGCTGACCAATAATTTCCTATATGCGAATTGGGGTAATGGACTGAGCAGTTGCATCCTGCTGGCCAACAGTCTCTCAAACACCGTCGACAATTCCTTGCATAAGGACGTATTGAATACAGCAGGCTACATATTACGCATTCGTCCTTATGTTACAGAGATTCGATTGGAAAATTCCTTCGTGTACGAGGAAGTTTTCAACGACCTTAATATTCATATCTTTACAAGACAAAATCTGCTTAAGGTCCCAGCAGATTTCTGGAACTCTAAAGAGGAACCACAGTATTTAACGAAAGATGTTGAATTCGTTACAGCTGTGCAGTGACAAATGACATTTGATACTGTAATTATCTTCTTTAGTTCTTACAAAGTTATTCAGTGTAATAAAATGTAATTCTTGTTTCTCAATACTCGAGCGACTAATTATTCCAATTTGCTTTTAGAATGCAACGACAATGAATAATAATATTAAAATTGTCCGTTCTCTGGTGCAAGAGCTGCGTCGAGTTTCACAGACTAAAAATACAAAAGAGAACGCAATGTTACATTATGTCATGGAACAAGCACATGCCCATAAAGAAACCTCTGAAGTTTTATGTAAAGCGCGAGAAGAATTAAAGAACTTAGCAGAGATGTATCTTTGCTACTTGAAGTCTCAGCGAGCATGTAAGGATATTCATAAACAATATGCTGGTAAAGGTGAACGTAGCATAAAGGAAACTGCGGATCTTGTAGGTTTTAAATTACCTCATGATCCAAAATGAAATGTATGAATCCAAAATAGAAATGTTTAAACTATTGTTAGTAATAGAAGTATTTGTACTTTGGACTATATCTATCTATATTTATTGTACTTCTATAAAGATAATTTAAATAGAATAAATTTCATTAAAGATAAAATCGTGTAATTTTATTTTATATATCACATCTTTATTCTTTATATCATAAACCTTCCAGCGAGTACGCTGTATACAGAAAACACCGTAGAATAAGACTGACAATTCGAGAGATTAAAGCTAATCGTCAAATAAGCATTATGCGATGAAAATTTATGATATCTAAATAATCATTTGTTTAAAAAAATAAGTATTACCTTTTATTAGAAAATATATTAATAAAAAAAAGTTTTATGCGCTTTCGATCGTAGTATAATTATTACAAATAATAATTGTCATCGAATGTTTTTTACAAGTAAAATGAAAACATTTGTTGCATTTGAGGATGATGGTTGTATTTTGCACAACTTACATCTCCCTCGCTTTTCACCGGCATTGAGTGATTCCTCAGGAACATTTTTCTGAAAAAATGCCCTGATATTTTAAAAATTGATTCTACGTAAACATACGCTAACAGAATTCAACCTAAGCAAATCGACGAAAAGAAATGTCTTGGAAAGCCAAGACCTAGAAAATAGATTTTATCCTGTATCCCCTTCATAAAATTGGCGCGCATGTACGGAGAACATGTGCGCGCCCGCTGGAAGATTAATAGTATAATAATAGTAGTTAATAGTATAAAAAGTATTATTATGTACATCTCTCTCTATTGTTTTATATCTAAATATTATAATAAATTTATTTCATTGAATTTCAGTACTTGTTATTGATTTATATAACAATACAATCAAATAATGCCTATTCGAGCCAGCACAGGATGACAATGTGCAAATTGATTTATTTAAATCACCATAATTATAATCACAGATGTTTCGATGCTGTTTCAGATTCTTGCTCAATGCTCCATGTAAATTGTTAACAGAATTCAATCATCTAAGAATAGTAATGTAACATAGTGATGTCATTGTACTTCCTGGTATAATAATCGTCAAAATGTTATTGAACTATTCATATGCGCGTCGGACGTTTAGTCTCATCTGACTTTACATCCGAAACATTTGCGATTATAATTATGTTATTGATTTAAATAAACCAATTTGCACATTATCATCTTGTGTTAGCTCGAATAAATATTATTTGATTGTATTGATTTATAAAACTTACATCAGAATTGGATATCCCTTATATATTTGATATTAATATTCGAATATTAAAATATAAAAATATAAAAATATTTTAATTAGGAATTTTTAAATTAGGAAAAATACCAGAGAGAATCAAGAGAAAGTGACATGAAGAGTGTTCTCTGATCCGCCATTTATTGTGCACTTCCGCAAATATGCATATACAGGATGGCAACCTCAGAGAGCATTTGTCATATCTTTAATATGTACGATTGGTGTGTCGAAGGTCTTCCTCGGCAATTCGACGCATTATTGGTTCGCTTACCAATAATTGATGCTAATTTTCGCAACGATTGCCTGGGTCATCCGAAATCAACGTTTGAGCTCTTTCAACAACTGCGGGGGTCCTCGCAATCTTTTGAGTGACTCTTCCTTACTGGCATATTGAAACCTTCATTGGACTGTTCTAAAGCCGTATATTTTGCCACAACATCATAAACGGTTGATTTCAGATATCCAAAGAACCGAATTATTTACTGAGTGCCCAACGCGAAGGCCTTCGATGATCGCGACTCTTCGATTATACTCCGCATTTGGTTTCAACATTGCGGTTATTTTGAGAATATATCTGTAGTAGAAGCATCAGGCTTTCTCGGACGCCAACAACAACTTCTGGTGGATGCACAATATAACGGAAAATTTAAATTGAAATTTGTCTGGATTTAAAGACGCATCCTGCATGTATACACATACACAATACCAACGCGGTACAATAATTGTGTGTGCAACATTATATTCCATCTTATCTTTTACCATATCTTCTACTCACTCCAATGAACGGCGACTTCCAACTGAATCTGCTTCATTCTCCTTTGATTCTCTCTGAATAATACATATGCTATTTTCTTTAATTTTTAGTATTAAAAATATATGTAAAAAATAATCTTGTATTGTAAATACATATAATGTCATGTTACTAATTTACGAATATTCTTTGCGTATACATTTTGCAATCGTTGACAACTGCATATTGCTTGTACCTTCGTAAATCGTGCCGATCTTGGCATCCCTATAATATTTCTCCTGAGGAAAATCGGTTGTAAATCCAACACCTCCCATAAAATCTATACACTTTGTGGTGACACGTGACGCAGTTTCTATAAATATGATATACATATATTAGCTTTTACTATATATAGTCTTAAGTTCAAAGTAAATATTTTTTTTATTTAAAAGTTAAAAAATTAAAAATTAGCAAGTTATATACCAGATGCAATTAATTTGGCCATAGCCGCTTCTTTCATAACATCTTTTTTAGCATCTACCAATCTAGCTGCGTTGTAAACCAATAACCTGGCGCATTCTAAATCAGTTACTGCTTGAGCTATTTGATGTTGCATCGCCTAAAAATAGATTATTTTTTAGATCTTAGGTATATACGGACATTTCGTTCGTTGAATAATAAGCATACTTGGAATGAGAAAACGTCTTTTCCAAATTGCTTTCTTTCCAGCGTATATGGTATGGTTGCATCTAAACTTCCTTGCGCGATTCCAATCATTTGAGCGCCAATGCCTACTCTACCTTCATTCAGAAAACCAGCCGCATACTTATATCCGTGTCCAAACTCGCCTAAAATATTGCTTTCAGGTACCTAGAAAAAAATACAACTTAAATAAATACAAAAGATACAAGTTAGAAAAATACAATAATAGATGTATTTACACGTTGTAAAAAAAAGTCTATTCTTTATCGCAACTTGTTCTTTATATACTGAACTACACTAAAACTACTTTCTGTTTCGCTTTGAACTTTAAATATAGGGAAGACCAAGGCACCATGAGTCACAAAAATTTAAACTTTTAAAAGTACTAAATATAAAAATTTTTGTATCATTTTTTTTTAATTATTAAAGCATAATGCATACTTAAAAATTTAATAAATATATTTAGTAAATATTTATTAGTTTTAAAGAAAAAAATAAAAATATATTTTTTTTAGAAATTACTCAAGGTGCCCTATACCCAGGATATCATAAGTCACAAAATAGTAGGATTATTCAAGAAATAACGGTGATGAAAGTTGAATAGTATTTTCATCAATTAACATATACATTCTTATACATTCTTAGCATAATCATTATATATTAATAAAATATATAAATATATTTAATTACAACTAATAATTATTAAATAATACAATAGAAAATTAGAAGAAAACAAATAAGAAATAAATAATATAAGATACAAAATTTATTATGCTAAAATAAAATTAATTGCTTAGAAGTATAAATTGCCCTTTTAATACATATATTTTCTGTATTGTCCCGTTTCATCATGAATATTTAATGTATGATCCATGGCATCCCATTGTACAATTATACAATAAAATTTAATCACTGTCTAGATAAAAAGTATGGACAACGAAGTAACAATCGTATAGTACTAGTAGTATCAAAATTTAAACTTAAGACTTAAGAAACGACCGTAAATACAATAAATACGAGAGAACGCAAACACGATTTAAAATTAGATGTTTCGAATAATATATATTCTTTATATTAAATCAATTTATTTCAGATACGACTACGCGTGGAAGATTTTTCGAACTTTCAACACAATCAATCTGAAATGCTAATAATCCTTCCTAAATCAAATTTTAAACTATGTTAAAGTTCTTTATCATATTCAATTTAAATTATTCTAGATTATATTTAACTAATGAACAATCAATGACTCATAGTGCTCCGGTTTCTTCTATATCTATTTTACTTTAAATACAAACGTTAATTCAGGAACAAAAAACAGATCCAATAACTGCATGCACGATTTTTTAAATAATTTTACATACCCTGACATTATCAAAATGAACCATACAAGTTCCAGATGCCTTGATGCCTAGTTTGTCTTCAGGTTTACCTACAGTCAAACCGGGCGTATCGCGATCCACGAAGAAAGTCGTAATGCCGCGATATCCCTATTTAATTAAAAAAGCGTTACGTGGTTACATTAATGATTCCGTGTTTCTCTTTTACATAATACATAAAACTTTGCTCACCGTGGATGGATTTGCATTAGCGAAAACCAAGAACACCTCCGCGATGTCGGAATTTGAGATCCACATTTTTGTTCCATTTATTACATAATCGCTACCATCTTTTTTCGCAATGGTTTTAAGAGCAAACGCATCTGATCCGGAATTAGGTTCCGTCAGGCAAAAGCTACCAGCCTAAAAAAAATATCGCATATGTCTTGTTCTGTTTTTCTATTTACGCATCAGTAACGAAAGCATGACAAACGTACATATTTTTGTGCTAATTTAGGCAGATATTTTTCTTTGTGTTCCTTAGATCCAACTTTAATAATAAGCGAGTTAACCAAAGTATTATGAATGTCTACGAGAGCAGCTACGGCTCCGTCGACTTTCGCAACTTCTTCGACGGTTAAAATTGTGCTCATAAAATTACAACCTGCACCTCCGTAATCTGTTGGAATTTCTAAACCCATCAACTGAAATTTTAAAAACCAAGTTTAAAATGTTAAAGTAATACTTTTTTAATATAATATTTCTTTATTATATCAATTTATATATCCAATTTAAAGAGAAAATTACGTGCATATTTATTGAAATATTATGAAACCACTTTTATCACGCAATATGTTTTCTTCTATTATCCGTTCTATCACATTATGATGCAAATGACTGTGTTAGTCACACACGAGATTTCAAAGAATAACAGTTGAACAAGTGGTTACTACATTGCAAGGCTGATATTATACTTCACATAATAATAATAATATCAATTTGATATTAATATCAATTTGATTGTATTATACAATACTTTTATTGCATGATATTTTATAAAATTCTATAGAATTAAATAAGTAAAACGCTAAATACGATCGAAGCTGGATTTATAAGATGTCTTTATTTTTATGTAAATTTTAAATACGTTTCATCTTTATAAATTGCGAACCTATTACGGATTTGAAACGTAATCGCAAATTGAAACTGAAATATTAAAATCACACACAAATTAAATAAATTGATCATTAATTTAATAAGGATGCTGATAAGCATCTTAAAAATCTACAAAGAATTTACTGAGCAAAATATCACATGTAGTGATTCAATCATATCTCTTGTGAATTTGCAATCAATTTAGTCATTGCTCTGCTTCGAAACATTTCGAATATTATTCGAAGATGTAAACTTATAAGTCTTAATAGATTTTGAAGATCCTGAAAATCTTGATAAATCTTGAAAGTCTTGATGAGTCTGATAATTTTCGATTTTTTTTTATTAAAAAAAAATTTGTTTGAATTGAAGAAATTTGAACTTGCTCTCTATACGGTTAAAGAAAAGTTTCTTTGATTTGAACATCATTTCTTTGACGTATTATAATTATTTATTTAATATTTTTTATTCTCTAAAATTAAACTAAAATTAGTCTCTAACATTTTATTTTTTTTAAAATTTATTAAAAGATTCAAGATTTTTCAAAACATTCAAAACCTTCAAAAGATTCTTAAGATTGTAATTCAAATTTCGTATTCAAATTAATTCGTATTTTTTGTGATATATTCGAACTAATTCAAAGCATCTTGATACCCATCACTAATCACATGGTCCGGATGATATTTTTCGCAAGTTTTTGAGATATTTATCATTATTAAATCAATTTAATTTGTGATTTTAATATTTCAGCTTTAGTTTGTGATTGTATTTTAAATACAGTAATTGATGCGCAATTTACATAAAAATGAAAAATGTATTTAAAATTTACATAAAAATATTAGGCATCAAAATATTTAGCTTTCATATTTAACTATCTTTACTTAATAATAATAATCTAGTATGACTTTTTTATTATTTCTATAGAATTAATGTTTTTCTTCTAACAAGAACGTAACAAGAAATTTTTCAAGGTTGACTTTGTTCAAGAATCGTTCGCGTAAAACAAAAATCTGATTCTTTGTTTCTCGTGTATATATCATATTTGCATTTTTACGTTTTAGAAGGAAAAGTCAGCCTTATGATCTGCACAAAATAAAGTTATTGTTAAGATATATTTCCTCACTATAGGAGTTGTATAAAGATTATCTTTATGTTCGTGTAAAATAAAAAAGTATTCTTAATGAATGTACATGCAAATGCTAAAAGATATCTTCACGCAATATACAACAAAAAAATATCTTATCTTCGAATAACTTATAATGAAGGAACTTATCTTCTTTTCCGACTTTTCTTATTTATTATATGTACGTCATTTTGACGCGATTAATAACAAACATGTTTTTACATTCTTGTCGACATTATCACATTTATGCAATATTCTCGGTCGGATATACACATAATTTTCAATAGAATTAATGTAAATGCATTTTACTTATCGAAATTTGCAATTAATTAGAGAAAACTTTCTAGATAAAAACTTTTTGTTAAAATCGATTGATGCATATAGAGAGAGAATATCTTAGATTTTTTTATTAGATAATTCATATTATGCTAACGAAAACATTATCAAAAATATTATCTGTAAGTTCAATTTGAGACTAATATGAGCGAATGCACTTGCTAGTATTTCATCAAGATCAAGAAATTCAAGAAATCTTGTCTTGGTTTTTTCTTGAATTAAGACAGGATCCGAATCAAAACAAGAAATTTGCAATTAATTAGAGAGCTTTCTTGAAATTTCTTGAATTTCTTGAATTTCTGTAACAATTATTTTGATATTTTATTATTTTAATATTTTATTATTTTATTATTTTCTGATTTGAAAAGTTTTGAATAAGTTAGGTTTCAACATTTTCAATTGCATTTATTGGTATTTATATCAGTTATATAGAAATGTATATTCATTTCCACTAAATAGCATATGAGCAGAGCGTAAATCAATTAATGAAAAAGTGAAGTCTCTAATCAAATTAAATTATACTCACTGATATGTCCTTGTTGTACCAGATATTAAGCTTTACATTTATGTAAAGGAATATATGTAAAATCAATATTGCTATATTATTGGCAAAAGTATATTATGTATAAACATTTGCGTACTTCTACTAATAGTGTCAATTAAATCAGGAATGATTAAAATATATAGTAATTATAATAATAATAATTATATCTAATAATCTTAGGATTCTAATAATCTGAAATTGTTACATTTGGGAGGATAATCTCATGATATTAAAAATGATAATTTGAAATATTTTAAATCTTTATTAATAAATTTGTGTATAATAGACATTATACGCGCATTTTTAAACATAATAAACGAGATAACTCGACATTCAATTTATATTTATTTTCTTGTTATCTCTTACGATATGAGTTAAAGAACAACAAGGATCCTGCTTAAAATATCAAGAAAGTAAAATATCAAGATTCTTGAATTCAAGATAAGAAATATAATATCAAGAAATAATCAAGATAAGAAAAACGAAATTTTTTTATCTTGAAAATCAAGATAAGGCAAGAAATTTAATTTAAATTCTTTAAGACAAGAAATACTCTTTAAGAAATCTTGTCTTAATGAAAGCTAGCACTTGCGATAAATTGACAATTTCTTTTCAAATCATCCCTGGTGAAAATTTTTCTTATAATTTTTGTAATGAATTGGAACATTTTTCAGAAATACTCTGAAATATTCGAAAAGTTTACATCTCTCAGAATTTTTCATACAAGTAAATTCTGAAATATTCTGAGATTTCTCATTCCACAATTAAAAAACAAATAGTTTTAAATGTTTTAGATTTTATAACATTTTATCAGAAATTATACTTATAAAAAAATCTTAGAAAGCTTACAATATTTCAATTAACATATATGAAAAATTCTGAGAAAAAAATGTAGCTTTTTTTAGAAGTGTTCTAATTCGTACAAAAAATGAGAAAGTTATAAAATTATATAGAAATTCTGAAAAATTATATAAAAAAATTCTGAAAAAAGTTTTCACCAGGGATGTTAATAAGAAATTTAGAAACGTTGTCGAAAAAGTATTATCAATTTTTTTTTATATTTTTTTTTATTCGCAACAGTTAGGATATCGATTTTTTTTTATTAATAAAAGACTTGTCAAACAAATTTCGCATTGAGTGTTTTTCACGCGAGAACAAACACAAGTGGCAAGACAGGCTATACATTTCAATAACTTTAATACGTTCATTTAAATGCCCATTTGAACTCTTTATAGCCTCATGTCTATCGTGTTCTCCTCTTATTTGATATTATTTATTTAAATACATACTGAGAATGCATTCTTCTTTATTTGATTTTTAAATTTAATTAGAATTTTTTTTATCGTATACATATATACATATATATATATATATGTATATATGTATACGATATGTATATATGTATATATATATATAACGAAAAAGATACAGCAAACATGTTGAAATAGGAAACTTGATATTGATTGTTGAAAAGCAGAAAATATGCTTCTTTGTGCTTGTATTTTTATATTATATAATCATATAAGTATAAAAGTGAGCACAAAGAAGCATATTTTCTGCTTTCCAGCCAGCGTCAAGTTTCCTATTTCAATACATGTTTGCTGTCTTTTTCGTCTGTACTAATTAGTAGAGGTTCTCAAAAAGCGGAAAAACTTATGAGCTTTTACTCATAGCTTTTTACTAGCACAGATGATAAGATATATGTCCAGCAAATGAGAATGAATTGAAATAAATTGAAATGAATTCAGATTTTCAAAAATATTGATTCACGAATGTTAAAATGAATGCTTTTCAATCCTGAATGCATTTTTATTTATTTATAGGAATTGCATGGAGCAATTCCATCTCTATGCCTTTCAATCTAAAAATAATATTAGCTTTTTCTGTTTTCTAAAAATAATATTAGCTTTTTCTGCTTTTCACACAATTGTGAATAGTGTTCAATTAAAAATTTTGAATAGGAAATGCAGTTTTTCAATGTAATTGCATCCAATTGAATCTAATTGAATCCAATTAAATCGAATTAAATCCAAAAAAAATATTCGCTATTTAAAATACGCATTTTCGGATAAAAAAAAATTTCAATCCATTTTAATTTCTCGTTTATTGAGGGATAATTGATATGAAAATCTAAACTTTAAATAATTGTTTGTTCCACACTTACGCCATTCTCAAATAATACTTTTAAAACGCTGTCATCTATCTTGCCCTCCTTTTCCATTTTTCGGACGGCAGGAGCGATCTCCTCCTTAGCCAGTTTAGCAACTACGAATTGAAATATGAAAATATATATGAAAATGTATAGTGAGATAGTAAAGAGATTTTACAGATCGACTGCGATCTTTATCATTTACTTCTGACGAGAAAAGAGATTGAGACACTTACCGGTTTCTTTCATCATAAGTTCATCATCCGTAAATTGCGTCAAAGGGCCTGGATGGTAATTGAATCTTGATGCACATAAATGTATTTTTCGCGTTCGCGTCAGCGTTTGCGGTATCTGCAAAAATTTTTCTATTTAGAAAATATACATTTTCTAAATATCGCTTCGTTTAATTATGTGTCATGTAGGAAAAATACATTTATTATTATAATTTATTAAAATTATTATAATTACAAATGAAGCAATGGATTTTTTGTTAGCACTGTCTGTGCTAAAGACAAACATGTTAATACATGCAGAAAATTAATGTGTTCAGTCTACCAAACATTATAATGTTTATCAGAGGGATTTTTATCTTTATGACTTCTTAATTAAGAGACTTCTTAGATTAAGTGTGAATCATCTAAGACAATTTATACATTTTTACTTTTGATAAAGCAATAAATAAAAAATTCTAACATCTAAGTCATAACATATAACAAGATCTTAGGAGTTGGAATGTTCGGGCGTTGCATTCGATATTTCATGTTGATATACACTGATATACACTAAGGGCCATGACAAAAAATTTAAGCAGTAAAATGTAAGCAGTAAGTGAATTGATCCATCATAGTAGAGTTCATAAGGCCATAACGTAAGCAATAGCCAATCTAACAAGAGGCCTGTTCTTTTTGGCTGAACTTTAGTTCATCTTTTTTCCTTTTCTCTGCAGGAGAAAAGAAGAGGAAGAAAGATGAATTGATGCAAAAGTTCAGCCAAAAAAAACAGGCTTATGTTGATTTCCTTACTGCTTACAGGTTTGTTCGTGTCGCATACTTCAACATGCTTCAAGATGTTCCTACCATAATTTCTACTCACTCTAACGAGCGTGTTTGAGTGAGTAGGAGAAAGTTGGGGGAAGTAGGAACATGTTGGAGCATGCGATGTGAATAAATTTTACATCTTACTGCCTTAAGTTTTTTGTGTACCATGGTCTTAACGGAATTATAGATAAATTCATTTATGACAATTGAAGATACTCCAAATGTAGGAATCTCGATATGATCTCGATCTTATGAAAATTTTGAAATTTTGAAAAAAATAGTAGTGTTAATTTTATTACATTGAAGAGGACCTGATGTAAAAAGATTGAAACGTCTGTATGTTTGTATAATTATTTGTCTACTAAATATATAAACAGCATGAATAACAAGCGTAGCTTCTTTACCTTTTGTAGCATGTTCAATTATATAAACTGAACATATTCATTAAGAGAATAAGCGGTTGATTATTCTATATATTATATAATAAAAATATACATGCAATATACGACGTAGTAAGAAAAAATAAAACATTTTCGAAATAAGTTGAATACATTTTTTTCTGATTGCTGTTTTTATCTTTGATTCATCGATGTGCTGGCAAATACAAATACTTCCCTACTGAAAAAAATCACATCACACAGTTGCATGGAATCATATAAATCACGTAATGAATTGTTCCAAATTAAAACATATAAATCACGTAATGAATTGTTCCAAATCAGTACGTAATTTTTGAAAATTACATAATTTGAAAAATCACATGTTTTTTTCTTCTATTTCTATCAATTCTTTAAAATTCGATAATTATAAAATCACATGATGAATGAAATTATTTTTAATATTACGTGATTTTTCAAACTACATCGTTACATAATTTACATGTTTTAATTAAATGATTTCATCATGTAACGTTGTGACATGATTTTTTTTTTTAGTCGATTTGATAAAATGGAAATGCAAAACGGTAAAAGATATTGATAATCTAAACCGATAAAAAAAATAATTTTACCACTATAGGTATAGATAAGCCATGAAATATGTGCATACTTGTTTCTCTCGTAATTTTATATAAAAATTTTACATATAATAAACGTAATATACATAAAATTTACATAAAATCCGGCATTTTAGTACATTTTGCGAGTATAGTAAATTAATGTATAGTAAATTAATTAGAGAAATTAATCTACTTATTGCGACCGCGATTATGAACATTAAAAGAATGCTTTGTAGAAAAAGAAATACAAATGAATTCGAGCAACTGCTCGAATCATGAACAGATAAGTTATGTAAAATAGCGTATAGTATGTACAAATAAAATATACAAATGGTATGTATACAAATAAGCAATCGCATATTCTGGGAAATCTTGGATTTGATGGTTTTGAAAAAAAAGCAAAACGGTTTAGAAAACTTATTAAATTTAATGGAACAAAAAGACTGGGCTATGCGTGCTCACGTACTTCGCGGAAGGCTGATCTTAAAACTGATGCGTTCATCGTTCGTCTGTATGAATTCGTCTATAGCGTGTTCCTCGGAGGAATCCTTGAAGATATGAAGAATTGATGAATGTGCTGTTCACAGTTCGCAGGCCGAATTAATACTGAGCGGAATAATTTGTTGTACGTCAGACCGACCTTCTTTGTTGCCTCCTTGTCGGTCAAGCGAAGCCGATCGCGAGTGATTGGCTGTTTCAGCGGAGCTGAACAGTTAAGTGAGACTCAACAGTTAAGTGAGCGCTTGCTACTATTGATGTATTCTTCCAGATCTAAAATGCTAATTGGATGATCTAAAAGAATATACCAATAACAGCGCTCACTCAACTGTTGAACCCGCTGAACGCAGCCATTCTTTTCATACGATCAAAACAGGTTGTTGCGCAATGAAGAAATTCTGGCCTAGGGCTGTCTATCTATTTGAGATATTTGTTCCATCCATGTTCTTCCCTCCCTTCATTTATTTATGCATTATGACCATATACTGTTATCTTAAATTGAAATTAATTGAATTGAAGTTAATTAAATTGGCTTGAAATATCATCTCAATGAATGTTTGTATTAAATTCTTATTAGTGGATATTTTTTTCTGTTTAAATAGACTATATATGGTAAAAAATTTTGTGTTAAATTTAACATGTCCTAAACGGTCCATCCAAATTTTTGTGTTAATTTAACATAAGATGAATATGTTAGAAAATAACACAAATATTATGTAAAAAATTAACACAAGAAGTGACACTGATATAATTTAAAAACAAATTTGAAGTTAAATTGACACATTTATAATGTTATTATTAAATTTAATTGAAATGCTAATTTTATATTTTTAATTTAGGCGATGCCTCTGTGATATTTATAATATATAATAATAATATAGATTTTTATTGTTACAAAACAGATATTTATTGCTACAAAGACAAAATAACACAAAATATCTGTACTTTTCTACATGTAAAATATACTTACATATAGTTTAGCTGTACAAAACATATTTCTTCGGTAAAATTAACATTTATAATAATTGTAATATATTAAATTAACACATTTTATTCATTTATTCTTAGAATTTCAAATAAAACTACATCATTTTTATTTGTTTAATTACTTATAAACAATATTAAGAATCTTTATTTTAAATCGCATATGTGAGAAACACAATCAATACTAGAAAAATGCTTATTATGATCGAAACTGAATCGTTATTACTTTAAAATAATTCAATCTTGAATTACTAATATACACTATATACTTGCATATATACCATATTACAGTCTTTTTAGAACTGCGCGCCGAATTTTTCCGAACTATAAACATAATTAAAACTATTCTAGTAATCGCGAATTAAATTGACAAGCAATTTAATAATTTGATGCTACCATCAAGCATCATATTATAAAGATGTTAATATATTGAAACTATTAATAAATTTATTGTGAAAAATATTACCTCGGCCCGGGCTTGAACTACTTATTGTGTTATTTTAACACAATTTATTAACACTGAGAAATGTTAAATTTTAATTACAAATTTTAATAACAAAATAACATATTCACGTTATGTTAAATTAATATGTTAAAAATTCAATACAAAAATTTTAACAAGGATTCATTTTAACATAAATACAAAATGTTTTTTATCATGTAGTTGTCAAAAAATAATCCTTGCGCTGATTATAATTATTCTCACAACTTTTTTTTGTGACGAGTGAGATACATATATTTGATTTGCTTCGATTTTATATATCTATTTTATATAACTATCGGAGGTCTTGATAAGGATAACATTTTCAACAAAACATTTCGAAACTTTAAATGTTATCGCAATGATGATGAATGTTTTAACGATTATCTTGTAAGTCTTTTTAAAATTTCTTTAATGTTCAAATTATATTTTTTATATATGTTAAATGACATTGTATAACGACAATTGTTTCGTACATTAATATGTATAAATATGTATGAATATATATAAATATTCACAAACACGTATAATTATATATGAAACATGTCCATATATTCGTCCCTCTTTTTATAAAATTATTTTTTAGTGTAATAGAAATAACAATAGTAATGTAAAAAAATAAAAAATAATTAAAGAGATAATTTTCGCATTGTTCATTTTAGAAAAAAAAACAAGTTTGGAAAAATGTTAAAAATATAATTATATACATAAGTAATTTTTTCACATTTTTTCAAACTTGATTTTTTTCTAAAATAAATAGTGTGATAATTATTCTTGAAATTATTTAGAACACTCAAGATCCAGTCTTAACCGATATAGGCATTGCTTCTTACTTATTGTGTGCAATTCATTACATTTTGCGATCTTAATAAATCGTTTTAAATTAATTTAATTTAAATTAATTAAATATTTAATTCATGTGTTTTTCTAATCTATTTTGGAATCGTTATTGTTTGCATATTTCAGAATTTCATAACATAATGAATAATCAAAGATATATCGATTTATTCCAAAATAAAGTTTATTATCGTAGAATATCATTTAAATTTGAACAGACTTTTGTAATTCATTCGCCTTGCTTACACTTTTTTACACTTTTTACATTTAAAATGAGATAAATATATGTATACTTGGCGCCGAAAAGAGAGAAAGCGAAGATGCTGAGTATAAAAAGTGTAATCAAAGTGAATGATGTATCACGTAAGTATAACATGTGTTTACGATGGAACTTTTCGCGGAACTTCACGATTTTACAATGTAGGTTAAGGGCTTCGCACAATAAAAGGAACAAGGAACAGCCATACCTATACAATTCACTTATATCCTACATCTATACAACTCAAATAAATCAGCTCGAAAAACTTGTATCTCTTTCTCAGGCCGGCAAACAAGTGCCAGTGAGATAACCCAGCAAACTGAATGGATTAAAATGGATTGAAATTTTTTTCTATCCGAATGCATATTTTAAATAGTGAATACTTTTTTCTTGATTTAACTGGATTCAATTGAATTCAATTAGATTCAATTGGATGCAATTAGATTCAATTGGATGCAATTGGATTGAAAAACTTTCCTATTTCCTATTCAAAATTTTGAATTGAACAGTATTCACAATTGTATTGTTGTGCATAGAAAAAGCTAATATTATTTTTAGATTGAAAGACATAGAGATATGCTCCATGCAATTCCTATAAATGAATAAAAATGCATTCAGGATTGCAAAAAGCATTCATTTTAACATTTGTGAATCAATATTTCCAAATCTGAATTCATTTCAATCCATCTCGTTAGCTGAGAAGCACATGTGTAGGAACACACACGCACGCATGCACATACGCATTGCGTATAATTTCACGACCACGGGTTGCGTAAGAGATCACTAATCATTGTATCACCCAGCAAACATGAATGGATTGAAATGAATTGAAATGGATTCAGAAATATGGATTTATGAATGTTAAAATGAATCCTTTTCAATCTTGAATGCATTTTTATTCATTTATAGGAATTGCATAGAGCATATCTCTATGTCTTTCAATCTAAAAATTAGCATTTTTTATGTAATCGTGAATACTACTCTTCAGAATTGTGAATAGGAAGTACAGTTTTTTAATTCAGTTAAATTCAAAAATAATATCAGCAATTTTTGTGCAACGAATACTGCTCAATTCAATATTCTGAATATGAAATGCAGTTTTTCAATCTAATTGAATAAAAAAAGTTTTTATTTAAAAATGGATCATAAATGCTACTTAATACTTAAATTATTCAAAATTATAAGTAGGAAATTTTTCGTTTTAATCCAATTAAGTTCAAAAAAGTTGTAAAACTAATTGAACTATGTTCTTTTGTTTCTCTTTGAAATAAAACTGAATTATCGATGTGAATAAATCAAGTCGAACCCAGCCTCAATATTAAGCTAATCACGGCGCGTGATATCGCCGGCCAAGCGAGATTAGATTATCCGACACTTACCCAATGTTGTCTCAGAGTAATGTAAATTGTTTATACTTTATTATATCTGTTAAATGATGATATTTTTATTATATCTATATAATTTCTTTACTAGTTTAGCTGATTGTAATTAAAGAGAAGAATGAATAACACCTTTATCAATTAAAGAAGTGGTGTAGCGGATTATGTAGAAGATTCATAATCCAGAAATCCCAGGTTCGAATCCCACTAAGATGCGTTTTTTAATACCAATTTGAAGCAGCAGTTAATTTTAGGTATAATTATTTATAAATGTCTTAGAAATAAAATTAGTAACCTTTAAATATGAATGTTTTTTTTTTCGAATATTAAACTAGTGTCAGCTCGAATCCAATCCAATTCAATCCATTCAATCCATTTTCATGGATTTAAAGTACGCATTAATAAAATTTTAATCCATTTTAATCCATTCTTGTTTGTTGGGATTGTCAAAAGTCTATAAGAATCTTTTATATCATTCTATTAAAAAAATTATTATAGGAAAAAAGAACGATATAGAATAACGTACTTTTGTATGTCCTAATTCAAAATAGACGTCAACGGTCAATGTTAAATTTCAAAAAGAGAAGAGAATTATTTTGTTGGCAAACCTGCTTATTTCATGATAATTGCCACGATTGATGACAGATGGCGCCAGAGGTCCGTGCGACTTTTTCGAAGTTTCTTCAAACAGCCGCTTGGGGTCCGTTCAATCATCCATCGTTATCGTCTACGATATTCATGGCTCGTTCTAGACCAGAAACCTGACCGCGCGGTGTTTACTAAAGTGTTCACGATCAGTAACAGTGACCGGTAATTATCGGCAGCTAGACGTCTCCGTGATCGATTCCGCGCGTTTTGGCCGCGCGGCGCGGAATAGAAACATCACGGCTACACGATCTTTCCGCGATCTTCCTCTGGTGAAAATTGTCGGTCTCGTGAAACGTTGCGTTCGGCGATTCTCGAACCGCCGGAACAATACCGCGCCAACCGCGCAGCATCATCGCGGCTCGTCGATGCGCGGACGTTAAATTTCGCCCTGCCGGACAGAGGGAGGCATTTGTGTGGGAAACCGGCAGCGGCAGCGGCGGCGGCGGCGAAGAGGGCGAAGAGGAGCTTCAGGCTCGGCGACGCTGGTGGAGACAGAGACAAGAGTCAGTGGCGGAGGCGGTGACGGCGACGGCGGCGGCGGAGGAGGAAGAGGAGGCGGGGGGAAGCTGTTCATCGAACGGAACAGCCGCGCGCGCGGAGGAGCGGCGATACGGAGCGGAGGAGCGCGGCCCGAGTTGCGTTCGTTGTACGGTTCGTGAAACGGGCGCGGGCATATCACGGGATAGGAGGAGGCGGCGGCTGGCGGCGATTTCTTAGGTAGGTAAGTTGTCCGATATACATACGTTCGTGTCGGCGTCGAACGCCGCACGGCGTTCGACGCCGTCCGACATGGCCATCCCTGGATCCCGATTCGCATTCGCGCCGAGCTCGCGCGGAATCGGAACCTCACGGAGTTCGCTCTACCTCCTCTCGGCGCTCGCCGTTCGCGCTCGTTCGACGATGAATGACGTAGGCGCGAGGGGTGTGTCGGCCCTTGTGTCTATTCGCAACGGCGCCGCGTCGCGTCGCGTCGCGACGCGACGTGGCCCACGCGACGTTCCGTCGCCCGTCAATCACCGTTGGCTTGAATGTACACGGCAGCCGTATCGACGACGCGCGAGTCATCGGACTCTACGTTTTGGTCGTAGTACTTCCCAGTTCGACTCCGAACGGGATCCTTGAATTTCGTACTCCCTCCTCCCCGAAAATGTCGCCATTTGCACGGCCCTCTGTCACCGTCTCCGGGCGCGCGGGTTACCCCGTGATGAACTTCTTATCGCGCTCGCAATCTCGAGTTCTCGGTGCGCTCAACTCGATCAACTCGATGGGCGGTGATCGACACCTCTCGGGTTAAACGTCGTCGCGCTTGGCTAATTGTGCTCGCCCATGCATCGCGGAAACCGCTGCGTTTCAACCTGTCCGTCGCCTCGTACAGGATTGGCGCGCGACGGCTTCCGTTGTGTCATGTCGGGAGTAGTTTTACGTATTTCGTCGTTAATTCCGCTAGAATTCCGATCCGTGACGCGTCCTGCTAGCTGTAGGCTATAGATAGATTTATAGAGAAGAGACAGATAGGAAGAGAGAGAGAGAGAGAGAGAGAGAAAAATGTAATTATTGCGATAATTCTCGTGTTTTGATGATTCACGTATTTCGATATTTTCGATTGTATCCGTTAATGATTGCCGCAACAACAGGTTTTAGGGACCTACATTCGATCGCGACTGCTCGAGACAGCAGCTTTAAACAAGAATATAGTGTGCGACGTGAACACGAATCGTCCAACGTAGATAAAAATTAATCTGTGTAAACAAAAACGCGACATGAAAAGCTAGCTCTCTAAAACTTGTGAGTGAACCTCTTGAAAGTCTTTTTTCCTGCACTAGATCTGCATTACAACTTTCTTTCTTGCTTTCGCCAAAAAAAATGTTTTCTGTGACTGACTAGTGTACACTTTTGGAACTTAAAGTGAGATAGATATGTGTTTGATATTTGTCGAAAGCAAGAAAGAGAGTTCTAGAACAATCTAGTGCAGGAACAGAAACAAGCCACGGGTATCAAACATATATCTATCTCATTTTAAGTTCCAAAAGTGTAGAGTTTAGTCACACTAAATAGATCTAGTGATTGAGAATTGAATTATTTTTTTTTTTTTCAAGATTGACTCAATTTTTACTCTGGGTGTGATGTTATTTTAAAAATTTAAAGAGAATATTAAATAATATTAATATTATAAAAATCGCTAATAATCGAGGATCGTGTATATCCACTTCGCGTGATCAATTGTGTCTCTTCTTTTTATTGCCTCTCTCTCTTTCTTTCTTCGATGGCTGTTACTTTCATTTCTCGTAACTAATAGCGTTTCAGGACGGTCGCTCACTACGGGCGTAATCTGCGATTAACCATGACGTCATTGCGTTAAGTATCCACCGCCATCCGGCCGGTCGAGCGTCCGACGATAATCCACGTTTGCGCGTTCGTTTTGGCGTGTGATGTCAGCGTTATTAAAGCGACAGATATTCAATGGCATGATGCCATTTTGTCAAAAGTCGCCTGGCTGATCGCCGACTCCAGCAGTCGTCGTTGAACACTTCCAGATCGACATGACCGATTTATCGCCGCCGTCGTCATCGTCAACGTCGACGGTTATCGATCGCTCGTTCCGCTATTCCCTGATAATTATGTACTCTTGAACGATAATTCGACGAGTGAACTCGAAGGAAAGATCAGCTAGCTAGAGGCGATATTCGTAATTCAATCTTATATTTAAGATCTTAATTACGATCTTGAAATGTACACAGAGAAAAATGTTCTGCTTAAACCTGCTAAAAAATCCAACCAGAATTTTGATGAGGTCAGAGATGATTATGATAATCAGAAATTCTATTTGGCTTCATCAGAGTGCTATTCTGAATGGATTTTATTGTTGATTTATCTAGAATGTTCTAGAACGCATTTTGTGGAATTATTTTAGATTTATTTTATTGACTTTGAATAGAATCTTCTAGATTCTTTATAGATCTGTGTTTTATTTCTCAACTAGTGTTTCTTGTATACTCTTTGCACTTCAAATGAAATAGATGTATGTTTGATTTTTGATAAACGCTCTGAAAAAATTCTTGATTGAAAATAAACGAACTAGAAGGTTCTGATCATATCAATAAAAATTCTAGTTATCTTCAACTAGAATTATATAATAGCTAGAATTATTTAACCAGAGAATTTTGATTTGTTCATTTTTAATCAAAATTCCAATTAATACAGTCAAAATCTTTTCAGTGGAGAAGCAAAGTACAGTAATAAAAAAACAAACCTTATACTCAGGATGATCTTAAATTTAAAATCAAACTACGCTTACCGTTCCTAAAGATTCAGATATCAGTTGACTAACAAAAACTGCAAAGAAAAGGAGCTTTGCCACATATTTATGATTCTTTAATGTGATTGGGTTATATTCAGAATTAGAAACTATTAGCAAGAATTAATTATATTAAAAAATCTTACGAAAGTTGCAAAACTGTTTTTTTTTCTACTATAAAAATCAAACATAAACCTTGTTTCTTGTCACTAACTGGACTGCTCTAAAATTCTATCTCGCTTTAGTCAACTTCAAATAGCTGTTTCATTTGAAATATAACGAGCGTATGCTAGTTCAGCTACAAAGAACAGACCTATATAACTCAAATAAATCAGCTTGAAAAACTCGTATCTCTTCGGGCCGGCGAACAAGTGCGAGTGAGACAAGCACGTGTACAGGTGCACACGAATGCACGCACGTATGCACATACGCACTGCGTATAATTCCACGGCTACGGGTTGCGTAAGGGATCACTAATCATTGTATCATACGAGTCCTCGCGTCGAGCGTCGCAACAACATGGGTCGTTTCAAGCCTTTCCCTCATTTCTTTTTTTTCTTCGATCACGGTCGCTTCTACCTTCTATATACAGATCGACCATTGGGTTAAAAAATAACAGGACCGAGATAGAGACAGCGACTCTGATAATGGATCCGTTGAATCGATGCGAGATATTATCCGATTAATCGTGGACTCACAGAACGCTCTTCGTTGTTTCAGTGCCGCTTAAAGTGAACGTGAGGTAGGAAATCATTGTATATCTCGAACACATGATTCCTGATACCTGGAACGAGAGAAAGAAGCGAGATTAGCTGATGGAAAACGTGCGGATCATCTTCGACTCCGTCCCTGGTCCCTCTCTATTTTAAGACGAGGACTCATAGACTCGCGCCAGTAAGCGTAGCGAACTCGGCCCGTGATCGCTTTCATTCAGCTTGCGGTGAGACCCGCATTGTCCCGTTATCGTCGAAGATAAGCGTTATTTACAAATGGGACTTCGGGAAAATGGAACTCTACTGATCTGAAATAGAAGTCGCTGTTGTTGCTTCGATTCGCAGTTGTAGAACTTCGCCGAGGTACGGCCGCACGAACGGCTGCGAATATACAAGGAAACTGATGATTACTTCTCTCTGAATTCTTTGAAGTGGAATCTCAGACCTCACATACAACAGAGGAAATATAATATTAGGAACAGCTATAAATGTTAAAATTTTGATCTATCAGAACTGTGTATTCCGGTGTAACTTTCTTTTAAGTTGAAATCTTAAAGCGCAGAGTCTCATTCTAAAGAATGAAAATTGAGCTAATTTTGAAAAAGAATTCAATTTTTGAAAGTGAAATTTCACTCTTTAGAGTGAGATTTATTCTAAAAATTCCAGAGAGTTTAAAAGCACATACACTGTTAGAAATGTAATCGTGAGCTTCCTTTGTAAATGAAACTCATGATTATGAACGAAATTAAAAGTAATGAATAATTTAACTGAAAATTAAATTACAGTTGTTACTTAAATGTAATGAATGTATACATTAAATTTTATAAATTTTCATGAAAAAATGCATTAAATTTCGTGTTCATGTACATAAATATACTTTTCAGTTATAAATACATTAAATTTAATGAAATGTCATGAAATTAAGTTTAACTGTGTGACTGAAAAGTACATTAAATTTTATGAAATTTTTAACAGTGTAGTGCATAATCGAAAGCTAGTGATTTATACATTATAGAAATCCATTCCTTTGTCTGCTCGAAAAGATCATTGTGGTCGAGCATTCGTTGTTCACGGAAACATACCTCACGTTCCTGTTGACGTAACGTTCTTTTTTTTCGTCGTTTTGCCACTTGATCAGTATCGCGGCCAATATTATGGCACTGTATCATGCTGTCAACGAAGCCAAACGCGCGTATACGCGAGGGATTTAAACGAAGCCACTTACTCCGAATACCTCAACCCCTTAACATTAATTACCATCAATTCGCACCGAGCTATCGTTCACGGTCGCCACTGCATTTTTTTTTCTGATCGATGTTTCCAAACTGAATTCGGTCAAAGTATATCAAAAGTACATACATACATCTTGGTTGACGAAAGAAAATCGTTGTCGAGCGTTCCTTCTACTTGGCAACATTTCAAATGACGATACTCTGCAAATACCAGGCGTTATTTTCGCATTAGATACCATTTATGTTTACTAACTATTATTTTATATGTACATGTATAAAATTGATATAATATATCTCTTGTAATTATCTAAAATAAATATTAATATCAATTTTGTTATAATTAATATTAACAAATATTGTTAATAAAAATATCTATATACAAAAGCATGTACAAAAATAAAAATAGTTACGAAACATAACATAATGATGAGATAATCGACAAATATAAATTTCGAAACGTGTAACGCACCGAATAAACAAAATATCAAAGCTCTGATCTGTCTCATATTAAGTCCACGGGATTATCGATTACTATTCCGACAGAGGAATATCAGGGAATACGAGACATATACATAAAATCATGTGGAGGGAAGAATTTTGGTCCTTGTACAATCGGACGGGTGCTATTGTGTTTCGCGCTTGCGTGCTACGTAATCCTGCGGTCAACCATCGTGCTTTTTTCTCTCTTTCTCGTTTCTTTTATTCACTGTTGCAGCGGAAGTGCACACGCATGACACGTTTTCCGGAGCGGTAACAAATCGGAAATTCAAGTCACAGGCAGCGAAGTGAATCGATCTCACTGATAAGCGACTTGTCAATCTGCGAATTTTGTGAGTGATCACCGTTGTGTATATCGATCTCGATGAGAGAACAACGTTGCCAGGCGAAAGAGAATACATTTCGCGAATTAGAACGCGCTGTTGCGGTCACGACATAACGATGTTCACGCTAGCGAAACATTCAGCGTGGGATTTCCGGTCGATGGATGATGACGAGGGAAACGCGGCGTGAAAAGGAGAAAAGCGCGATGCCGTAGGATGAGGACGCGCGTAGCCGGGTGCGAGAGCGTTGCGTGGTGCGATGCACCGGTACTTGGTGTAAGGAAAGCCAAGCGGTGAACGACCGTTGACACAGATCCCGAGCTGAGCGAACGTCGCGGCGAGTAAAATAGCCGGCACAGTTGAGCATTCTATTTTACATCGTTAACGGAACGACGCCCACTGCACGAGTAATTAAGGGAAAAAAAAAGGGATCGAATGACAGACGGGGAAGACCCCCGAAACCCCCTCGGAGAATAAAGGGAATCATGTAACGCGTACACGGTGTTTGCGTCGTTGCACGCACACGATTCCCGGTAGGGCCCCGCAACTTTATTGATCGCACACCGGTAAGGTGTCCATACCTCGCACCGGATTCGGGAGAAACGAGTATAAATGCCACTTTCGCGTACACGAAACGGCATCGGCGAAACATTAAAACAGATCTTCATTGCTTTCAGTTTTTATCCGTTCTGGTCGATTCCATTCTTCATTGTTCGCTGTTTCTTAGAACAGACGCGTTAAAAAGTCTTTAATTTGCCACGCAAAGTGATCGTTTATTTAATATTCTTAGAAATTAAATTTATTAATATTAATTTAATATCATTGAATTGATATTAATATCAATTTTTGATATTATTAAATTACTATTAATATTTTTTTTTTTAATGCTTTTGCGCGTTCCTATTTTTAATGCCTATTACACGATGTCTACAATGAAGTAGTAAGCCGTAAGAAATTGACCAATCATAGTCGAATGTGAAGAGAATAATTGACTATGATTGATCAATTTCTTAGGACTATTCAGACTTGCATAGCTGCATAAACGTATGCACAAAGAAAATTATCCAATCACATTTTATGTACGTTCTTATGATGGAAATTCAATTGTATAATTGGATAATCTTCTTTACGCATATGGTTATGCAGTTTTGCAAGTGTATCTAATTAAATCCTTAAGATTTGTTACTCTATTAGTAGACATCGCTTTATACGATTTGGAATAAATAATGTCGAAAATCTATCAAGATATTTTTGCTAACTAATGATGATATTAGAACATTATTCTTTATAGTTGCCGGTATTTGTACGAGGCTCGAAGATGGCAGATACGAGCCAACAAGCATTAAGCGAGCCACACACGAACGGAGTGGTGGACGGTTTGACGGAAGATGAAAAAAGCAAGATGAGACCCGCCGATATCGATGCGGTAAGTTTCGCGGAATATATGACGGTGTTCAACGTTTCTTCAATAATAGAAATCGAAGAAAGTTTCAGTGATTATTTATTCGAATTTCGCTAGCGCAAGAAAGGCTTGAAAAATCAATGAATTGCTCCAACCGTGTAAATGTGTTAAACGAGAAAATTTTATTCATTTACAGGATATGAGAGAAATGGAGAGGAGAAAGAGGGTCGAGATGATGATGAACTCACGAATCTTCCGGGAAGAGCTGGAACGTATAATTGAGACACAGATGAGGGACGGTGCTGGACCCTCTGGTCTCCTGCAACAGATCTCTGACATGATGGGTGCACAGGGAGCTCGGTTTAACGGCAATGTGTTCAAAAGTTAGTCCTGTTCCGTTTAAAATTATTATTCTTTGAAAACACCCTCCCCCTTTTTTTGGTCTGACTTTATTCTGACCCGGTTCATTCGGAAATGTGCAGATTCGAATTGCGTCTTGCCTATCAACGATATTCGCGGCGTGGAAAGCATGGGATACGCCAAGGGCGAGAAATTATTGCGATGTAAGATGGCGGCGGTGTTTAGATTGCTCGATCTCTACGGATGGACGCAAGGCGTCGGCGGGCAAATAACTGCCCGTCTTAATCAGGACCAGGAGCACTTTTTGGTGAATCCTTACGGGCTACTCTATCACGAGGTTACCGCCTCGAGTTTGATCAAAGTGGACATGCAGGGCACGATTGTCGAGCAGGGGACGACGAACTTTGGCGTGCACATCACTGGTTTTCAATTACACTCGACAATACACGCTGCGAGACCCGATATCAAGTGTATTATTCATATTACTACTCCGTCCGTTACCGCTGTAAGTAAATGTTTCGTCTTTAATTTCTTCACTCTGCGATGATCCACTTCTCGTTTCTCTTGTATATCTCGTATATCTTTTACGAGCGTTTGCATATTATTCTTGATTGCATGATGTCACTTTAATAGCAATTGATGATAAACATTTATTAGCTCTGCTTTGAAAGGAATTGACTGACGCACGCGTGATATGATACGTAGGTTTCCTCCTTGAAGTGTGGATTGTTACCAATCGGTCAAGAGAGCATAGTGATAGGTGAAGTTAGCACTCATCAATACATAGGAGGTTCCGTCGAGCCGGAGGAACGGGAGAAGATAGCTAGAAATCTCGGGCCAATCAATAAGGTTATGCTCTTGACGAATCGCGGCGCCCTTTGCTGTGGAGAAACAGTGGAAGAAGCGTTCTTTAACGTTTACAATACCGTAGTCGCCTGCGAAACGCAACTGAAACTAATGCCCGCAGGTGTAGATAATCTAAGCCTTATCAGCGAGGAATCGAAAAAAGCTATATTTGAAGCGTCGCGAAAACCGCCGATCCCGCAGCAACAAAGCTCAGCGGTAGAGTCGTCCGTTCTCGCGGAGAAACTCGAGAAACGTTGGAGAATCGGCGGCGCTGAATTCGAGGCCCTTATGAGAATGCTTGACAATGCTGTAAGTTCTAGAGAACCATTCACCGCTTTAATATTTGTATCAGAATTTGTATCTGAATGTCGCGTTTCTTCTTTCTTTTCAGGGATTCCGTACGGGCTACATATATAGAAATCCACTTGTAAAGGGAGAACCCCCGAAACCACGAAACGATGTTGAAGTTCCACCGGCCGTATCGTCTTTAGGATATCTGCTTGAAGAAGAGGAATTATATAAGCAAGGGTAAGTTTTGCACTTCGAACATATTTTGCTTCAATACTATAGAATAAATCAATGCTTAACTGATTTTTCTTTTCTCAAATAGGCTGTGGAAGGGCGGACGTAAAGGCACAGACAGATCCCGTTGGTTAAATTCGCCAAACGTTTATCAGAAGGTTGAAATCCTGGAAACTGGAACACCCGATCCTAAAAAGATCACCAAGGTAGAAGTCATTACTTTTGAGAATAAGACCGACTAATTATTTACCGCACGAGGCTAAATTTATTATAAGCAAGTATTCATATTTGGCAAATATAATCGCGTATTGTGGCTGCTAATCGTATTACGGCTTCCGTAATAATGAAAGAAAAAAGAAAGCTTTAAATGTGTCAAGTGCAAAATTAAATAGTTATGACTTATTAATAGTTATAACATATATTGATATATAAGTAGAACCGTTTATTATATTAACTTTATTATATTAACTTGTTTAGAGTTTTTGATTTGAGAATATAAATCTGTTTTAAACTTTTTGATAAATATTTCCTTTTGCCATTGTATCGCAAATTTAATTTTCAATTTAAAAGAAAACACTTTGTCGATATTAGATTTTTATGAATTTAATATTAATGTTATTAAGATTTCATAGTTTGTTTTCCGTGAAAAATAACTTTATTTTATCGAACATTGTTATTGAAGATATTTTTAGCGATGATTGAGAAAGACGAATGCGCATATTTACGGCCGTAAATAGATAGTACATCCATATATGCAATGCGACGTAAAGCATTGGTTATTCCATTTTGTTAGCAGTCAATTGCATTTTACCATGCTATATTGTATAGTTTTATTTTCTTTTTATCAAATTTTTTTATTCAATTTAATTTTATTATACAAACACATACCAATGTATGATAATTCGATTATTTATATCAATTCCAAACATTCCAACTCGTGCTATTAATTCTTAACATGCTGATATGTTAAAATGTATCTTTTAAATTATGTAATTTTAATCATGGTCTTATTGAACAAATAATATATAATATATCATTATATTAATGTTGGTTATACTGACATATATATTGCTCTTTTTAAACTATAGATATAAATTTAACTCTTGTTACAACAGAGCTTGATTTTATTTAATAAAAGCTTATTAACGCAATATAACGAATTACTTAAAAGTTCAAAATTGGAACAAAAATCACATTTTCTATGCTATGGCCAATGTGTTTATATGTGCCTGTGTGTATGTACACGCGTATGTGCTTTATATGTATAAGCATTGGTCACTTTATATCATACCTGACACTTACGAAAAAATATGTATATCATCTTTATCATTTAAATTATAATGCCAAAATTTTGATACACAAATTTTTATCGACGTACATACAATGTAATTGTTTCGCAATATGAAAATTATTGACTAACATGAATTATTATCATTGCATTATTCCTTATTTTATAGACACAATTAAAAAATATAATATTTTTTTATTATAAATTTATCTGCATTTCGACAAAGATTAATGGCATGATTAGATACGTAACTCATTTTTTCAAATCATAAAAAAATGTCCTCTTAATATCACTATTTAATAAACAAAAATACAAAATCTTATATAATAATTTGTATTAAGAATAATAATAAAACACGCAAAACGAAAGACAAAACGAGAGCGGTCAATATTTCCGCAAGCAAAAGTTACGAAACATGTTGAATCCCAGTCAATCGTTAGTATAAGTATCTTTATATACATAAGATATTAACGACTGTTCTTCTGTAGCTTCTTGATGTTTAAATAAAGTTATACGTGCTGTTTAAAGATGATTATATTAACTTTAATGAAACTTCAACTTTAATAGCGTTCCAAGTTCTATTCTTAGCCTGTAGACGCCGCTACGTTAATAAATTTAGCGCTTTCTATAATATGCGAAGTTATGTGTATATTGTCGTCTACAATATATTTATTGACACTAATTATATGATTTTGAAACCATCTATTCTGCATAATTACTTCCTATCAAGAGTAACTTTATGTATAATCTTGGGGTAAAAATTTCGTACATTTAATAAAAGTGCAATAGAGTTTTATTTTATTTTATTATTGTAATAAAGTAATAAAATAATAATTTGATATATTGTACTGTATTTTGCTTAAGCACGTTTCAAACGTACTTTTGCCACAATAGTTATAAAAGATATGTATGAAACATATACAAGTGTTTCTTATGACTCTGTATGAATGTGTGCCTGATCTCATCATCAAGATCTTATTGGCCTGGTTACACAGAGCCCACTGCATTTACAAAACCAGATCAAGTGACCCTTCATATTTTGCTAAGCTATTTTCTTAAAACTAAATGTTAGGCATAGTAATTAATGTTGTTAGATTGCTGAGTTGTAACAATTACATGCATTGCATGTAATTGTATTGAATTTTGTTTTGAATCACCTTAGATATTGAATATTGTTATACAGTTAATGTAAAATATGGATTGCAACATGGTACATAGCTGCAATAACAAAATTATTATGTTAAAAATATGTTTTTAAAATATTTGTTTTTAATTATTATGGGATAATCTATTAAAAGGGGAGTGAAATATGCAGCAGGCACACATAGCATGCAGGAGTCTTACTTTATGTTAACATCATTATGATTCTTATAATGATTTGAAGGGGGTCGACTAATGTTCTGGTTTTGTGTGTGCAGTGGGTGTCTGATGGATCTCCTACCCATAGCAGCACACCAGTCAAGATAGACGGTGCTCTTCAATTTGTTCCGAAAAATACCAACCCAAAGGAGTTCAAACAGTTACAACAGCAGGTAAGTATTGTCAATTATATTTGCATCATACCTTATTTGTCTTTGTCTCTGTTCTTTTCGTATATCAGCTCAATTTGTATAACTGGGAACGTACAAGTTTGATACACTTTCGTCTCCTTAGATTAAAGATTATCGACGAGCAGAGAAAATATCGGCTGGTCCGCAATCCCATATATTGGAAGGTGTATCATGGGAGGAAGCTAAGAAAATGCAGGTACACAAATTTAAACATCGAGTCTTCTTTATTTAAACCAATTTAGATACATCCCATTTCATGAATTTAGCAAGAAGAAAAAACTTCCCGTTAAGTAGCAATAATCATGTACTGTTCTGGTTTGAATTTGAAACGATAGCATCTTTTTGGCTATTAGTTACTTTATAAATCCCTGCAGAAAATATGTATGTTATCTTTAACTTGCATACTCGTTGTTTACAAGGACGCGACAATTAGTGGTACCGGAGAACAAGTAGTTTTAGTAGGAGCCGCTAGCAAGGGTATTATACAGCGTGGTTTCCAACACAATGCGATGGTGTACAAGACACCTTATGCCAAAAATCCTTTCGACGCCGTCACGGATCAAGAATTGGATCAGTACAAGAGAGAAGTCGAACGCAAACAGAAGGGAGATCCTTGTTAGTTCCATTCGTCATTTTTCTTATCCAATCTTTTCCCGTATTTATGCATGCTCGTCTTGTATTTGTATCCTTCTTAGAATACTCTGTACCCACTTAATGTTCACCGAAATGGAACCATTAATATTACCTATTCTGTAAATAGACGATGAATCACAATCAGAATCCGAGGCCTTGTCATCCTTTAACATCAGTCGTGCGACGCATGAATCCAGCACTGCCAAGAGTCCTATTCAGTCACCAGTTTCTGTTACTTCGGAAACAGAGGAGGAGAGTAGAGACGGTAAATTTATGTGTTTAATTCACGAACGAGTTTCCATATACATATCATTGAATGTATCACATTTTGACCTTTCTATATATTTTTATTTTCTATTATTAACGAATACTCGCGTATACTCCTTTGCTACAGAACCCCGAGTATTGAGAATAGAAACGAAACAAGTGCCTGCGCCGAGTCAACCCGAAGTTGTGTTAAGCGATGGTGAGTTTTTCCTTATCTTTTTTTTCTGTTTTTTTTTTTATTCTTTCCCAAATAAGTGTTATATCATGAGCCTGTCATAAATTTCTTAATGAGTAAAATTACGATGAGACAGTTGCTTTAATTCAACTCCGATTTTTGCATGGTGGCAACTTTTTATTTATGAACAATCCATGTGACATTTGCATCTTCTCTTTTGCAACATTTAACTAATCGTTAAAATACAACATATTATCGTGCATGAAGACATATAATTTTGCACGAATTAATCGGTGGTTGCCTAATTTGTAATGCTGAATGCCCAGATAATCGGTGGTTGTCTAATTTGTGATAAATACCCAGATAATTCGCAAGATAAATATACTTACATCTGTATATATATTTCGTGACTATCACGGATACTATGTATATAATAACATTATTATCGAGCACCACGTAACGACTTCGGATCACGAGGAACATTTTACTGATAAACAGGTGTAAATCGTGTACATATTTATTTTTGATATGCAGTGAATGATGCTACTACAGAGTACCTTAATGAGATGCGCTACAGAATGACTGAGCGACAAAGCGGTTACAAAGGAGGTGAGTTTTTTTCTATACAGGGAAATGGGAATGGATCTAATTTATCATTCTGAGTTATTCTCTGATACATACAGTTTACGATGTTCAACTGAAGAAATCGTATCTGGAATTATATTTATAAAATAGCTAAACTGCACATGCGACTTTTCGACAATTAATGAAAAATGAATAGTTCTAAGAAGAAAAGGTTTTATGAAATTTGATTATTCACTCGCGAATGTAAAGCCTCAGCTGCTGCGAGCTATAAAAGCATTATCTTCAGTTTAATTTCGTATATAGATTTTTTTACGATTTAATCTTGTTCGATATATTTCATCTGGAATAAATTGCATTTCTTTTGGTATGGAATACGCTCCCCATCCGCAATAACTACATAAAACGCACTATGAAAGATTGAGTAAATTATATACATTTTCATATCATCACTGATCATGCTACATATACGGCATGTGTCTCGAAAGCTTTCTTGTTTTCCTTCGCTACTCGAAATAATGATCACGCTTGCACCGATAACTGATGTTCATGTTTTTGTTAATCTCTTTTCTTCTTTTTCTGCATAAAACGCTCTAGAATTTTTGAAAATTCTCATTTATATATTCAATCTAAAATATAAAAGTTATACTTTAGTTTTTTTTACTAAACGATGAGTTAACGAATAGAAGAATAATTAATTAATACAAATAGCTAATCTTTGCAATGAGTAACAGTGATAGATGAACAAAATAACTGATTTGCGCGCAATATGTTTTAAACATAAAAATTTTTAAACATAAAAATAAAGAGACGCATAACCAGAGAATGGATGTCGAGTTTCTTCGGCTATCATTATTTGTAGTACTTAGCGCAGCGTAAGCAACGAAGAAGACTCGCGCGAATGTGGAGAGTATCCAAGTGATCGTGAACGTTCTCTCCGTTTCTCCAAAGCGAGCAAACCGATCGATCGTTCGCCGATTCCAATGTCCAAGACATACATTTGGACATAATGCTTGCAGATTGCGAACTAGCCAGCAATTGCAGCAGCGTAAGCAGCGAGTACTGTGCGCGAAAGTACTACGGCCGGCGGTTCTCCGAGCATCCTTATGATAACCCCCGTTTGGAGAATGTTAGAGCTTCGACGACCGCCGAACGAAAGAAACCTCTTCTAATCACACGTGCGAAAACGCTCGTTAACAGGAGAAACGAGCCAAATATAATTTCTCGGGATGAAGTTTTCATAAAATCGCGCTATGAGGTGAGACGGAAATTTTTCGAAGATCTTGAACGCCAAAAGAATTTAGAAACTGATTTGACAACAGCAAAGATGACTAGCATTAATAATAAGGAAAACAAGTTAATACTTGGACGAAATTCCATGGTGAATCCAAGTGAAAATGCTCATCTTGTCAAATTGTTTGATGTGACAAACGCAAGTACGAAAGAACATATCGAGAACTTGAACGATGAGACACTGTCGAATAACAATGTCGCAGTACATTCTGTGACATGGACAAATATCGCGCAACCGAGTTTCGTCAAGTGTGTTAACATGGACGAGACGAGGCTGAGTCCACTTAACATCATGTCTTACATAAACGGTCAGACAGAGGAGGAAATAGAACACGATGAAAGAGCTAAATGTCCAACGATCGAGACGATTGCTTCCATAAAAATGCAATCTTCAACAACTCGTCCAAATAAATCGATAGACTCGACGGTCGGCACGAATAACGAACAACACCAGCATACAATGACAACAACAATGACGACGAACACGGAAGTGACACTTGCGCACAGCTGCGCTGAAACATTTCAGCATGATAACGGTGATAATGAGGAAGATTCGCGGCTGCTGAATAATTTATCTTTCAATATTTGCGACGAACATTCCATCGATCGTTATGAATGCGACGACAATGAGACATTGGCAGATAAGGAAATAAATGATGAATTGAAACCAACGGAGCTGAAGAAGCAAAGCGTTCGATCTTGGATCGAAAGTTCCATGTACGAAGGCAACTGGTCGAATAATGTAAAGACTGACTATGAATCGTATAATGATATCGCGAAAATTGTCGAGAGCATCGACGTGAATATCACTTCGTCGAGAACGGAATTGGACGCCTTGCCTGATACGGATACCTGCATCAAATATAATCTGGACTCGACGAATATGAGTCTCATTTACAGCTTGACCCCGCCGGCGGCCGTTGACCAGGACGAGAGCGGCAACGACGATACTTCGCGTGATTTAGCGGATCGCTCGTCGGAGTGGCAGTCCGATTCAACGAGAAGTGACAACGACGAGCCATTGAGCGATTACATATGGATAGAACCAGAGACTCCCACGACAAAAGCAGAATGCGTCAAGTTCATACGAGATCAAGCGAGGTTGTCAAGCGATAGTAGTTGCGCAGAGTTAGAACTGCTTGAATCCGAGAGGTATTCGGCAAGCGGCTCCGATATACTTGAGTTACCAAGTTGCACGATTCGCGAACTGAATGATATCGACGGCGAAGTCTTTCTCAACGGAATCAATGAATCCGCCAACGAGATCATCGCCGATCTCAATGCATCCAACGAAGTGTTGCCATCTAGCGACGCTATAGAAGTCGTACAGCAGATCATTGCCGAGATTATCGAGTCCATTTATGTTCTACTGCAGTTAGATTCCTCTATTCACGATCTCAGCATTGTAAGAGAAATAGTGCGCAACTTGATCAACAGTTACCATCGCGAGTGCTCGCTCGTGGAGTCTACCATTGGAGCATGCATGTCGGATGTCTTCGCGAATAACAATGACAATATTTGTCGAATTAAAGGTTTTCTGGGGAATCTATCATCGGACGATTACGATAATCAGAATTACGAAATGGAGATACGCGAGCCGAAGGATGGCGAATCTCCCGCCATGATTGAGTTCTGTACCGTGGCGAAGAAATTACCGATCGTTACCATTGACAATAGCGCTTTGGAATTAAACTTCCGCGTTATCAGAGTCTCAACGGACGAATACGCGAATATGTCACCAAGCGCTCGTCTTCGTCTATTTGGTGAAAACTCGATCGACGATAATCGCGGTATCGAGATCAGTAAAATCAGAGATGGTGAAAGCGTGATGAAATCAGAAACATGGCCGTACGAACGATGCTCTTATTGCCGCGAGGAAGAAGAATCGATAAAGGATAAAACAAGTTGTTTGACGCCTATAAGTGAGGAACCGGATGATTCTTTGCACGAGATAGTCAATTCCATAACGCCCACTTTGAAAATTCATGATGAATCGTTAGAAGCCCGCGATATTCTTGAAGAAAATACAGTAAATTCCGCGAGGAAACATATTTCCCTCGACGACACCTACACGATCTCCGAAGTCAGCTCCGCCGTTATCTCAGATAACGACGAGATGAACGAGGAACAGTGCAATGTCTGGGATGGCTCCATAGATTGCATGTCGTATTCGTACGAGACCAAAGAATTTATGCGTCTGGAGAAAGCGCTCGCAGACAAGTCGCAATTGAGCGCGTAGCACTTCACTCATCTTTCAGAAAGATGACACTATATTAATTCTGGCGATTGTTTAATTGAATTACCAAAGAGTATATTATTTCCTTGATGAAAAAGGGGAAAAGCATTTCGACGATTGATTCGTCGATATATACAACTGCGTCACAACAGCGTTTTAGCTTGCGTGTCGGTGCTCTATTTAAAAATTTCTTTCTTTTAATGTTCACATAT
>Ga0157363_1000300_pt1 | contig 37773 bp, 32 predicted proteins | sample AttsexASBM1_FD_111477 | JGI IMG/M metagenome (GOLD analysis project Ga0157363, IMG submission 111477) | Fungus gardens microbial communities from leaf cutter ant in Ribeirão Preto, State of São Paulo, Brazil - Atta sexdens ASBM1 | ecosystem: Host-associated > Fungi > Mycelium > Unclassified ... | reverse complement strand
TGTCTGAGGCGCGCTATCGCCGCTTTCATGCGTGCTTCAGGCGTTGCGTAGTTACGTGCAATCAGCCCGTACAGCGAGTTCGTTACAAGATAAATGTAATGGTCTGGATCATGCCGATAAGGCTTTATGACCTCGTTCAGGAGGAGCTCACCTTTCAGGCTGGCAAGCAGAATGTCGCGGTCATCTTTTTCTTGCAGCGACGCACCAGACATGTCGAGTGCCTGAAGTTCTTCCTGTTCTGCATGGAGCCTGAGTGTCTGCGTGGCAATAAACTGCTCTGAAACGTCATTGAGACGTGCATCACCATCATGCACACCTTCCATGGTGGCATCGACAGGGTCAGCGGCCCATTCTGCATGGTAATGAGCACGGGCAATTTCAGCCAGAGAGGCAGCACTCGCCGGGCCGCCAGAGACGGTTCCCGCGGAAAGCAGGGTTGCAAGAACAAGAATGTGCTTCATTTGCACATCCTAGTCTTGCAACACGTTGTTAGGGAAGCGTCATGGTATGCGAGAAACCAGAAGCTGATTGATACGAAAGCCTTCGACGTCCACCACTTCAAAACGAAACCCTGAAGACTCAACCCGATCAGCTTTTCTTGCCATCCGCCGCAGTCTGTTCATGACAAAGCCGCCAACGGTGTCAAAATTCTGTGCGTCTTCAAACATAGGGATATCGAGTTCACGGATAACATCTCCGATGGGGGCTGCTCCATCAATCAGCCATGAATGTTCATCACGGCGAACAATGGCCTGCTCCTCGAACGGGCTTACGAGCCCGTCCATCAGTGCGCCCATGATATCCTTATAAGTGATCAGCCCTACTACAAGCCCGTATTCATTAACGATCAGTGCGAAGCCTGCGGAATGCGCATCAAATTGCGCGAGTGTTTCCCACAGATTGAGTGTGTCTGGCAGGGAGAGAACATCGCGGCGTCTTTTGAAAATCTGGCTCGTAATCGGAGTGGTCGCATCGAGTGTGCCAGGTTCATCCACGACTGCCACAAGAACGTCTTCGGCGCGGATGGAGCCAATAACGCGGTCTAGCCCGCCATCGCATAGTGGATAACGGGAATAGGGCCGGACCCGGACTTTGTCGCGCTGACTTTCCAGACTTTCCTGTACGTCGAGATATACGATCTCGTCACGAGGCGTCATGGCCGACGTGACGGAGCGATCCTGAAGACCCAGAACATTCTGGATCATCTGATGTTCCTGCTCCAGCAGGACGCCAGATGCCGTACCGGCCGCGAGGATGGCCCGAAGGTCCTCAGGGGTAACAGGCTCCACGGTGGCAGCAGCAGGGATACGCATGAGCCGAAGGAGGACATCTGAAATTTTTGAAAAAACCCAGACCGCGGGATAAAGCACTTTGAGTGCAAGAGCAGGGAACCAGCCCACCATGAGCGCGACCCGGTCTGGGGCGTTCATGGCGACGCGCTTTGGAAGCAGATCTGCAAAAAGAACGAAAAGGCCGGTCACGAGCACAAATGCGGAGACAGATCCAATCTGGTGGGCCAACGTGCCTGAAAGGCCCATTGCCATAAAAGTTTCACCAAGCGGATCGCTCAACATCGATTCGCCAATGACGCCGCCGAGCACGCCCACGGCATTCAGGCAGATCTGGAGAACGGTAATAACCTGCCCGCTGTTCCGGCGAAGCTTCAGAAACGCGACAGCACGTCTGTCTCCAGCCTCTGCCTTGGCGCGCAGCCGGACATCACGTGCAGCGGCAAACGATATTTCGGACAGGGAAATAAGGACCGAGACGGCGATCAGCGCGGCCATGGCGGTCAGGCCCAGTAGGAAAAGAACAATCAGATGCTGGGAGGGGGATGGTAAAGACATGCGGGCCCGACCATAGACCAAAACCGACGGATTGCGCCATCGGGAGACTTGCCCGTGTCACACATGTCAGCTCTGTCGGTGGGCATTTAGGTGCCTGTCGGGTGCCCGGGAGGTCAGAAGCTTAGCAAAGCTAGGGAAGGCGATTTTCTGCTCCGTTGTGCTCCACCGGGGGAAACACAAGAGGGGGCAGCCAATGAACCGATTGTCAGGGTGATATTGCTACCCCCCGCGTAATCATAAAACAGTGGGGAGCCACAGTCCGGGCAAAACGTCTCGTGGCAATCAATGACGAATGTCCCACGGCGGGTGGCTCCGCACGGGCAGCCACCCTCAAATAATGTCAGGAACTTTTCTCGTCGACGCCAGCCAGTGCGCGCCATCCAGCTTCATCCATCGTCTCAATGCCCAGTTCGGCAGCTTTCTTTGCTTTGGAGCCAGCTTTCTCGCCAAGAACAACAAGATCCGTTTTCTTTGAGACGCTATCCGTGACCTGAGCACCTAGGCGTTCGGCAATGGCTTTTGCCTCCGGGCGGCTCATGGTGGTCAATGTGCCGGTAAATACGATTGTGCGACCGGAAAGATGCCCGCTCTGAGGCGCTGCTTCGTCAGTAATGATCAGTTGCTGTGCCAGATCATCTAGCGTGTCGACATTGTGCGGTTCCGAAAAGAACGTTACCAGCTCTTCTGCGATCGCCTCGCCAACGCCCATGATGGAACTCAGTGCCGTCCGCTCATCCGAGCCCGGATTGGCGGCGCTCATGGCTGCCCTCCAGGCATCAAAAGAACCGTAATGCCTAGCCAGAAGCTGTGCGTTGCGCTCGCCTATACGCCGAATGCCAAGCCCGAAAAGCATTCTGGAAAGAGGGATTGTGCGACGGTTTTCAATAGCACGGATCAAATTGTCGACCGATTGCCGGCCCCATCCGTCTCGCTGAAGGATCGCGTCTTCATGATCTTTCAGGCGGTAGATATCTCCGGGCCTATGAATATAGCCTAGCTCGAAAAATTCACGGATACTTCGTTCACCCAGGCCGTCGATATCGAATGCGTTGCGTGACACCATGTGGATCAGCCGCTCAACGAGCTGTGCCTCACATGTCAGGCCACCAGTGCAACGTCGCACTGCCTCTCCATGTACGCGCTCCGCAAGCGAGCCGCAGACAGGGCAATGATCGGGATAAACAAACGCGGCCGCACGAGGGGCGTCTGTTTTCACAACCCCCAGAATCTGGGGAATGACGTCTCCTGCGCGTTGAAGCCTTACGAGGTCTCCCACGCGAACGTCTTTGCGGGCTATTTCATCTTCGTTGTGAAGTGTTGCGCGTGAGACTATGACCCCGCCGACATTCACGGGCTCCAGATGCGCAACGGGAGTAAGTGCGCCGGTGCGGCCAACCTGGATTTCGATTTCAAGCAGACGCGTAATGGCCTGTTCCGCCGGAAATTTCCAGGCAATCGCCCAGCGTGGCGCGCGTCCTACAAAACCCAGTCGCTGCTGGAGCGACAGATCGTCAATCTTGAAGACGATACCATCGATATCGTAGTCTAACCCTGCTCTTTCCAGCGTCAGACGTTCTACATACGCAGGAATATCCCGTGCATGTTCGATGAGTTCAGAGCGTGGATTAACGCGGAAACCCCATGCCCTGAGCTGGGCCAGATAGGAAAAATGGCTGTCTGCGACGGGGGAGGATGCGTAGCCCATGGCATAGGCGAACAGGGAAAGGGGGCGGCTTGCAGTAACGGTTGGGTCAAGCTGACGCAGCGATCCCGCAGCAGCGTTTCGCGGGTTGGCGAAGGGCTTTGAACCGCGTGCCTCCTGCTGTTCATTCAAGGCAAGAAAACTTGCCTTGGAAAGAAAAACCTCTCCGCGAATTTCCAGGCTGTCCGGGAAATTGCCCGTCAATTGCTTTGGAACATCCTGCAAGGTCAGAAGGTTGGCTGTGACATCCTCACCTTCAATGCCGTCACCACGCGTCGTGCCACGAATAAACTTGCCGTTTTCGTAAGTCAGGCTGATCGAGAGGCCGTCAATCTTTGGTTCGGCCACGAAGCGAAGAGCGTCGATGCCAGTTTCGTCCAGTCCCAGAAAGCGCCCCACACGAGAGACAAAGCCCTCAAAGCCTTCATCATCGAAAACGTTGTCGAGTGACAGCATGGGAACACGATGGCGATATTTCCCGAACGCATTATCAGGTGCCGAGCCAACGCGTTCACTTGCGCCGCTATCCTGCCTCAGGCTTGGGTCTTGCTCCTCAAGCGTGCGTAGCTCGCGGCGGGCTGCATCGTATTCGGCATCTGAAACTTCTGGATCGTCTCGTCTGTGATAGGCTTCGTCCCACCGCGCGATTTTGGCTTCGAGTTCGGCGTGACGTTCGGCGGCATTCATTCAATATTTCCCAGAAGACTGTCGGCTGCAGCGCGGGCCGCATCCGTGACAACGTCCCCGGCCAGCATGCGGGCAATTTCTTCGCGCCGAGCAGAGGGTGAGAGCGGCTCAGCCAGCGTCTCGGTACGTTCATCGCGAATGCGTTTCGCGATACGCAGGTGTTGATCCCCGCGGGCTGCAACCTGTGGACTATGCGTCACGACAAGAACCTGCACATCACGAGCAACCTTGTGCAGGCGGTCCCCGATCGATGAGGCAGTTGCGCCCCCTACACCGGAATCGACTTCATCAAAGACCAGCGTGGCGACATTTGAGCGGGCAGCCAGAACGACTTTAAGTGCCAGCATCAGTCGCGACAATTCGCCGCCGGAGGCTACTTTTGCCAAGGGGCCTGGCGGCTGGCCGGGGTTGGCCGCGATAAGGAAAGATGCCTGTTCCATACCCTGGCTGGTCCAGGCTTCGGGACTCAAGGGAATAATGGAGACAATGAAGCGCGCGCGCTCAAGCTTCACGGGCTTCAGCTCTGCACTCACCGCTTTTTCAAGTTTCTCGGCTGCTTTTCGGCGTGCTTCGGAAAGGGTACGCCCTGCATCCTCGTAAGCCAGTCGTGCGTCCAGCAGCGCGCTTTCGAGCTGGATGATATGAGCGTTTCCAGAATCCAGCGCTGCCAGACGGTTACGCAGACCACTCAGAAAAGAGGGAAGCTCGCCGACTGTTATGTTATGTTTTCTGGCTTCGGCCCTTAAGGCAAACAGTCGCTCTTCCGTCTCTTCGAGTAACCGTGGATCCGCTTCCGTGTCAGCAGCAAGGCGCGAAAGAAGTGTTTCGGCTTCAGAAAGAGCCTCTTCAGCTTTCTCAAGCGCATCAAGCGCTTCCTGAGCCTGCGTTTGATGAGAGGAAGACACTTCTTCTTTGTCGGTTGGTGCGGGCAGAAGGCGTGCGAGCGCGCGACTGGCTCCACGTAGAGCAGCGGCAGGACCAGCGGAGCGTCGGTCTCGTGGCGTCAGTTCTGAGAGCGCGGCCGCGACGGCTTCTCCCCGGCGTTCGTCGCGCTGAAGACTTACGCGCAGTGCCGCAAGTGCGTCTTCTTCGTTTTCCTGAGGTGCGAGCGTGGAAAGGTCGTCCACAGTCAGCCGAAGCCAGTCTTCCTCGCGGGCAGCTGTTTCCATCTCACTCCGCGCTTTTTCAAGCGCGGTTTTGGCCGCAGCCCATGCCCGATGCGTGTGTGCTGCATTTTCCCGAAAACGACGGTCAACACCGAACGCATCCAGCAGATCCAGATGGGTGCTCTGATCTGCAAGCCCCATCTGTTCATGTTGTCCCTGAATTTCCACGAGCAGGGACGCAATCCGCCGAAGGAGCGTTACGCCTACGGGCTGATCGCAGATATAAGCCCGTGAGCGACCATCCGTCGTGACGATTCTCCGAAGAACGAGCGGGTCATTTGCGTCTTCGAGCGCAATCCCTTGCTCACTCAAAATTCCGAAAACCGGATGCCCGGAAGGAGCTTCGAAAAGTGCCGACACAGAGGCCTGGGAGGCACCCGCGCGCACCAGACCGCCGCTTGCACGCTCACCAAGAGCAAGGCCGAGACTGTCCAGCAAGATGGATTTTCCGGCACCGGTCTCACCCGTCAGAACGGTGAGACCAGATGCAAGGCTGAGATCGAGTTTTTCGATCAGAACCACGTCACGGATGGAGAGATGGGTCAGCATGACGGGAATGTTGGTGGCATGTGAGTGCGTGTCAAACACTGTGCCTTAAAAAACGGATTCCCACATGCGGGTAACGAAACCACGAGGCTTGCTGTTCGGGCGCTTCAGATCACTCTGGAGCAAGTGGTTGTCACGCAGGTTTTCATATGCGTAACGGTACCACTGGCTGTCAGGGTAGTTGTATCCGAGAACCGCAGCAGTTCTGCGAGCTTCGTCCTTCAGCCCCAGATCCAGATAAACCTCCACCAGTCGCTCCAGAGCTTCTGCAGCGTGGTTTGTCGTCTGGAAGTCTTGCACGACGCGCTGATAGCGGTTTAGGGCAGCCTCATAATTGCGCTGCTGCTGATATGCACGACCTACGAGCATTTCTTTGCCAGCGAGATGATCGCGGCACAGATCGATCTTGAGCTGCGCATCACGAGCGTAAGCTGTCTGCGGGAAGCGCGTAACGACTTCCTCGAGTGCTTCGAGTGCTTCTACCGTACCCTGCTGGTCGCGCTCGACGCTCGCAATCTGTTCGTAGAAGCACAGTGCGCGCAGGTAGAAAGCGTATGCGGCATCAGGGCTTGTCGGGTGAAGCTGCAGGTAGCGCTCAAGCTGCTGGACTGACAGGGCATATTCGCTTTGAAGATAGTAGGCGTAGCCTTCCATCAGTTCTGCGTTGCCGGTGTAGCCGGAATAGGGATAATTCTGCTGTAAAAGCTCGAATTCACCACCCGCCACTTCATAATGGCCGGAATGCAAAGCATCGATGCCATAATTGTACAGGGTCTCTGCATCCGCCATTTTGGGCGCCTGATGTGAGGCATGGTTCGAGAAATACGAGCACCCCGACATCAGAAGCAGACCACTGATGGCCGTAGCCTGAAGTAAGGCCTTGCCCGGAGCGGACGCTGTTTCGAAACGATGCTGAGTGCTGCTTGCCATACCTGCTCTTCCCGTGGACGTGTGTCTTATATCATGAGACCGCCCGGACGAAAGGCCTGCTGTTATGTCAGGCTGCAACGCGGGCGCGACGCGCCTGACGGGAGCGCTGGATTGTTGCTGTGCCAACGAAACGCCAGTTGGCCTGATCCGCGAAAACTGCACGCAAAAGCTGGTTGTTTATTTCGTGTCCGGATTTGTGGCCCACAAACTTCGCCTGCAGGCGGTGCCCGGAGCAGTACAGGTCTCCTACCGCATCGAGAATCTTGTGGCGTACAAACTCATCCGTGACCTTAAGGCCTGCTGGATTAAGGATTTCAGCACCATCGACTACGATTGCATTCTCGAGAGAGCCACCGCGTGCGAGACCAATCTGCTGCAATGCTTCAATATCTTTTTTGCAGACGAATGTACGGCAGCACGAAATTTCGTTCAGAAAATGCTTTTCATCAAGGATCATTGCATATTGTTGATGGCCTATTGCCTCAGCATCAAAATCAATCGACACCGCCAGGGAAAGGTCCTGACGTGACGGGCAGAGTTCCGCGAAGGCTCCATTAGGATATTCAACGCGAACCGGGCGTATAATTTCGATAATTTTGCGAGGCGCATCCAAAGTCGTGACGCCTGCGCATTTGATCAGAAAAGCGAACGCTTCCGAAGAGCCATCCAACACTGGAAGTTCAGGCCCATCGACGCTCACGAGAACATTGTCGATCGCCAGAGCATGCAGCGCTGCCATCAGATGTTCGATGGTCGCTACCCGTACTTTTGGATCTTCAGGAGACGCGACGACAGTAGAAAGGCGGGTATCTATAATCCGGTCATACAGGGCAAGGAAAGGAAGGCTGCCAGTGCAGTCGGTGCGCTGAAACCGGATCCCTGTATTTTCTGCTGCGGGGCTTAGGGTGAGATTTACTTCAAGGCCACTGTGAAGCGCTATTCCGCGGCAGCTGATGGCGTTGGCCAGTGTGGTCTGCAGGGGAAACTCTCCGGAGGGCAGGAATGAGGAATTGTTATTGGGAGTTACAGAGCGGCGTATGGGAGGCATGGCTGTTCTCACAGAACCATGTTCGCTGCCCTTCGCAATAATGCCCTGCATGATATGCCCTGACCTGATGTTTACTCTGGTGCAATAGAGCGCAGGGGGTAGAACAGTTCCAGTCAAGGATTGTTGCCAGATATTACCTTGATTCCCACCTAAAAAATGGGCGGAAATCAGGCAAATGTGGCAACAATAATATTCCCGATTTAGCGGCGCAGGAAGGTTGGGATATCCAGATCAGACTCTTCGCTTTGCGGGGTATTCTGCTCGTGGCGAGGCTCCGGCATCGCTTGAGGTGCGGCGGGCTTCTGGTTGTTATAAATCGTACCAGTCGGCTCTGAACGCTGCGCTGACTGTTCAGCGGGCTGAGGCGGGCGGCTACGGAATGCTCCGGTTACAAGGCCAAACAGACTGCGAGGCTGTTCCTGGGGCTGGCTTCTGGGAGGCTCGGAAAAAAGCCCCGAACGTGGCGACGGAGCGTGTGTCTGTACCTGCGGCTGAACCTGAGTAGGGACGCTATGTGCCGGAGGGGCAGACGGGCCGTCAGGAGCAGCAGCTGTTGCTGCGTCTGCAACGGGCTGCTGTGCAGCTACCTGTTGTGGATCAAGCTGGAAATTCGGACGAGGTCCTCCTGCATAAGTCGATCCTGGCTGGAAAGACTGAGGCGCAGCACGGCTGGCCGAATTTTCGCGCGGTGCAGCGGCAGGCGCTGCTGACGTCTGTACAGGCTGATGCTCGACGGGGGCAGGCTCAGTGGCAAGCGGCTGGGAATCAATACCCGTTGCTACAACAGAGACCCTGATCTTGCCATTCAGCTTTTCATCAATCAGAGCACCAAAAATGATGTTCGCTTCTTCGGACACTTCGTCGCGAATGCGTTCGGCAGCGGCGTTCACCTCGTAAAGCGTCAAATCTTCGCCGCCTGTGATGTTGATGATCAGGCCGCGCGCGCCGGCCATTGACGTCTCTTCCAGCAGAGGGTTGGAAATCGCACGTTCCGCGGCAACGATAGCGCGCTCTTCGCCCTCAGAGTCCGTATCGGCCTCGCCGGTGCCCATCATAGCCTTGCCCATCTCTTCCATCACGGCTTTCACGTCCGCAAAGTCGAGATTAATGAGGCCGGGGGAGACCATCAGGTCGGTAATGCCGCCAACACCGGTCCGCAGAACGTCGTCAGCCATTTTGAAGGCTTCTTTGAACGTTGTCTGCTGGTTTGCCGTGTTGAACAGGTTCTGGTTGGGGATGACGATCAGCGTATCTACATATTTCTGCAGTTCAGCGATGCCATTCTCGGCCGCAGCAGACCGCCGACGGCCTTCAAATTGAAAAGGCTTCGAGACCACACCAACAGTAAGAACACCGCGTTCTCTTGCCATGCGCGCGATAACTGGTGCTGCTCCGGTGCCTGTACCACCGCCCATGCCAGCCGTGATGAAAACAAGGTTGGCACCTTCAAGGTGGCGACCAATTTCCTCTGCAGCTTCTTCTGCTGCCTCACGCCCGATTTCCGGTTTGGCGCCAGCACCCAGTCCGCGGGTGAGGTGGGGGCCAAGCTGGATTCGACGTTCGGCGCGCGAATATGCGAGCTGCTGGGCATCGGTATTGGCGACGACGAACTCTACCCCTTTGAGTTCGGCTGCGATCATGTTGTTGACCGCGTTTGTGCCACCCCCTCCAACACCGATAACCGTAATTCGCGGTGTCAGTTCAACGTGAGAGCTGGGAGTGGGGGTAAGGTTCAGCGTCATTTATCAGGTCCGGACTGCTGCAAGGCGAAAAAAGAAGCATTGGTAACTGTGTAGCTTACACGTTATTACGTATGAAGCCCACGATACGTTTCAGAAAACTGTTGGGGCGTGTGTCAGAAGCGTCAATATCACCGTAATCGCGATCTGCACCTGCGGCCCATGCCAGAAGGCCGGCGGAGGTCGAGAAACCCGCTGATGCAGAAGCGCTTTCCGGCAGGCCCATAATGTCGAGCGGCTTGCCCATACGGATCTGCCTCCCGAGAATGCGCGCGGCCAGCGGTCCAACACCATCCAGCAAGGATGCGCCTCCTGTCAGGACGACGCGACCATTCGCCAGTCGTCCAAGGCCCGCTGTATCCAGTGCGTGGCGCACCATCTCAAGTGTTTCTTCGATACGTGGCTCAATGATGGAAATGACGCGTGAACGTGGGATCCTGCAAAGTTGATGACTGCCTTCGCCAATCAACGGGACAGAAAGCATTTCGCGCTCGTCGTCTGATGCCATCTGTGCCGCACCGTGCATCGTTTTGATGCGCTCGGCCGTTTCGATGGAAGTGGAAAGCACACCCGCGAGGTCACGCGTGACATGCAGGCCACCAACCGGCAACTGCGCAGTATGAAGCAGCTTTCCCTCGCAGAACACTGCAAGGGACGTCGTACCGCCACCCATTTCCACAACGGTTGCACCGAGCTCGCGTTCGTCTTCATCAAGGACTGCCAGGCCCGATGCGAGCGGGCTTGAGACCAGTCCACCCATTTTCAGCTCGGCATGATGCATGACGGCATCAAGCGTTCTGAGAGAACTTGCATTCATGTCGATGACATGAAGCTTCGCGGCCAGTTGATCACACTGGTGCCCCCGAGGATCGACCACACCAGGCACATTATCCACGGCAAAACCCACGGGCAGGGTGTGCATGACTTCCCGACCTTCGGACCATGCGCGAGCCTGTCCCTCATTCATAAGGCGTCGCACGTCGCCATCAGTGACTTCCCGGCCTCCAATCTGCATGCGTGCGTCAATGAGGCGGCTCTGCGGATGCCCGCATGAAAGGTTAACGACCAGTGAATCCATACGGCGCTCAGCGGCTTCTTCAGCCTGCCCGACAGTAGCCCGGATTGCAGCTTCGGCTTCACGAATGTCGACGATTGACCCGGAACGGATGCCACGTGACCGCCTCCAGCCATATCCCAGAACACGGAGTGAACCGTCTGGCTCCCCGCGCCCGATGAGGCAGGTCATTTTGGTGGAGCCGATATCCAGCGCGCCAAAAACTCCTGGTTTCCATGTCCGGGTAGAGCGGGGCTCATCCGGCGGTGGCAGGGGCAGAATATCCCTTGGATCGCGTCCACTTCCGGCTTCGCGTTCTCCACCCACAGGGATCAGTGATCGCCCTCTCAAGCCACGGCGGCGGCGAAAAGCCGGAAGATCGGACAATGGCGTTGTAAGATCGTTCATGGCTGTTTCTGAGCGTCCGGAGTGGGGGGCGATGGAGGAGGTGGTGGAGCTTGATGAATCACCATCCGGTCAGGAAGGCGCAGATCGATTGAAGGCACCGGGCGTTCTAACAGACGCATACTGCCTTCATATTGTGCCAACCGGGCAAGTGCAGCTGCTTCTGCGCCCTCAGGCAACAGAATTGTCGTGCCATCACGCAACGTCATGTCCCAACGGCGGCTACCCACTCGTATCAGTGCTGTCACCTGTGATTTGACAACAGGCTGGGCGGAGAGAGCGTCGATCATGAAGGCCGCGGCAGAATTCGCGCCATCTCCCACCACCAGTGGCAGGCGCAGGAAAGCTTCTGCATTTTTGCCCGTTAGACCCTGATCCGGGACTTCCTCGCCCGCACGATTGATGAGCGAGAAATGTCCGTGATCCTGCCATACGGCGATCGGGGTACGTTCCGTGATATTGATCACGACCGTATCCGGCATATGACGTTCAACAGTTGCGTGGTCCACGAATGGCAGGGCATCAATTCGAGTACGAGCGGCCTCAACGGAAAAACCGAAAATCGGATTTCCAATGCTTGTTCCGAGAGCCTCATTGATTTCGGCTTCGGTTGTCAGGCCACGCCCATTGATAATGACGTGGCGGATCTGGAGTGGCTGCATCTGAACGAGCTTGGCCCGCAGGGGGGCAAAGCGCTTTTCCGAAGCAGCATCATAGAAAAAACGCCCGCCGACTGCCAGAATTCCCAGAACGCCCAATGTCACGATAGCCGGGCGAACAAGCCTCTTCTGTCGTCGCCAGAAAAGACGCATCCGTGATGGACGGTCCCCGAACTGGGGTGGAAGGTCCGGCCTGCCGGAACCGTAGGGCGGTGTATTACGCCTTGGGTCAGAGCCGTCGAAGCGGGGATCGTGTCGCATCAGTGTGTCAAAGCGTCCCGTACGAGCCAGTCACAGAGTTCCGGATATGAAATTCCGCAATAGGCGGCCTGTTCGGGAAGAAGAGAAGTAGGCGTCATTCCGGGTTGTGTGTTTACTTCAAGGATGATCAGTTGATCAGTCTCGTCGTCATAACGAAAATCGGTACGGCTCGCGCCCTTACAGTCCAGCGCCCGATGTGCCTTGAGGGCCAGGTCGAGGGCTCTTTGGGTAACAGCGTCTGGTAATTCGGCAGGAATGACGTGGCGTGATCCCCCTACCGAATATTTTGCATCGAAATCATAAAATTTTGTGGTGTCCGCGGGCAGAATATCCGTCACGGCGAGCGAACGGTCTCCGAGTACCGCGGTTGTCAGCTCCCGTCCGGGAATGAAGCTCTCAACAAGAGCCTCGTCACCAAAGCGCCATGTTTGTGCGATTTCGGCTCGGCGATTGTCTGCCGGGCGGATAATTTCGACGCCCACCGAAGATCCTTCGGCAATCGGCTTGATAACATATGGTGCGGGCAGCGGATCAGCGTGAAGGAGTTCGCTCACGGCGATCACGCGCCCGTTGGCAATCGGCAATCCCGCCGCTGCCAGCAGAGTGCGTGTCGCACCCTTGTCCATCGCTACGGCTGAGGCGCGTATTCCAGAGTGTGTGTATGGCAATTTCAGCCATTCCAACACGCCCTGAATAGCGCCATCTTCACCCATGGGTCCATGAAGTGCGTTGAAAACGACATCTGGTGCAGCCTGACGAAGTGCGCTGACCGTGGTCGCAATATCAGCGCCAACATCCACTGGTGTCACGTCATGACCCGCTTCCATGAGTGCGCTGATGATCGCGTTACCACTGCTCAGGCTGACGGGGCGCTCGCTGGAGATACCGCCGTAGAGAACTGCGACCTTCATACCGTTTCCTGTCCATTTTCTTCGCGCCCGATCCGGCGGATTTCCCAGTGAAGCTCAATGCCTGCCTTGGCGAGAACTTTCTGGCGCACTGTCTCACCGAGTTGTTCAAGATCCCGGCTGCGGGCTGCCCCCAGGTTCAGCATAAAATTACAATGTTTCTCGCTGACTTGTGCGTCACCGAGTTTAAGGCCCCTGCATCCGGCGTCGTCAATCAACGCCCATGCGCTGTGACCTTCCGGGTTGCGAAATGTCGATCCGCCTGTGCGAGCCCTCACGGGTTGGGAGGCCTCTCGAGAAGCCCGGATCTCAACAATGCGGGCTCTTACGGCATCTGCCGTGTCCTTTGTTGCTTTCAAGCGGACCCGTACGACAATCGAATCTGCGGGCAGTTCTGAGTGGCGATAGGAAAAATGCAGTTCTTCACAGGAGAGTCGCTTTAATACGCCGTCCTTTGTCAGAATTTCAGCCCAGTCGAGAACGGCATTGATATCAGAACCATAGGCGCCCGCATTCATCCGGATCGCGCCGCCGATCGAACCGGGAATGCCCGCAAGAAACTCCAGTCCAGCCAGACCGGAAGCCGCCGCATGCTCGGCAACTGTAATATCCAGCGCCGCGGCCCCAGCGATAATGCCATTGTTTTCGACGGTAACTTCCGTGAACCCACGAGCAAGGCGCACAACCAGACCGGCTATCCCGCCATCACGGATAATGACGTTCGAGCATGCGCCGAGAACTGTCAGGGGAAGATCCTGAGGCTTTTCACGCAGTGCATGTGCGAGATCGTCGAGGTCTTCCGGGACAAAGAGCCAGTCTGCCGGGCCACCGGTCCGGAACCATGCTCTCGGTCCAAGGGGGGCATTGGGTGTGAGACGTCCCCGAAGGCCCGTAATTGGAACCTGTGAAGTCATACGGCCTTCTCGCTGGCAGAAGACTTCGCATTGAGTGCAACAAGCTGCTCCGGAAGGGCCTGAGCCCATTGCGTAATGGTGCCTGCACCAAGGCAGACGACATAATCGCCCGGCTTGGCAATCGCGCTGATCATTTCGGGCAGATGGCCAGGCTCTGGGAGGGGAACGACTGATCGATGTCCGCGATCACGCAGACCTTCAACGAGTGCGTCACGGTCCGCACCTTCGATCGGAGTTTCGCCCGCTGCATAAACATCCGCTACGATAACTGTGCCAGCGTCGTTCATGCATGTGCAGAAATCGTTGAACAGCGCTTTTAGGCGCGAATAGCGATGTGGCTGAACGACTGCAATGACATTCTGAGCTCCGGCCTGTCGTGCTGCTTTCAGAACTGCTGCAATTTCAACGGGATGATGGCCATAGTCATCAATGATTGAGATGCCGTTATATTCACCGGTCCGTGTAAAGCGGCGTTTTACGCCCTTGAATTACGCCAGACCATCGGCAATCGTTGCATCACTGATTTCCATTTCCATGGCAACTGCAATCGCGGCCAGAGAATTGAGAACGTTATGGTGCCCCAGCATGGGCAGACGGAAAGGGCCAGCCCGACGTGTGCGGTTGCGGGCGCGGTTTGTGACTACGACTTCAAAAGTTGCGCCACGTTTGTCCATGACAACTTTTTCAGCGCGAACATCTGCCTGCGGGCTGAAGCCGTAGGTGATGATGCGATGATCGGACAGGCGCGGAATCATCTGCTGGACCTGAGGATGGTCAACGCAGAGGACGGCAAATCCATAAAAAGGAATGTTGGAGACGAACTGGTCATAGCCCGCCTGCATGGCCTCTTCTGTGCCCCAGTGGTCCAGATGCTCAGGGTCCATGTTGGTAATGACGGCAATAACAGCCGGAAGACGCAGGAAAGATCCGTCGCTTTCATCGGCTTCCACAACCATCCAGTCGCCGGAACCCATACGGGTATTCGTGCCGTATGCCTCGATGATGCCACCATTGATGACGGTCGGGTCCAGGCGGGCCTGCTCCAGAACGCATGCCACAAGGCTCGTCGTGGTGGTTTTGCCATGTGTGCCACCAATAGCGACCGACCACCGCAGGCGCATCAGTTCTGCCAGCATTTCGGCGCGGCGAACTACTGGAATGAGTTTCGCACGCGCAGCAACGACTTCCGGATTGTCCTTTTTGACCGCTGTTGACGTCACGACAACCTGAGCATGTCCGAGATTGGATGCGTCATGGCCGATATGGATTTCGATGCCAGCCTGTCTCAGGCGCTGGACATTCGAACTTTCAGCAATATCGGACCCCTGGACCTTGTAGCCCAGCATATGCAGGACTTCGGCGATACCGGACATGCCGATGCCGCCGATCCCGACGAAATGAATTGTTCCAATGTTCAGGGGTAGGGCGCGCATGGATAAAAAACTCTCGCGATGGGCGATTGATAGAGACAATGACGGATCAGGGTCTGAGAACGGATTCAATCAGATCCGCCAGTTTTGCGGCAGCATTGGGACGACTGAAGCCCCGTGCGGCATTTGCCGCAGATTTAAGGCGTTCAGGATGGCCGAAAAGATCAGTCAGTAGAGTGGTCAGGGCTTCGGGTGTGAAATCCGGCTGGCGGATCATCCAGGCAGCACCGGCTTCCTGAAGGTCCTGTCCGTTTGCGCCCTGTTCATCCGAGGCCGCAATTGGCAGTGGAACCAGCACTGATGGGAGACCTGCCATCGCGATTTCCGCCACTGACGACCCTCCGGCCCGACCGATCACCAGATGGGTATTTTTCAGGCGGTCGGGAACATCGTTGAAAAAGGGTGCGGCATTAATCGTGATACCGGCTTCTGTGTAAATCTCCCTGACCCGGGGGGCATCTTCATCACGGACCTGCTGTGTGACTTCGAGGCGCGTACGAAAGCCTGCAGGAAGAGCAGCCATAGCTTTGGGAACGATATCTGAAAAAACCCGCGCTCCCAGAGACCCTCCCCATACAAGAACGCGAATGGTTTCTGTCGGGGGCTCGTAGGAATGGTTTGCGAGCGCCTCAATCCCTGAACGTACGGGCATGCCCGTGAGCGTTGTTTTTGCATCTTTGGGCAATCGGGCAACGGTGGCATAGGACGTCGCGATTGCTGTCGCAAAACGGGAAAGCAGAGCGTTGGCCTGCCCGAGGACCGCATTGCCTTCGTGAATGACGATCGCAGGACGAGAGGATCTTGGAAGAAATCTGGCAGCAAGTAGCGGGGGAACGGATGGGTAGCCACCGAAGCCAACAACTGCCGAAGCATCCAGCGTAGACAGAATTCTGCGCGCTGCGATCATGCCTTTGAGAAGCGCGGTGATACCACGAATTTTGCCTGCAACACCTTTGCCTGCAACGCCTGCACCATCCAGCACATATTGGGGGCGATCCTGGAACACACCATTTTCGCGGCGGCCGTGGCGGGCATCTGTCATGAGAACCAGATTATAGCCACGCTCTGCGAGAATGCCTGCGACGGCTTCTGCGGGAAAGAAATGACCACCCGTTCCACCGGCAGCAATAACGATCGGGCGACTCATTGTGCGTTTCTTTCGAGGACTGATTGGTCGTTGTAAGACACGTCGCGATAGCGACCGACATCGCTTCTGCCGACCTTATGGCGCGTGAGTGCGAGGACCATGCCAATTGTCAGTGCCACAGAAATGGCAGAACTGCCGCCATAGGAAATGAAAGGGAGCGTCATGCCCTTCGTGGGGATCAGATGTAATGTCGACCCCATATTGACGAAGGCCTGAAGCCCAAAGCCCGTAATGAGGCCTGCTGTCGAGACGATCACGAAGGGGTCGTCTTCACGTGTCAGCTTCAGGAGCGTCCGCAGGACGATCAGGGCGAAAATCATGATGATCCCGCAGCATAGAAGCAAACCATATTCTTCACCTGCGACGGCAAAGACAAAGTCCGCATGTGCATCTGGCAGCAGGTCTTTCACGCGGCCTTCGCCGGGCCCTCTGCCTAACAGACCACCATTTCCAAAAGCACGGAGCGCCGTATCAATCTGATAGTGATCGCCAACATCCGGATGAAGGAAGCGTTGAACACGGGACTGGACGTGTGGGAAAACAACGTAAGCCATTGCGAATGCGCCAGCCATGATCGCGACGCCAAGGCCAACGAAATACAGCTTCAGGCCATCCACGAAAAGCTGGGTCATGAAGACCATAGTGATGACGGAAAGCATTCCGATATCGGGCTGTGACTTCAGGAGGGCCAGAATGAGTGCGAATGCACCAAATGCCAGAAGAAGCCCCGGGAAAGCGATATTACCCGGCAGGACTTTCGTGCGTCTTGCAGAGAGCAGCCAGCCTGTAATCACCGCAAAACAAGGTTTTAGAAATTCAGATGGCTGCACGGACATCATAGGCAAAGCGATCCATCGCCTTGCGCCCTTGATTTCAATCCCATGCACAAGCGTCATGAATGTTGCCCCAAGGGCAAGAATTCCACCGATGAGGGCCAGTTTTCTGATGCCAGACCGCGACAGGTATGACGTGGCAAGCACGATCGCCCCGGCAAGTGCCAGAAAGAAAACCTGTTTGAAAATGAACATGTTGCGGGACGCGCCGATACGTGACGCAACAGCCGGACTTGCCGCCAGCATGAGAATATAGCCGAACGCAATCAGAATACCGACACAGCCAAGTGTGACGCGATCGATATTACGCCACCAGCGCGCAATCCCGGACGCATCGACACGGGAGTAACCCGCCATGAACTTCAGCCTCCCTGATCGTGCGCAGGCGGTGTGCCTGAACCGCCTGATTGCACAATATTATCGCAAATGTGAAGAAAGTATGAACCTCTTGCTTCAAAACTAGCAAATTGATCAAAGCTCGCGCAGGCTGGAGAGAGCAGAACAATGGGCACTCCAGCGCTCTGTGCCTCTCTGAATGCAGTTGGAACTGCATTGTCCAAAGTGCCGCACATTTCGAATGGGACGTTATGTTCAGCAAGCGTGTTTGCGAGAATGTTGGCGTCCTGCCCGATCAGATAAGCTTTTCCGATACGGTCGAACCATGGAACCAGCATCTCGATCCCACCTGCTTTGGAAACACCGCCAGCAATCCACATCACGCGCTCATAAGATGCGAGCGCCTTTGAAACGGCCTCCGCATTTGTGGCTTTGCTATCGTTGATAAAGGAAATGCCGTTACTTTCAGCAACTTTCTGAAGGCGGTGCTCCAGACCGGGAAACGACGAAACTGCCTGGCGGATTGCTTTCTCGCTTAGCCCAAGATGGCGGGCGATGGCCCAGGCTGCTGCAAAATTCTGCGCGTTATGACGCCCCGGAAGAGCCATGCTTTCAAATGCGGGTGGATTGTCCGCGTTCAAGGTCGCAATTTCTATGCCCCTTGTGCGAAGAATGTCTGCAATGGCGTTACACCAGGGATCATCGTTACCGATCGCAGCGAGATCACCTCGACCCATATTGTCAAAGACATGTGCTTTGGCGCGGGTATAGCCTTCCATGTCGCCATGGCGGTCGAGATGATCGGGTGTAATGTTCAGCAGGCAGGCAGCCTGAGCATGATAATGATCCAGCCGCTCCAGCATGTAAGACGACATTTCGATTACATAAACACCGTTATTGCCCAGAAGCGGGAGAGCGAGAGAGGCGGTTCCGAGATTTCCCCCTGCCGCAGTGGGAATGCCAGCATGTTGGAAAACATGGGCGATCAGAGCGGTGGTCGTCGATTTCCCGTTCGTCCCTGTCACGGAAACAAAGCGCGCTGATGAGCCCGCCTTGCGAACGGCACGCCACAGGATCTCGGCGTCGGAAAGAATGGGTATGCCTTGCGCGCGCGCCAGCGTAGCGACTGGGTGAGGCTTGGGGAGTGTATGGGGAATGCCCGGCGACAGGATGAGAGCGCTCACACCAGGAAGATCTGTGATCGGGGCAACCGTCAGGCGCTCATGAGGAGGCAAATCTGCGTTACGGTCGTCCCATGCCTGGACGATGGCGCCCATATGCAAAAGCGCTTCGACAACGGCGGTACCGTTTCGGCCGAGGCCACAGACAGCGTAACGACTGCCTGCGAACAATGTGGCGGGAAAGCTACTCACCGAAGTTTCAGGGTTGCCAGGCCGCACAGGCCGAGGACGATCGAGACGATCCAGAAACGCACGACGATTTTAGGCTCCTGCCAGCCTTTTTTCTCAAAATGATGGTGGAGTGGCGCCATCAGAAAGACGCGTCGGCCAGTGCGCTTATACCAGAACACCTGAATGACGACCGACAGTGTTTCTGCGACAAACAGGCCACCAACGATACACAGGACGATTTCGTGCTTGACCGCGACTGCGACCGTGCCGAGTGCTCCACCAAGAGAGAGTGATCCTGTGTCGCCCATGAAAACGGCAGCGGGGGGCGCGTTGAACCACAAAAAACCAAGCCCGGCGCCGATAAGGGACGCGCAGAAGACCGCCAGTTCGCCAGTGCCGGGAACGGGGTGAAGCTGGAGATAATCCGCAAAGACGTGGTTGCCGACCAGATAGGAAATCAGGGCAAACACGAGCGCTGCGATTACGACCGGCACAATAGCCAAACCATCAAGGCCGTCTGTGAAGTTCACCGCGTTTCCAAATCCCGTAATGGTGATCATCGCGAATAACGGAAATGCGTAGCCCAGAGGTAGCAGAAGGTCTTTCACGAACGGAAAAGCGACCGCGTTGCGGATTTCTGGGGGCGTCAGGTGCTGGAGCCAGATACCTGCGATGAGAGATGCGAGGAACTCACATCCCAGTCGCATTTTTTTGGAAACGCCTTTTGTGTTGCGCTTGGCCAGCTTCAGGTAATCATCTGCAAAACCCACAGCGCCGAATGCGGCCGTCGTCAGCATGACAGCCCATACAAAACCGTTGGTCAGATCTGCCCACAGAAGGGTGGATGTGAACAGGGCAACAAGGATCAGCACGCCTCCCATCGTGGGAGTGCCCGCCTTTTCGAGGATGTGACGTTCGGGGCCGAGCGTGCGGATGGGCTGCCCTTCGCGCTGTATACGCTTGAGTTGTGCGATGAACGGATTACCCAGCGCCAATGATATGACCATTGCCGTCAGACAGGCACAGCCTGAACGGAATGTCAGATAATGGAACAGGTTGAAGAAACCACCATGAGACGTATCGTGGGCGGCAACGAGATCAAACAGCATCAGGCAGGGACCGTATCGGAAGCGTTGTCGAGAGCAGAGATCACATCGCGCATCCGGCTGCCCAGACTGCCTTTGACAAGCAGCAGGTCACCGGGGCGGAGTGCTTCGCACAGGATTGAAGCGAGGGTTGCAGCATCCGGGGCATAAGCGCCCTGAAGCGCTGAGGGGAGCGCATCGAAAAGGGCGCGCATATGGGGGCCGCAGCAAAAGGCGATCGTGTCTGTCTCGATCACCGTCTGTGCGAGAGATTTATGCTCGGCCTCAGCAAATTCGCCGAGTTCGCGGATATCGCCCAGTGCGGCCAGACGACGCTGGCCGGGCAGAAGAGCGAGGGTCTCAAGGGCTGCGCGAACGCTGGGACCGGAAGCATTATAGCTTTCATCCAGCAGTTTTACGCGGTCCAGAACAATACGCATCTGCCCGCGACCGGCGCCTGGAATAAAGCTTGTTAGCGCTGACGCTGCTTTAGCCAGATCAGACCCGAGTGCCTTGACGACACCGAGTGCAAGTGCGGCATTGCGTGCGAGATGGCGGCCCGGAACACTGAGTTCTACGCGCTGTTCTGCGTCGTCTACGCAAAGTGTAAAGCGGCTTCCATCTGCATCACAGATCAGATCGGCAATGCGGATATTAGCATGGTCGGACAGGCCGGATTTCCAAAGGCGGCAGCTCTCCGGGAGGGCTCGGGCAAAGAAATCCTGCCCCGGCGCATCATCGGGAACGATGGCCGTCCCGCCAGACGAAAGGGCACCGAAAAGAGAAGCCTTTTCTTCTGCGATGGCCGCAATGGAGCCCATATGCCCGAGATGTGCTGTGCCGATCGTTGTGATGACGGCGACATCCGGACGAACCTGCGCTGCGAGCGGAGAAATTTCGCCCGCATGGTTCATTCCGATTTCGCTGATGCAGAAACGCGCATCCTGCGGCAAACGCGCAAGCGTTAAAGGTACGCCCCAGTGATTATTATATGACGCGACTGATGCGTGTGTTGGGCCCAGTGCAGAGAGCGCGACGAGAAGCATGTCCTTGGTGGTGGTTTTCCCGACACTGCCTGTCACGGCAACAACCTGACCATTGAAGCGGTTCCGGGCAAACTGGCCAAGGTCTTCGAGGCCTTGCATCGTATCTGCGACAACAAGGAGGCGGCTGTCTGTATGAGGTCCCGCATCATGGACCATCACGCACGCTGCACCGCTTTGCAGTGCCTGTGCGATATGTGCGTGCCCGTCGCTGTTTTCGCCCTTCAGTGCAATGAACAGATCGCCCTGTTTGATCGTACGAGTGTCTATCGAGATACCGCTCACCTGCACATCGGCTTTTATTCCGCCACCGGTGGCTGCTCTCAGGTCATTGCTGGTCCAGAGTACGGTCATGCTACGCCTGCCAGTGTCTGTAGGACTTCGCGGTCATCAAAGGGGAACACTTCCTTGCCGACCGTTTGTCCAAGTTCATGACCTTTGCCCGCGACAACCAGAATGTCACCAGCATTCAGCGCATTCAGACCTGCTGCTATAGCCGATCGCCGATCCCCGATTTCCAGCGCGTTAGGGCAGGCAGCATGAATTTCTGAACGGATGGTGGCGGGATTTTCGCTGCGGGGGTTATCATCCGTCACGATAGCCAGATCAGCCATGCGTGCAGCAACTTCGCCCATGAGCGGGCGCTTGCCCTTGTCCCGATCTCCTCCGGCTCCGAAAACCACGACCAGACGCCCGGTTGTATGAGGGCGCAGGCTGGCCAGAACACGTTCTAAGGCGTCAGGTGTATGGGCGTAATCAACATAGGCTGCGGCACCTCCCGGAAGTTCGACAGCTCGCTCGCAACGGCCCCGCACGCCCGTCAATTTTGGGAGAAGAGACACGACGTCATGCGCGTCCGCATCATCTTCCCAGCAAAGCGCTGCCGCCAGCATGGCATTGTCAGCCTGAAAGAGCCCTGGAAGTGCGAGCGTCATTTCCGGAAGTTCCTGACCATGCAGGCTCAGGCGCACGACCTGACCGAGTGGTGTGGGGCGTGAATCCAGAAGACGGATCGTTGTGCCGGTACGACCGACCTCTCTAAGATGCCGACCCTGCTGGGCAGCAATGGCATGAAGCGCGTTGCGGGTTTCTGAATCCATGTCTGCATTGATCGCGGCAATACCTGCGGCGGGCAGCAGGTTTTCAAAAAGGTGCAGCTTGGCTTCACGATAGGAACTCAGAGTTCCGTGATAGTCGAGATGGTCCCGGGTCAGGTTTGAAAAACCCGCTGAAGTGATGTTCACACCATCCAGCCTGTGCTGTTCAAGCCCATGAGAAGAGGCTTCGAGCGCAACATGCTGGACGCCGTTCCCGGCAAGGGCTGCGAGCGTGCCTGCCAGCGAAACCGGATCAGGTGTGGTCAGCGAGGGGGGCTGAGGAATATTTGTGTCCGACACGAGGCCCAGAGTGCCCAGACTTGCTGCACGAAATCCACGCAATATCCACAATTGCCGGAGGAATTCGGCCGTGCTGCTTTTGCCATTGGTTCCGGTGATTGCTGCAATCCGGGAAGGCTGTGCGCCTGCTAGTTTTGTTGCTGCAACCGCAAGAAAATGCGCGGGTGATGGATGGACAATTACAGGAGCGCAAGCGGCATATGGCTGATCCACCACAACAGCAGAAGCGCCTTGTGCAATGGCTTGCGGGATAAATGCGGCTCCGTCCTGTTTTGTGCCACGTAGGGCAACAAACAGCACGCCCGGTCCAGCCTGTCGGCTATCCGCAGTGACGTGTGTGATGTCCGGATCAGCATCTGCGGTAAATGGTGTGCTGCAATGCCGGAGAAGGTCGGAGAGACGCATGTAAAAAATCAGTTCCGTTTCAGAGGGGCATGAGGTGGCGTTTTGGCATTGCGTGGGTCTCCCGGATCGTTGCCGGGGCCGAGAGGGCGATAGCCGTGGGGAACGGCGGGATCCATGGAAATGGCGAGTGCTGCGTCGATTGCGGCTGCATTGGCAGTATCCGGGAACATGCCGAGCATCGGACCGATACGCGATACAATTTTCGAGAAAGTAGGTGCGGCAATCCAGCCCGCTGTGGTCCACCCATGAGTGGCAGCGGTAGCGTGGGGAGCGTCAAGCATAACATAGACTGCATAGCGTGGCGCATTCATGGGGAAAACACCGGTAAATGCCGTAATATTGACGTGCTTGAGGTATCCACCATGCGGGCCAATTTTTTCTGCCGTGCCGGTTTTTCCACCGACAAAATATCCAGGGCTTTCAGCATTCTTGCCGCTGCCCTGTGTCACGTCGAGGCGCAGGATACGGCGAAGGATTGCAGAGTTCTCTTCTGAAATCAGACGCGGTCCGACCGGCTCTGGCAGTTTGTCCGGCTGAGTCTCAGTGGGTTTGTAGGCCACCGGGCGCAGCATGGGATCTGCCGGCTGCGTGTCATTCAGATCCTGCGCCTGTGAAAGCAGCGTTGGTGTGACAAGAATGCCACCGTTTACGGTCGCAGCAGTGCCTCGGACGATCGAGAGCGGGGGCTCGGCCATACCATGCCCGAATCCCACGGTCATGACGGTGGAAATGCCCCAGTTACGAACGGATGGGACAATTGGCCTGCCTGCTTCGGGCAGCTGGATGGGTACGCGGTCAAAGAAGCCCATATTGCGCAGCCATTCCTGTTGCCGCTGTGCACCGACATCAAGTGCGATATGTGCTGCTGCGGGATTGGAGGAATATGCCATGACAGCCGTCAGCGAGAGCCACGGAGCGAAATGATCTGTCCGGATATCGGAAATTTTGAAGCGTCCAACATGGATCGGGATGGTGGAAAATTTGTCCCAGATATGTGCCACGCCAAGCTGAAGCGCCATTGCTGCCGTCTGGAGCTTATACGTTGATCCGGGCTCATACATGCCGGTCACGGCCCTGTTGAACCGCGCATCATTGGGGGCATGACCAAAATCGTTGGCATCGAAATCAGGCAAACTGACCATGGCGATGACTTCGCCGGTCCGAACATCCATGACGATCGCGCAGGCACCGATGGCCGAGAAATTATCTTGCGCGGCTTGAAGCTCATCTCGGACGACCGCCTGAATGCGAACATCCAGTGATAGTCTGAGGGGGGTGCGATCAGAGTTCAGGCGCTGATCAAAATAACGCTCAACACCGGCCACACCGTGATCATCAATATCCACGCCACCCATGACCTGTGCGGCAGTCCGGCCGAGGGGGTAATGGCGGCGCTCGCCGGGTTCGAAGTAGATGCCCGGAATGCCTAGATTATTGATGGCAATTTCCTGTACGGGCGAGATATCGCGCGCGATATAGACGAACTGCTTCTTGAGAGAGAGGCGGCGTACAGTCTCGGCTTCGTCCAGTTGCGGCAAAACCTGACGCAGTTTTTTTGCCGCGTCTTCCGGGTCTATGAGCTCCATCGGATTGGCGTAAACCTGCGCAACAGGCAGGGAGATCGCGAGTGCTTGTCCGTTGCGGTCGGTTATGGTCGCGCGTTTTACGCTGGGGAGTACGAAATCCCCGGAAATCGCGCCGTGAGGGTCGCTTTTAGGAATTTCGGGGACCTGAGAGGCGATCTGCCGCTTTTCTGGCGCCATCGGCATCAAAACGGTCGCAAAGGTCGCTTTCAGCGCGACGGCACCATAAATGACGAGAAAACCCATGCCCACGCCAAGAAGGCGGGCGTGCATCTGGTCTAGCGTTACACGCTGACGTTTGGCGGATTTCGGCAGGACCGAGGTGCGCGCGCCCTTTTGCTGTCCTGATTTAGGTGCCTGGGGCCTGTCAGAAGGGGGTAGCGCATCACTGGGCATTGTGCGGCGTTGCGTCCTGCGTGAAGAGGCTCGCCCGAAACTATCCGGTAAATGCTGAACGAGCGGTTAAGGAGTGATGCGTCTCAGTTAGCCAACGGAACGGGCGCAGGCAACGCCTCTCCCTCACTTCCCAGGGCAGAAGCAGAATGATGATGACGCGGACGATCAGCCACAGTGTGTTCTGAGGAGGCGTCATGGCCGTGGGAAACGGGCTGCTCATGCCAGGCCGCAATCATGAGCGGGGCAGGGCGGTTGCCGTGAAAGCTTGCAAGGCGGACGTTGGGTGCCATGTCAGAATGGACGACGGGCACTGTCGTATGAACCGAATGAGAGCGGGGTGTCAGCATCGCAATCTCGGTGTCTGCCTTCGGTGCGCTTATCACACGGTCGGCTCGTGGGCGTAAGGCACGCGGTGTCGGGGTGACGGATTTGGCAATAACCGGGACAATGCGTGGCGTGGGCGCTGCTGATGCTACGACCACAGGTGTGTGCGAAGCCTCGGGAGAGGGTGCTGGTCGTGTATCGTGATCACCTTCGGGAAGGGGCTGGTTTGCTGCAACAGCTGCGCGGTTCACCACGTCATGCAGAGGCTTGCGGGGGTCAACAGGTACTGGTTTAGAACCGGGCGCGGGAAGCATCTGCTCCAGACTTGCCATTCGAACGAACTGTGTCGGGTCCATCGGGTGCAAAGATGTAAGAAAGCGGGACGATAGCGCGCTCAGACGGTCCGGCTGATTGAGAAGGGCCCATTCTGTCCGAAGCATTGCCGTCTGGCTCTGTACGCGCTGCGTATCCTGGACGATCTTTGTGATCTGCTGATCTAGAACCGTTGTTTCATGCTTTTTGGTATAAAGAAACAGTCCAGAGCCTCCTGCGAGAAGGGCGCAGGCGATTGTGAATGGGCGGATCATGCAGATGTTCCTGAAACAGACGTGGCGGCGGCAGGAGTACGAACCAGCGCACGCAGACGTGCACTGCGGGCGCGAGGATTTTCCCGGGCTTCCTCGTCCGTAGCGGACTGGGGCCGGGAGTGGAGCAGATCGAAATCAGGCTTGTTCTGATGAAGCGGGATGGGCTCGTAGCGGGACGGGTTGCCCGTGCGTCCCGCATGGACCGCCATGGCGCGCTTGACCATGCGGTCTTCGAGCGAATGGAACGTCACGACTGTGAAAACTCCGCCCGGCGCCAGCAGGCGTGGCGCGGCCTCGAGGGCGCGTTCAAGCTCTCCCAGTTCATCGTTGACTGCAATACGCAGCCCTTGAAAGCTACGGGTCGCCGGGTCAATTCCTGAGCGATCCCGGGGAACGCAAGAACGGATAATGCGCGCCAGATAGCCCGTCGTCGTGATGGTCTCTTCAGCGCGGGCATTTACGATTGCACGGGCGATACGGCGGGATAACTTCTCTTCACCGTAGCGGTAGAGAATATCCGCGATGGTCTGTTCGCTTTCTCCATTCACGATATCGGCGGCGGACACGCCATTCCCGCCCATACGCATATCCAGTGGGCCGTCATGGCGGAAGGAAAAGCCCCGCTCCGCCTGATCGATCTGGAAAGAGGAAACACCGAGATCCAGAACAATGCCGTCAAAAGGAACAAATTCTTCGACGAGCGTTTCCATGGCACCAAAGGTGCCCTGATGCATGATCAGTCGACCATCAGCCTGACGTGCCATTTCCTCGCCGCGGATGATGGCATCCGGGTCTCGGTCAATTCCGTGAAGCGTGCACTCTGCAGACTGAAGAATGGCGCGGGCGTAGCCTCCGCCGCCGAAAGTGCCATCAAGGTAACGGCCACCGTCTCGTGGGGAAAGCGATGCGAGAACCTCTGCAAGCATGACCGGAACGTGTCCGTCATTCACAGGGAGGGCGGCAAGTGCGTTCATGCCGGTGTTCCTTGTGGTGTGCGGCGTTCAGATGTCAGGATTTTTGCGCGTGCGCGGGCCTGTTGGCGGCGCTCGGCTGCGGCGGTCGGATCCCAGATCTGGAATGTGCGACCAAGCCCCATAAACGAAATTTCGTCCGTAAGGCCTGCGTGGGATTTGAGTGCCTGGGGAAGGATGATGCGGCCTTCCTTGTCGCTGTCCAACGGATATGCATCGGCATAGAGGCTGGCGGCGAGATCCTCGTGGTCTTCGGAAAACGGGTCGTATTCATCCAGCGGTGCGGAGAGGGACGCAAATGCGCTTGCGGTCCAGCCTTCAATGCATGGATGGAGATGCGAAGGGCGCAAAATGACCAGTGCATCGCCGGGCTGGGCCTGATTCCTCAGGGCAGTGCGGAAGGAAGCGGGAATGGACACGCGTCCTTTCGCATCAAAGCGGTTCTGGTGCGTGCCGAGAAACATGCTCATGCCTGGTATGCCTCCCCGCGCCACAGGTGCCGCTGTAAAGCAGCCCGATTTGTTTTGGTTTTTAATGGGATATCATGGGATTTCATGGGACGTCAAACATATATGGTTAAAAAATCGCAGAAAACTGCGATATTCAAGAAAAGGAAATGTGGCTGTATTTTCCAGTTCCCAATCAGCGACTTTCAACGCTTTATGAGATGTGGATGACGTCTTTGACATTATTTGTTCTTCTTATGTTCTCATTGGATAACGAAGAACAATTAAGAAAAAGTTTCGATGAGTTCTGTTTTTGTGGGGAAATGCCAGACGGCCTGTAAGCCGGGTTCTGTCCGCCCGAAGGCGGGACGATCATTCCTCTGGGACATACATTGCTGCATGCCTCACGCGACCAACCCGAACGACGAGGCAGAAAACCCCCGGATGTCGAAACATCCTGCCGTTCCTATTCGGTCTTGCTCCCGGTGGGGTTTACCGTGACCGGCGCCGTTACCGGCGCCGCGGTGCGCTCTTACCGCACCGTTTCGCCCTTACCCGCAGATATCTTTCGAAAAAGACAGCCCGGCGGGTGGTCTGTTTTCTGTGGCACTATCCCTGGGGTCGCCCCCGCCGGCAGTTAACCGGCACCGTTTTCCTGTGGAGCCCGGACTTTCCTCCATTCTGATGGTCCTCACCATCAGCACAGCGATCGTCCAGCCGTCTGGCAGGCGGACCTTGCGTCCGCGCGCCGATTTGGTCAAGGGAAGTATTGGAAAAAACAGGATGTTTCCTCCGATGTCGCCTACATTGCCACTCCGTGTTTTTCTCTGGCTGCTAAATCGTCAGTCGCGCAAGGCGAGGCGCCAGCGTGTTCTGCCGCAAGCGGGCGAAGTACCGGTCATTCCAGCGCCTAGACCCTCAGACGAGATTCTCGCCCGGATTCGGCGTATTACAGGAAAGCCGTCATTCCCGCAGAGACTTTCATCGCTGCGCATTCGGACATGGCGGGAAATCAGAATTCCCGGCGCTGACGGCACGAGGTTGGCCCGCCTTTATCGTCCGCGAGGGAGGGTGAATGGGGTTGTTCTGTTCCTGCATGGCGGTGGCTTTGTTCATTGCGACCTTATCTCCCATCATGGGATATGCTGCCGATTGGCCGCATCTTCCGGCGCAATGATCCTGTCTCTGGATTACCGTCTCTCACCAGAGCATCGCTTCCCTGCGGGATTGGAGGATGCGTGGACGGCACTCCAGTGGTTGAGAGTGCAATTCCCTGATCTGCCTCTTGCGGTCGCAGGGGACAGTGCTGGCGGAAATCTGTCTGCTGCCCTGTCACAGCTTATGCGTGAAAAAGGCGAACGGCTTGCCGGGCAGCTTCTTTATTATCCCGCATTGAGCGGCCCCGTGGCGCCCCCATCCCGTGAAAAATATGCCGAGGGGTACATGCTGGGAGTGGAACTGCTGCACTGGTATTGTGGGCAGCTACTCTCAACGCCTGAAGAGCTTTTCGATCCTCGTTTTGCCCCTGTACTTGCGGAGCATTTCGATGGGCTCCCGCCAACGATGATTGTTACGGCAGGATTTGATCCGTTGAAGGGTGAGGGGGAGCTTTATGCGCAGCTACTGCAGCGGGCAGGAGTAAATGTGCGTTATCGCTGCTATCCACGCATGATTCACGGATTTTTAAATTTTTATGCATTTGTAAAAGAGGGGCGGACCGCCCTGCGAGAGGGCGGTCTTTTTCTGAAGCGGGCTCTGGAAGCCGGCAATCAGGGTTGAATGGGGCGGAATACGCCCGGAGTACCTGCATCGGTTGTAATTGACTGCTCGGTACGGTTCACCTTGACCATGAACAGGCGGTCTGCCGACGGAGTCGCGCCAGGGCAGCCATGTCCATGACGACCGAGAACTTCAATTTCCGGATTGTTTACTGAAGCATCTCCGTTCACCACGAAGACAATGCAGTTGCGCGGCAGGTCGGTCAGGCGGTCCTGAATGACGCGGACGCGGAGATGTTCAACAAGTGCCGTGTTATCGAACCAGCTCAGTTTTCCGAAAGTGATCTTGTCGTAAGACATGTCCAGCAGTCCAGATCTTACAATCACGAACATCAGCAGAAACGCCGGCACCACGATGAGGAGCCGGCGAATCAGATGCTGTTTGAGCGTACGGGGCGGACGTCTGGGGCCACGTCCAAAACGAGGCCCGGCGTTCGCGTTGTCAGTACTCAAAAGCGGTTACTCCATATTTTCGTGCCAGTGATGGCCATTTTCTGCCAGCAACGTTGTTGCCTTGGAAGGACCATAGGAGCCTGCGCTGTAAGTTTCCATCGGGCTTTTGTTTTCAGCCCAGGCATCGAGAACCGGCTCGATCCATTTCCACGCTGCCTCAACTTCATCGCGGCGGATGAAGAGAACCGGATCACCGCGCACGGCATCCAGCAGAAGGCGCTCATAGGAATCCGGGAAGGGCAGGCCGCCACCCATCTCAAACTCGGCGTTCAGAACGCTTTCCTTAAGTGTAAATGCGTCCGTTGCAGGGTTTTTGACATTCAGGTGCAGTTCAACACCTTCATGGGGTTGAATTCGGATGACGAGACAGTTCGCAATCGGCGGGGTGCTGAACATGTGGGTCGGGGCCGTCTTGAAAGTAATGACGACTTCACTGACCTTTTCTGCAGAACGCTTGGCAGTGCGGAGGTAGAAAGGCACATTCTTCCAGCGAGGCGTGTCGATGAAGGCACGCAGAAGGGCGTAGGTTTCCGTGTTGCTGGGTTCGCCCAGTTCTTCTAGATATCCAGGGGCAGGCTTTCCGCCAACCATGCCCTCGGTATACTGGGCACGTACAGTCTCTGTACGTACTGCGTCGCCTGTAATGGGGCGCAGGGCGTTCAGAACGGCCAGCTTGGCGTTGCGGACGTTGTCTGCTGCCAGTGATTCGGGCGGCTCCATCGCGACCAGTCCCAGAACCTGCAAAAGGTGGTTCTGGATCATGTCGCGCAATGCGCCGGACGTATTATAGTACGCCGCGCGCCCTTCGACACCGACCGTCTCGGCAGCAGTGATCTGCACGCTCTCAATGAAGTCGGAAGACCATACGGCTTCAATGATCGGGTTTGCGAAGCGCAGCCCGATGACGTTCTGGACGGTTTCTTTGCCCAGATAGTGATCGATGCGGAAAATGTGGTTTTCTGGGAAATACTGCCCGACGCCATTGTTGATGGCTTCTGCCGTCGCACTGTCCGTACCAATCGGCTTTTCGAGCACGACCCGCGAGAACGGGGTGATCAGGTGTTTGGCGTGCAGATTTTCACAGATCGCACCGTACAGCTGTGGAGCAGTCGCGAAATAATAGACGCGGATGCGCTCTGGCGGCGCGGTTGAAAGCACAGCCGCAAGACCATCCCAGTCTGAGCCGGATTTCGTACCATCGAGCGTTACGTAATCGACACGCATCAGGAAGCGTTCGATCAGGGACGGGTCGCGTACTTCTTTGGGAAGAAACCGGACGAGCGCTTCACGGACACGATCAACGAACTCTTCCCGGTCAAGGGCAGTTCGGGCGGTGCCGATGATGCGAGCTTCGTCCGGCACCTGTCCGGAGCGCATTCTGTTGTAGAATGCGGGAAGAAGCTTGCGCATGGTGAGATCTCCGGTAGCACCGAAGATGACGTAGTCGAAAGGTTCGACCTGCTGGGCATGATCCATGGGAAGTGACTTTCAGACCTCTCGAACCTGCAAAACATGACGTTTTAACCGGTTCAAGCCTTTGATGAGGGCACGGCTTAGTTCCGCTTTGAGGGAGTTTATGTCAAGGCAAAGGGGCTTCAAGATATCCGGCGCAGTGTGTTCGTTCATGAAATGTGCGCATAATGTCGTTGACCGTCGTGCCATTGGCGCGATAAGCCGCGCGGCTGGCGTCACAGGACTCTGCGACGCACTCAGGCCCATTGCCAGAATAGGGAAATACGAGACATGGAAGCAGAAAGCATGAGCGAAGGCGCCGCAACCGGAGGTATCGCTGCAGATCGGCTGCGTTCCATTATCGAACGTGTCGAGCGCCTGGAAGAAGAGCGCAAGGCTCTCGCCGGTGACATCAAGGACATTTTTTCAGAAGCAAAATCCGCTGGATTTGACGTTAAGGTGATCAAGCAGATCATCCGCCTGCGCAAGCAGGAGCCTTCTGAAATTGAGGAGCAGGAGACTCTACTGGATATCTATCGTCGCGCACTGGGGATGTGATCTGATCCCGGTTCTGTCGCTCTAACTTTCGGATACAGGGCATCATGTCCCCCATCGCTTGGCTTCCGGACTGGGCCTTCTTCTGCCTGGTCATTGTGCTCGCAATTTTTGGTCTTGCACTGTTGCTGATGCCTTTTGCCGTCTTTGGTCTCAAGCCGAGACTGCAAGAGGTTGAGCTTCAGTTGTCGGAATTGCGAGCGGACATGCGTGCCCTGTCGCAGAAATTTGCTGAACCGGTCTCACGACACGAGCTACAATCGGAGCGTTCTCCGCTTGTAGAGGCCCAGCCTGCTGCATTCGTTGTGGAGGAGCCTGCTCAGGAGCGCCGCCCAGACCCTCTGCGGCCGGGGAATGGTTACATGGATCCGCCACGTGCCGAAAGGCATGCGGTCAGTGCCTATGAAGACACTCCGATCATGGCACGACCAGAGCAGATTCTCAGGCCAACACGTTTTGAGCCACCAGCTCGCGAAACAGGTTGGTCGCGGGCCCCGTGGGAAGACAGGAACCAGACAGCGGCGCCTTATCCTGCCCGTGAGGAACTGCATCCTCGTGGGGGCAGTGCATCAGGGAATGCTCCTGACCGGGATGATACCCGCCGGAATAGGTCTGAGCCGACATTGCGCTGGCCTCCTCGCGGAGAGTAAGCGCTTTTCTTTTACTCAGTGGGTTTCGAGAACCAGATCGTCTCTATGGATCAGGACATCCCGGCCCCGATAGCCAATCAGGGCCTCCATATCTTCTGATCTGTGCCCAAGCAGAAGCGCAGTTTCCTGAGAGCTATACTCCACCAGACCTGCGCCGACAGTTAGCCCTTGGGTTGTGCATATTTGCACGAGATCACCTCTTGCAAAGTTTCCGTCCATACCTGTAACGCCTGCCGGAAGAAGGGATGCGCCACCTTTCAGTGCGCTCTCTGCTCCCGCATCAATCAGAAGGCGCCCTTTGGGGCGGAGGCTGCTGGCAATCCAGCGCTTGCGAGCCGATCCAGCATCAGACTGAGCCAGAAAACGGGTGCAGAGGCCTCCGTCCGTCAAGCGTCTCAGCGGATGATTGCGCTGTCCTGCTGCAATAATCATGTCCGCGCCAGCGCGTGTCGCGATCCGGGCAGCAAGAAGCTTCGTACGCATTCCACCGGAAGAATATCCCGGAGGAGGTTCACCACCCATCGCCATAATCTCGTCCGTCAGGTGATTGACAGTCGGGATATGTCTAGCATCAGGCGTCGTGCGTGGATCAGCGGTATACAGGCCGTCAATGTCCGAGAGCAGAATTAGAAAATCTGCTTCGACCATCTGTGCAACGCGGGCGGCAAGGCGATCATTATCGCCAAAGCGTATTTCTCCGGTAGCGATGGCATCATTTTCGTTGATGACTGGAATGCAGCCAAGCCCCAGCAGCGTCTGAAGTGTCGCACGCGCGTTCAGGTGCCGCTCGCGGTTTTCAGTGTCGTCGGGGGTCAGGAGTAACTGGGCGGCAGGCATGCCATGTTCACCCAGTGCCAGACTCCACGATTGCGCGAGACCGATCTGTCCAACGCTGGCAAGGGCCTGCTTTTCTTCGAGCCGCAGGCGGCGTGATGTCAGGCCAAGCTGGTGTCTGGCAAGAGCGATCGCACCCGAAGACACCACCACCACTTCGGTCCCAGCCTTGCGTAGCTCTGCAATGTCCGCACAGACGCTGCGAAGCCATTCCTCCCTAAGAGCTGCAAGCTTGCCATCAACCAAAAGCGCACTACCGATTTTGATGACTATGCGTCTAGCCCGCTTCAGAGCGCTGGCAGCATCTTCGGGAGAGGTCATGCGGATTGCGCTTTTTTAGAAGCCGTCACGCGGTCCTGCAGGAAGCGCAGTAGCTCAGGCAAGCCTTCATGCGTAACACCGGACAGCAGCATGACATCGGCGCCCGATGCCTTGGCTAGAGCACGTTTCTTTGCGGTCTTTTGTGTGGGAGTGAGCGCGTCGCATTTATTCAGAACTATGACTTCTGGCTTGCTTGCAAGGCCAGGATCATATGCTTCAAGCTCATTGCGGATTAGCCGCCAGTGCTTCACGATCTGGCTTTCCGTCCCGTCAATCAGATGGATGAGTGTCGCACAACGCTCAACGTGTCCCAGAAAGCGATCGCCCAGACCAGCACCTTCGCTCGCGCCTTCAATCAAGCCTGGAATATCCGCAATAACGAATTCCTCGGTATTGTTGAGGCGCACGACACCGAGCTGAGGGTGCAGTGTCGTGAATGGATAATCTGCAATCTTGGGACGTGCACGGGAGGCGACCGAAAGAAGTGTTGATTTTCCGGCATTCGGGAGGCCAACCAGCCCCACATCAGCGATTAGTTTCAGGCGAAGCCAGACCCAGCGCTCCTCGCCAGGAAAACCAGTGTCCGCACGGCGCGGAGAACGGTTTGTGCTGCTTTTGAAATGAGCGTTTCCATGGCCGCCATCGCCACCACGGCAAAGAAGAATCTCTTTACCATCACTGTCGAGGTCAGCGATCAGGGTTTCGCGATCCTCGTCAAAGATCTGCGTACCGACAGGAACATTGATCACGACATCCTGTGCGGCGGCTCCTGTCCGGTCCGAACCGGCGCCGTTACCGCCCTTACGTGCACGAAAATGCTGTGTGTAGCGAAAATCGATCAGAGTATTGAGGGCAGGGACCGCACGGAAAATGATGTCACCACCACGGCCGCCATTTCCGCCATCAGGCCCGCCGAACTCGATGTATTTTTCCCGACGGAACGCGATTACGCCGTCGCCGCCATCGCCGGAACGAACATAGATCTTTGCCTGGTCGAGAAACTTCATCGTATTTTCCGCTAAAAAGGAAAAAAAAGGGCCGGCCCCTGGAGGAACCGGCCCTTCCGCGTACGCTCAGGGCGCAGGGATTATTCGGCGGCTTCTGGAAGCGCCACGGAAACGTGAACGCGGCCTTCAGCGCGACGCTGGAATTTTACATGTCCGTCTACGAGGGCGAACAGGGTGTGGTCGCGGCCGAGGCCAACGTTTGCGCCTGGCTTCATCTTGGTGCCGCGCTGGCGAACGATGATGTTGCCTGCAATCACGCTCTCGCCACCGAACTTCTTGACGCCGAGACGACGACCGGCGCTATCGCGTCCGTTACGGCTCGAGCCGCCTGCCTTCTTCTGTGCCATGGATGCTTATCCTTCCTAAAGTTCGGCCGATCAGGCCGCGTTGATTGCGTCAATGCGCAGGACGGTTACCGGCTGGCGGTGGCCATTCTTGCGGCGGCTGTTCTGGCGACGGCGCTTCTTGAAGATGATGATCTTCGGGAGACGATCCTGCGCTACCACAGTCGCGGTTACGGTCGCACCTGCAACCAGAGGTGCACCAACGGTCAGGCTGCCTTCGCCGCCAACCATCAGAACGTCAGAAAAGGTGATCGTGCTGCCGGCTTCTGCCTCGAGCTTCTCAACCTTCAGGATGCCCTGCGGGGCAACACGATACTGCTTTCCGCCTGTGCGGATGACTGCAAACATTCTGGAAACTCTCGCTTTTCCGATCTGATGGCCGCTTCTGATAGAGTGATACTCCATCCTGTCACGACCCAGACGCTTCTTGTCATTGGTTCCCGACCGGAGTGATCCAGCCAATAGGAACAGGGGCGCTCGATACAGGGATGAAGCTCACGCGTCAATGAAAAAGGAGCGAATAGGCGAGGGATATACGCTCTTCTTACACATTTGGCGCGTATACCTCTTGCAATGTATTCCAAAGCTCGTCATAAGCCCTCCCGTCGACTGGGTTTTTGCTTATAAAGTGAAGCCGTACGGAGAGGTGCCAGAGTGGTCGATCGGGGCGGTCTCGAAAACCGTTGTGCCTTCGCGGGTACCGTGGGTTCGAATCCCACCCTCTCCGCCAGAATGCTGAAAAATTAGTTTTTCGCTAACTGGCTGTGTTCGCCTGTAAATGGTTTATCGGCATCCAAAAAATCGGCGTTTGTCTGCATCGTGTGAGCAATCACGACGAGATAGGTGATTGCGCGCGTCATCTCCAGACGTGTGATGAGATCTGTTTCCAGTGCATCGAGTGCTCGGAGGCGGCGCACTGCGGCATTTGCTACGCGAGCCGCTTTGTCGTGGCGGCGTGTGGAATGCTCAACGTATTGAAGCACCAACTGAATCGGGCGACGAGCGCTTTCGGGAAGATACTCCCGATCCATCAGGGTTCTGAGGCGGATGACGTTCAGTCCAAGTGTCAGTGTCGCAAGTGTCCCTTGAATGCACGCTTCGATGAGTGGGAGCGGGGTAGGGCCCGCGTGCCGGATGAGGCGTGCAAAGCGATCCGTGTTTCTCCCAACCCATGCACTGATTTCAGGTTTATGAGAGGGTTGAGCCAGGCCGCGCAGTTCGCTCAGCATTACGCGGCGTAATCTAAATCGCTCAGCGCTGCTGCTGAAGGGCAATACCGCTCGAAAGACCATGACACTGATGCAAACGGCGAGAACGGTTGCCATGTTCCCGTTGTAAAATGCCATCTCGTTCATGACGCTATGGTTATGAAGTCCAAGCATTGCAGGCAGGAGCAAGCCGTAAGCTGCTGATCCACCAGCAGTTGCAGGATTACCTTTTGCCAAGCCGCCAAGAAACATTGCGGGTCCAAGGAAAAGAAATAACGTTTCGTAGGTTGTCACTTTGGGCATTAGAACAAACACGAGAAGCCACGCCATCGCGTAGGCTGCCAAGGCTCCCTTGAGAAACTCCGTCGTGCCCAGAACCGGATTTTCTTTGGTTGCGAATAGTCCACAGACAAGCGTCGTGATTGCTATGAAGCCTAGCCCGTTAGGCCATGCAGTAACTTCATAGATCAGCGCAGTGATCATCACGACGCAGGCGCCACGAATACCGTTATGTATGGCTTCCCTGGTGTCGCGATGACCTTGTCTCTGGAAATGGAAATGGTCACCGCGGATAATATGTGTGCTTGCTTCGTATTCGACGATTGCCAGTTCCATGTCGCCGAGGAGCTCGCCCAGAGAAACGAAAAGAACACGCTCATCCAGATTCGGAGCGTAAGCGCCTTGTTCTGAAGCAAGTTCAAATGGCTCTAATTCTGGAACGGGCTCAAGGCTTGTGAGAATATCGTCGTGGCGATGGGGCGCTGCATATTGTCGGCATAGGTCCCGCAGGTGCTGCAGTTCTGCGAGTAGATCTGGGACCTCTGTAGATAGAGGGAGTCTATCGGGAAAATACTTTAAAAAGAGCAGGATTTCTTCTGCTACCTGTTCAAAAGCGGGATGATCATGGCTCAGAAGTTGTAGGCGTGTTGCCATGCCAAAGCCACGGGAGAGCAGAATGGAGACAGCCGCTAACGCTGCACGAGCGTGGTCACCTTCATGGCCGTGTGGGCCCATTTCGACTTCGGCAAACTCGATTTGATCATTGATCGTTAGAATGGTCCCGAATTGGTTCCGTGCTGCCGTCAGTGCTCCTCGTTCGGCACCAAGAATGCTTTTCAGGGTGCGCGAAACAAGGATCAATGCCGACTCTAGTTTATCGCGCATTTGCGCGCGTGCCTGACGTTCCTGGCTTGTTGCGAAGATGAATCCCATCAACGCTTCGCACAGGACGCCTAAAACAATATATGTGCTTCTGGAGACGGCGACGAAGAAAATATCATTAGGATTAGACGCTGCATCCATACAGATGATGGAGCAAGTATATCCTGCAAGAACAAGGGCATAAGAGCGAAAGTTGCTGACGAATGTCGCGAATCCGCTGCAAAGACCGATCCATATCGCGATTAGCGGAAAAAACATCCATGGCGCCTGTGGTGCAAGTGCCATGAACGCAATTGCTGCGATCGCACCGATGATAGTCCCAATGATGCGCCAGCGGGCCTTTGACTGACTTTCGCCCCGGGTTGTTTGTGCCACGGCCCAGACTGTCATGGGAGCCCATGCTGGGCTGTCCAGTTCCATCCAGAACGCAATGCCCAAGGAGAGGCACGCAGCAATCGTGCTTCTTAGGGCAAAATTAACGCTGGAAGGAGACGGTGAATAAATCCACCACAGGAATGGCTTTTGGCGAGTTCTGCTGAATGCGGTTCTCCAGCTGGAAACCTTTGGCGGTTTCGAGTTGGGGGAGGGCGCAGATGAAGCGCCATTAATCGTGCTGCTACCACTCATTGCAGACACCTATTAGGCACAAACTGTGCTTCGGGGCGAGGGCAGAATTGACTATCCAAGTGGAGGGATCGAAGAACCTTTAATTGATGTGCTTTTCCGGTAATTTCTGGGTTTTAGCGATTTAATTGACGGTTCTTTGGTTGGCTTTTGATCTGCGTTTTGAGCGGATCGAGGGGTTCCCT
>Ga0157363_1000299_pt1 | contig 37805 bp, 26 predicted proteins | sample AttsexASBM1_FD_111477 | JGI IMG/M metagenome (GOLD analysis project Ga0157363, IMG submission 111477) | Fungus gardens microbial communities from leaf cutter ant in Ribeirão Preto, State of São Paulo, Brazil - Atta sexdens ASBM1 | ecosystem: Host-associated > Fungi > Mycelium > Unclassified ... | reverse complement strand
TAAAATCCCTCGGCTGTAAGGCTGTGCGGGTTCAAGTCCCGCCCTGGGCACCACCGGTTCTAATGTATAAAAATGAGCACTCTGTGCAAATTTGCTTAACCGCCGAAAGGCGGTTTTTCTTTTTCTAAGAAAAATATTTCTGATTACCTCTCATTCTCCTCGTAAATAAAGTCTCTGCTGGGCTGGATATAACCCAGTCAGTGTTCGGCGATAAGCATCAAATAACCATTAACTTTCTCAATATCCCCCAGGCCCTCTCGTATCACTAAAAAGGCCAACACACTTTAGTCAGCCGTGTTGACCTTGATTAGTCACCTTATTGATAAGCAGCCTGCTATTCCTTTAATTTTTTCCGAACTTCTTTCACTTGGTTGGCAGTGACAGCAGGCGCGGCATTATTCCAACTGTTACGCACAAAGGTTAAAACATCCGCTACATTTTGGTCAGTAAGATTCCAACCTAATGCAGGCATTGCTGGCCTAGTGGGGGCTGCGGTGGTTCCGCCTGCACGGCTTCCGGCAACAACAACATGAATTAACGAAGTGGGATCACCATTCACCAGTGGTGTATCCGCGAGTTGAGGAAAGAGATGTGCAACGCCTTCTCCTTGCGAAACGTGGCAGCCACTGCAGCGATCAGCATAGATGGCCTTACCAGTTATCATTTGTCGATCATCAGCTGGAAGAGGGATTGGCTTTTCTGTTTTACTGCTCTCTGTTAACGATTTTAAATAAAGAGCCGCGGCATTCAGATCGGCATCTTTCCAATACTGGGTCGAGTTTTCGACGGCTTCAGCCATTGGACCGCTAGCAATATCGTAGCGATTGGCGCCTGTCTTCAAATAGTCCACTAAATCTTGCTGCGACCATTTTCCAACTCCAGTATGGGCATTATTGGTGATATCTGGCGCATACCTACTTCCTAGTAAATTCCCTGATAATGCGTGATTGGTTTTATCACCCCCTAAAATATTTTTAGGAGTATGACAGGTCCCACAGTGGCCGAGCCCTTGTACTAAGTAGGCACCTCGGTTCCACTCTGCTGACTGTTTGGGATCGGGCTTATATACACCTTCATTGAAGTTAATACTGTTCCACAGGTGTAAACTTGTTCTCAGATTAAAAGGAAAAGGTAGCTGATTAGTCTTTACCACTCGATTGATAGGTTGAACGGATTGTAAGTATGCCCACAAAGCCCGGTTATCCTCGGCAGTCACTTTGGTATAAGCGGTAAAGGGCATTGCACCATAAAGTAAATTTCCTTCTCGATCGTGGCCTTTATGCATGGCATTTTCAAAATCAGTAAACGTCCATTTACCTATTCCTGTTTCGGGGTCTGGGGTAATATTGGCGCCGACCAACCTACCAAAAGGAGTGTCTATCGTCACGCCACCGGAAAAAAGCGGTTTACCGGGTTGGGTATGGCAAGCCGTACAATCACCCAGTTGTGCGATATAACGTCCCTTACTCACTAAATCCCAAGAATCTCCACCACTTTCAGCTTGTACGCCGGCGGCGACCAGAAACAATAGGGTGGATGCTGACAATAATAATTTTTTCATGACATCATCTCCCCAGGCTGTTTAAGGTATTGGGTGCGAATATAATGTGCCGTACGAAAGGCGAGTGCACCGACAGTTCCGGTAGGGTTATAACCCGGGTTATTCGGTACTGCAGAGGCGCCGACGACGAATAAATTTGGGATCCCCCATACCTGACAAAATGTATTTACCGAGCTTGTAGAAGGGTCACTACCCATGACGAAACCACCGACGACATGAGATGATTGATAATCACCGTTTGCCCAAGGACCTTTTCGGGGTTGTTTCTGAATTTGCTGGGGGTTCATCACTTTTGCAATCTCAGCGACTTTATCCGTCACATACTGCGCCATCCGCTGGTCGTTTTCAGGGAAATCAAAGGTGATACGCAATAGGGGCCGACCGTGGGGGTCTTTATAATTGGGGTCAAGAGAGAGGTAATTCGTTTTCTGTGGATAGCTACTTGCTTCACAGCCAATACTCATCGTCGTAAGATAATGCTCAACGGTCGCTTTCTTCCAAGCCGATCCCCAACGCGGTGTGCCGGGTGGAATTGGGCGAGAAGCGATGGGCGCTGAACCGATTGGCGTGACGCGTGTCGATCCACCCCCAACGAAGCCAAGTCCTGAATGGTCGAAATTATCATTATTGAATTCATCGATTCCCATACCAATCGCACCCGCACCAATGAACGGATTCAATATTTGATCTTTAAAGAATAAGCGAACATTGTTTGCCGTTTGGTAGCAATAATTACGGCCAGTGGTGCCTTTTCCTGTCATGGGGTCGTAAGGAATACCGACGTTGGATAATAACATCAAGCGAACATTTTCGAAGGTAAACGCCGCGACAATAACTATGTTAGCGGGCTGTTCATAACGGTCGCCGTTACTATCTATATAGACAACACCGGTCGCTTTTTTACCCGTGCTATCTTTTAAGACCTCTAATACTTCGCTATTTGTGCGGGCTTCAAAATTAGGCATATCAACTACTGCAGGTAGCACGTTAACAATCGCACTGGCTTTTGAGTAGTTGGCACAGCCATAGTTTGTACAGAAGCCACAATAAGTACAAGGCCCCATAGTGACACCATACTGATTGGTATAACGTTGAGAAGCTAAAGCGGAAGGAACATTAAAAGGTTTATACCCCATTTCGGTGGCGGCTTTGGCGAATAAGGTCGGAGCAATGGTCTGCGTATTCGGTGGGTTAGGATAGTCACGATGACGGGGGCCTTCAAACGGATTACCGCCTTCGATAATTTGTCCGTTAATATTCCCAGCTTTGCCCGATACCCCTGCGACGCGTTCGAAGGCATCGTAGAAAGGTTCAATTTCTTCCCACGTCATTCCCCAATCTTGAAGCGTTAACCCTGAGTCGACTTCTTTACCATATCGCTCACGCAGATGACTGGCCAGTCGGAAGTCTGCGGGTTGATAACGAAACGTTAATCCAGCCCAGTGATTACCCGCCCCCCCGGTTCCATTTCCTGGGTGAAAAGAGCCCCAAAAGCGCATAGGTAAGGCTGTCTCCAGTGGCGAGTTTCTCATCGTACAAGTATTTTGCGCGGGCCTTAGCATTAGCTCTTCACGTGCGTTATAGCGTAATTCATCGGCTGCCGTAGCAATATTAAAATCTTTCGCGGTATCTCGCCAAGGCCCACGTTCTAGGCCAACGACGTTAAGCCCTTGATCACATAACTCTTTAGCTAAAATGGATCCAGCCCAGCCCAAACCGATGATGACAACATCAGTAGAAGGTAATTTTTTTATCATCTTTTTAACCCTTTGCTGTCCAGGCTTCACTGCCCTTGATTGAGATAGGAACGAGATCCAATTTTTGGTCAGTTTTCGTTAGAAAATCGCGATAATCGTAACGTGCCCCCGGAAAGCCAATCATTTTCCAGCTGACCATATCTTTATTTCCGCCATAAATAGGATCGGCAAAAAAACCTTCCATGGTATTGGTCAGCACTTGGTCAAAGAACATTTTGCTATCAATATTGGCTAACTGGATTGCATTGTTTTCCAATGCTGTCAGTACTTCATTGCGTGTTTCGTTATTCAAGCCGCTGAACTTTTTTTGGTATTTTGCCAAACAATATTGATTGAGAGAGGCAATACCTAAGCGATAGCGTTCACGTGGGACGAGGGGAGACTGGTCGCCTTGCGCGGCGGTACCTGCCTGAAAAGGCCCTTGCCTATAATTGCGGCTGGCATCGCCATAAGAACCTGCGAGTTGACGGTCAATAAATATCGTACAGCCAGCCTCTTTACCATTGCAGGAATATTCATCAGAAGGGATTAATTGACTGACAATCGCATCAATTTCAATGGCTTCATCAGGGGTGAAAAATTGCAGGCCCGGCGTTTCGTCAATAATGGGATTATTATGGTCGAAGAGCATCCAGCGGGGGATCCCCGTAATGGTAGTACTCTGCGCAGGGGATACCGCAGCAAGAGTTAGGCCAGCAGCTGAGCCTGAGATTAGCCGTCTACGACTAATCCCTTTGGTTGAAGGATCAGACATTTATGTCTCCTTATCGACATTACTTAAGCAGATAACTTACCGATATAGTTCGCGGGGTCTGTAAAACCCTCTAAGGATTAATGTTAATTTAAAGTTAACGGTTTGTGTAATTGATTTTAAATTTAATTTGGTTGGATGTTATTTGAAGTAAAAAGGAGTAATGAGAAGTGATGTAAAATCAATGTATCCATGGTGTTAAACGTGAATTTAAGGAAATGAAGTCACTAGTAATTTCTATTAACCCAAGTTGGATAGAGTTAGATTCGTAACGATTAGAAAATAAATGATAGCAGTGTGCAAGTTGCACTAGTCAACGAGCTCCCACTCATGAGGTTATATGACTAGCAGGAAGGAAAAATAAGCTAATAGGAAAGTAGCGTAAAAAATTAAAACTAATTTATGGACCATAACAGGATTAAGCAACATTAAAGCGAATTTGTTAAGGCAGTAGTGATCACTGTGGGATTAGACATGACCTTTTCATTCGTTGAGTATATGGTTAACGGTAAGAAAGCTAGTTTTGATGTTGAAATGCTCGAAGGTATTGTCAAAGCTGTCAATATGGAAGCCCTTAATATTGACCCTTTTCCTAATTTGATTTCAGGATTACAAGGCAAATATTTTGGTATTACCAACATCTTTTTGGTCGATCACATTAGATAGTTTGAAAGTGATCGACATGGTCTTTGATCTCAAAAGGATGAGAAATTTGAGTCTGAGCCGATAGTCCATCTATTTTTATTCCTTACGCCTTAGCTGCAGGTTTTCACACTCAATTTTAAAGAGTTGAGTAGCAACTTCATCTCCTACAATTTTTGATAAATCATTATTGAGCATCAATTTAGTGCAGTGCTCCTTAACTCTGCATTATTTTGTTGTGCTCCTTACCCCCTTTTTCCTCTTCTTCTTGGCCTAAATTTTTTAGCATTTTGGAAAAGTTTTTTTAACGGCACAAAATTTTTTTTAACGTCACTAAATCGCATAAAATTTTTTTAACCGATATTGGCATACATCATGCTAGATGACTCTAAAGAAAGCATTTTTTTCTGAAAAGTTCTCTTACACCCGCCAATAAGGTGAACGTATGCTAAGTTTTGATCCGGATAATCTTTCGTTTTGTACTGGGAACTATATTGATGGTCAGCATATCCCATCAAACAATGATCAGATTCAAGTCCATCGCCCCTCAGATGGTAAACCCTATGCGCTAATCCCTGAAAGCGGCATTGAGGGGGTTACCCAGGCGGTAGAGATTGCTGAAGAGAAACGAATGAGTAGTGGGTGGTCAAGCTGTTCACCCCGTCAGCGTGGAGCCATTTTGCGTCGATGGGCAGAGTTAATTGAAGAGGATGCCACTTATCTCGGACAACTCGAAGCTTTAGGGTCTACACGTCCCATTACTGATGTCATCAACCACGAGATTCCGTTCACTGCAGAGGCAATCCGTTTTTACGCGGAATGTGCTGATAAGTATAGCGGTGATTTATTACCGACCCGAAAAGAGAGTCTGGGGATGTTGATTCCAGAGCCTTATGGTGTCGTCGGGGCAATTACCCCCTGGAACTTTCCTCTATCAATGGCTTCCTGGAAGTGTGGTCCAGCCTTGGCAGCGGGTAATGCGGTAGTGTTAAAACCTTCGGAACTCACTCCATTTTCTACACTTCGTTTAGCGGAATTGGCGGTTAAAGCGGGCTTACCTGCGGGCGTACTCAACATAGTTCAGGGTAGTGGTCTTCACACTGGAAGCGAGTTAGTTAAACATCCGCTTATTCGTAAAGTTTCATTCACTGGATCGACGGTGACCGGGGCGCAAATTATGAGTGATGCCGGGTTCAATGGTATGAAACCCGTCACTCTTGAACTTGGTGGGAAAAGTCCGCAATTAGTTTTTAACGATGCCGGTAACCCCGTTGATATAGCACAACGTATTGCTCGCGGTTTCACCGCAAATGGCGGCCAAGCCTGTGTGGCAGGTACGCGGCTTATTGTTCAGCGCGCTATTGCCCCAGCGTTACTTGAGCAACTTATCCTTTTATGTCAGCAGTACCGACCGGGTTATACCTGGTTAGACAATTCTCGTTATTCTCCCCTCATTGATAGTCGTCAGGGTAATAAGGTGCAACGCCTTATCCAGCAGTCATGCGTTGAAGGTGGTGAAGTGTTGGTAGGGGGTAAGCGATTCGAGCATACCGAAGGGGGCTGGTTTTGGCAGCCGACACTGCTTGTCAATGTTGCAGAAGATAATTGTGCCGTACAGGAAGAAATTTTTGGCCCAGTACTCACTGTACAGTATTTCGATGACGAAGAAGAAGGGATTGCTCTCGCGCAACACGATATCTATGGCTTATGTGCTGGTGTTCATACGCAAAATCTAACGACCGCAATGCGCTCAATTCAATCTTTGAATGCTGGAACAGTTTGGGTCAATCGCTATGGACGAAGCGGTGATTTCATTATTCCAACAGGTGGTTTCATGGGTTCTGGGATTGGTAAAGATCTGGGACGTCAGGCTTTCCAGGCCTGCCAGCGTCAGAAAAGTGTACTCATCGATTTTTAATTCTTTTTTTCTAAATGGAGACAACCCTATGTCTGTGTTTACCCCCAAATTTATTACTTTTGACTGCTATGGGACGTTAATTAACTTTGATATGGCAGGCGCGGCACGCCGCTGTTATGCCGACCGTGTCGGTGCCGAGATAATGCCATTATTTATAACTGACTTTGCACGCTACCGACTCGATGAAGTTCTAGGATCTTGGAAGCCCTACTACAACATTGTCGATGGAGCACTTCAACGAACCTGTCGTAAGTGGAAAGTTGAGTGGCAACCAGAGGACAGTGACTTTATTTACGAGGATTGCAAAACGTGGACGGCACATCCAGATGTTCCCTCTGGTTTGAGCAGAATTGCGCCACATATTCCGTTGGTCCTACTTACCAATTCAATGGATGACTTAATTACCCATCACGTACCTCGTTTAGGAGCGCCGATTCATATGACGATTACGGCAGAGGAAACTGGGGCGTACAAACCCGCGATGCGTGGTTTTGAAGTGATGCTTAATAAATTGGGTTGTGGCCCAGAAGATATTCTTCATGTTTCTTCAAGCTTACGATATGACTTGATGACAGCGCATGACCTCGGTATCACTCACAAGGTATTTGTTAATCGGGGGCATGAACCAGGGTGTCCTGAATATGGTTACACTGAAATCCATGATATCAGTGAGCTACCAAGTGTCGTGGGACTCTGAGGGGGAAGACGGCATGAAAATGGAATCCTTTTGGCAGAGTACGGCTCCCATTTTTACCGGAGAGTGCCAACAGCCGCTTCCAGCTACGGCTGACGTCGTGATTATAGGTGGCGGCTTTAGTGGGATTTCGGCCGCTAGAAACTTAGCACGACAAGGGCTGCAGGTTGTTGTGCTTGAAAGTGAAAAGATTATGAGCCAAGCCTCTGCACGTAATGGTGGGCATTGTAATACCGGTGTTGCACAAAACTTTGCCAGCCTTGTTGCGAGTAAAGGACTTGAGAAGGCAACGGAATTTTATCGCGCTTATGACGATGCGGTCAGCTATGTTGCTTCAGTCATTGATGAGGAGGGGATCGATTGCGATTTTCGCTTATGTGGCAAGCTAAAACTAGCCAGTAAACCTACACACCTCGCATCATTACAAACTGCAGCGAAGCTAATGAGTGAAACCGTCGACCCAGAAGTGATGTTACTTTCTGCCACTGAGATACGAGATGAGGTCAGTAGCGATGCCTTTTACGGGGGGCTATTGCAAAAGCGTGGTGGCCAAATGCATATGGGAAAATTCGGTATCGGGTTGGCCCAATCAGCCGTCCGCGCCGGTGCAAAAATTTATCAACATCATGCTGTCACGGCGTTAACGCGATTATCTGGTTATCAGCATCGCATTGAGACAGCAAAAGGTTCCATCGTTGCAGAAAAAGTCTTATTAGCGACGGGCTGTTCGGATAAAGGGCCATTTCCTTGGTTTCAGCGTCGGATTGTGCCCGTTGGAAGTTTCATCATCACTACCGTGCCGTTACCTGCAGCGCAATTAGCACAGCTCCTACCTCATGATCGAACCTATGTTACTTCAATGAATATAGGCAATTATTTCCGCACAACAGCAGATAACCGCTTAGTGTTCGGTGGCAGAGCACGTTTTTCAATGAGTAATCCGACACAAGATGCTCGAAGTGGCGAGGTGTTACGCGCCTCGTTGAAAACCCTCTTTCCACAACTGGCTTCAATACCCATCGATTATTGCTGGGGAGGGTTAGTGGATATGAGCGCGGATCGACTACCGCATGCTGGCGAACAAAATGGCGTGTTCTTTACGATGGGGTATAGCGGCCATGGTACTCAAATGTCGGTGTGGATGGGAAAAGTCATGGCAGACCTCATTGGGGAAAAGAAAGACAGTAATCCATGGGGAACGGAAAGCTGGCCAGCAGTACCCGGGTATTTTGGTAAGCCTTGGTTCTTACCTCTTACTGGGCTCTATTACAAAACCAAAGATCGTCTGTTCTGATTAACATATCTATTTGGAGAGAATTGGATGAAAAACGATGATGCGAAAAATCTTCCTAATGGTCAGCTAAGTACGTTATTGAAAAATGGAACTTTAACACGCCGCGATATGCTGAAAATTTTATCGGCAGGCGCCGTAATGTCTTCGGGAATATTGAGCTTCCCTGATTTAGCAATAGCGGAAGGCGCTCCGGTAAAAGGAGGGAAGTTGAGGGCGGCGATGTCCAATTCCTCCGCAACGGATACACTCGATCCAGCTAAAGCGAATAACAGTGCAGATTATGCTCGTCAGTTTATGTTTTATAACGCACTGGTAGAAATCAATGATTCGTTAGAACCTACACCTGCTCTTGCCTCGTCTATTCACTCCGACGATGGTATTACTTGGCAGATAAAATTACGTCCTAATGTCACTTTTCATAATGGTAAGAGCTTAACGGCGGAGGATGTCGTGTGGTCGCTTATGCGTCACAAAGATCCCAGTGTAGCCTCTAACGTATTCTCACTCGCCCAGCAGTTTTCAACCATGAAGGTGACAACGCCTCAGGAGCTATCTATCGTATTGACGGGAGCAAATTTCGACTTACCCCTCATGCTGGCGCTTCCCTCATTCCTCATTGTCCCGGCTAAAACTACCGATTTTAATAAAGGTATTGGTACTGGGCCATTCAGTTGCCAAACTTTTGTTCCAAGTATGCACACGGTTGGCGTACGTAATTCGAATTATTGGAAACCAGGATTACCTCATTTGGATGAAATTGAATTATTAGGGGTAACCGACCAAGCCGCTCGTGTAAATGGGTTGATGTCAGGTGATTTACATATCTGTTCTGCAATCAGTCCTGGCTATGCCAAACAGATCACAAGTTCCGGCGGACAATTTAAGATCTTAGAAAGTAAGTCAGGAATGTATACCAATTTAATTATACGTACAGACATCACGCCGGGTAAAAATCCTGATTTTATTATGGCAATGAAATATTTACAGCCTCGTGAAATGATGGTGAAAACGGCTCTTCAAGGTTATGGAACGGTGGCTAATGACACCCCGGTTCCTCCATGGCATCCGTTATACAATGCAGACTTAAAACCTCGTCCCATAGATATAGATAAAGCCCGTTTTCATTTAAAAAAGGCTGGCATGGCTGGGGCAAAAGTTGAAGTCATTACAACTACGACTATCGATGCGGCTATTGAAGGTGGACTCATGATGCAAGGTCTCGCTCAGCAGGCTGGTCTGAACCTCAATATCCGGCGTGTCCCTTATGAAGGATATTGGTCGGCACACTGGATGAAAGATCCGATAGGGTATGGATCGATTAACCCCCGCCCAACTATCGATTTAACATTCTCACAATTTTATCTTTCGAGTTCTGCAAATAACGAATCAAAGTGGCACAACCCACAATTCGACCAATTAGTTGTGGCTGCACGTGGAGAACAAGATTCTGCTAAGCGTAAACAGATGTATGGCGATATGCAAAAAATGATCTACGACGATTGTGGCACGCTCATTCCAATGTTTGTCAGTTCTTTGGACGGTTACAGTAATAAGGTAAAAGGACTCAAATCGTGGCCAGCGGGCATGATGATGGGCTATCGCTTCAGTGAGAATATTTGGTTATCCGCTTAATTTAACAGTGAGGAGTGCGCGATGAATCACTTTATGTTGTTGCTGATTGTCCGACGTATCGGGGCGGGAATATTGACACTAGTTATTGTTTCAATGGTGGTTTTTTTTATCACGAGTTTACTACCTGGCGATGCCGCTCAGATGATCCTCGGGCAGAACGCTACAGCGGAAACGGTTAATGCATTGCGCCACGAATTGGGCCTGGACCAACCGCTGCTGGTCCGGTACTACCATTGGTTTATTAACCTCATTACTGGTCATTTTGGTACCTCTTTCACGAGCCACATTCCCGTTGCTCAGTTAATCGCCTCACGCATTCCTGCAACCTTCGAATTAGCAGGTGTTACCACATTAGTTTCGGTCCCGCTTGCTTTATTTATTGGCATTACGGCGGCAATGAAACGAGATACATGGTTAGATAAACTGTTGGTAACTTGCACCATGGCAACCGTTGCAGTACCAGAGTTTCTCATTGCAACGGTAGCGGTAGTGATTTTTGCTGTTCGTTTACACTGGGCTTCTGCGATGTTTTTCGGAAGTCCAAGTACCGATATTCTCAGTTTCATCAAGGCTTATTCTCTACCGGTGCTAACGCTATGTTGCGTGCTAACGGCGCAGATGGCTCGAATGACACGCTCTGCCATTATTAGCCAACTCGATAGCGCATACGTGGAAATGGCCATTTTAAAAGGTGTGTCACCAGTTCGAATCGTGGTGCGGCATGTATTACCCAATGCTGCGGGTGCAATCGCTAATGCCATTTCGCTAAGTCTATCCTACCTATTCGGTGGGGTTATTATCATCGAAACCATCTTCAACTACCCAGGTCTTGCTAGTCAGTTGGTCGACGCAGTCAGCAATCGCGATCTTCCCGTTGTACAGATTTGCGTAATGCTCTTCGCTGGATGCTATCTACTGCTCTTATTGCTGGCAGATATTATAACTATTGCGTTTAACCCGAAATGGAGAGGCTAATGAACTATTTACGTACTCCTTTGTGGTTCTTTTTTGCATTAACACCAGCAGGGCGGTTGGGGCTGGTTCTTACCTTATTTTGGATTTTTATCGCGCTTTTCGGTCAGACTCTCGCGCCTTATTCGATTAATGACATTGGTGGGGGGCCGCTATTTGGCGGGTTTTCTAAAGATTTTTGGTTAGGGACGGATTATCTGGGTAGAGATATGCTCACGCGTATTATGGCGGGTAGTCGCTATTCAATTGGCTTAGCGTTTACTGCAGCGATACTTGCCAGTGTTGTTGGAACCTTACTTGCGTTACTCGCGGCAGTGGCTGGACGTTGGATCGAAGAAGGTCTTGGCCGTCTCAACGATGCACTACTGGTACTACCAGGTAAAGTGTTATCGCTAATGATTGTTGCAGTATTTGGTTCTTCGCTCACCATGTTAGTTATCACGGCGGTATTCACCTACTGGCCAGGGGCCTATCGTATTGCGTTTGCTTTGGCAAGCCAGTTGCGTAACCAGGATTATATCAGGGCAGCCAAATTACGAGGTGAAGATCGCTTTTATCTCGCTATTCGAGAAATTTTACCGAACATGATTCATCCGATGTTAACTGATTTTGGTTTGCGATTTGTTTATATCGTTCTGCTACTCAGTGGCCTAAGTTTTCTGGGGTTGGGTGTACAACCACCTCAAGCGGATTGGGGAAGTTTAGTTCGTGAGAATTTACAGGGCTTATTTGATGGATCACCCGCTATTTTGATGCCAGCCATCGCTATTGCTAGCCTAACTATCGGAGTCAATTTGTTCATTGATAGTCTCCAAAATATGAGCCCAGTCTCATTAATCCGGAGGGAAGCATGAGTACTCATTTCTCGGTAATGCCATTAGTTGTGGTCGATAACCTGCAGGTTAAAGCTATCAACAGAGGTGTTGAAACTGTTTTAGTCAGTGATATCAGCTTTTCGGTTAAGAAAGGAGAAGTTCTTGCTCTGATTGGTGAATCTGGCTCAGGAAAAACAACGATAGCGATGGCATTAATGGGTTATGCACGCCATGGCTGCCATATCACAAAGGGAAATATTTCTGTCTCCGAACAGTCTGTACGAGAGATGACGCCAGCACAGTTACGCCAGTATCGAGGTAACGATATTGCCTATATTGCACAGAGTGCGGCCTCATCCTTCAATCCTGGTATGAGAATCATGGATCAAGTCATAGAACCGGTAGTGATCCATAATGTACTGTCGCGGTCTGCAGCCCGAGAGAAAGCGATAACCTTATTTCGAGAGTTAGCATTACCTTCCCCCGAAACGATTGGGGAGCGCTACCCGCATCAAGTTTCTGGTGGTCAATTGCAACGACTGATGACCGCAATGGCACTCATGGGCGACCCACAAGTGATCATTCTTGACGAACCGACTACAGCTTTAGATGTAACGACCCAAGTTGAAGTATTGAAAGCATTCCGTCGTGTAATCTTCCAGCGTGGCATGACAGCTATTTATGTGAGTCACGACCTCGCGGTGGTTGCGCAAGTATCTGACCACATCATGGTTTTGCAGCAGGGGAAAGTCGTCGAGTACGGACAAACCTCTAAGCTTTTAACCAATTCCCAAGAGACGTATACCCACCAATTAATGAATGCAGCGCAGCATAAACCGCGTATGACTAGCTGGATACGAAATAACGACGATAGACAACCTTTACTAGAGATTCGTGATTTAGCTGTTGGTTATGGTATACGCGACCGTAAACGGGTACCCAAAATCCGTGTTCTCGAGGAGATTCATCTACAGTTATGGCGTGGGCAGGCTATAGGGATTATAGGAGAGTCAGGATCAGGTAAGACGACACTTGCCCATGCGATTGCTGGCTTGAACCCAGCCTGGGCAGGGCATATTCTTTTTAATCATCATTATATTTCCAGCCATCTCAATGAACGTCTTCCGGAAGAACTTCAGCAGATCCAGTATGTTTTCCAAATGGCTGATACCGCACTGAATCCTGCTCATACGGTGGGCGATATACTCAGTCGTCCTTTAAAACGTTTTCGCCAGTTAAAGGGCAAGGCGCTATCAAAAGAAATCGATGAATTATTAGCGCTCGTTAAGTTACCCCCTTCGCTGCAATACCGTAAGCCAGCCTCTTTATCCGGTGGGCAAAAACAAAGAGTCAACTTAGCGCGAGCTCTCGCCGCTCGTCCGGAAATCATCATCTGCGATGAAGTCACCTCTGCACTAGATAGTGTTGTCGCGGCAGCTATCCTCGATTTAGTTTCAGAGCTACGCCGTAAATTGAATTTATCGGTCCTTTTTATAAGCCACGATATGCAGGCTATTCGTGCGGTATGTGACGATATCGTAGTGATGAAGCAAGGGCGCATTATCACTCAGCTTGCCTGTGAAGATTACGACAAGCCCTCCAGCAACCTTTACTTTGAACGCCTGAAGCGAGCTGTACCAGAATTACGTCTGGGCTGGCTTGATGAGCAACAGGAATTGTGTAAAGCAGAATCATATTATTAACAGAGGATCGGGATAGCTATGCCCACACTTATTCAATATGTTCAGGATAGTTTATACCTGCCAGACTCGGCTGATGTAGTCATTCTCGGTGGGGGGATCGCGGGTGCTGCAGCGTGTTGGGAACTTGCACGCCAAGGGGTCAAGGTTGTTTTACTCGAAAAAGGGCTAGTTGGTGCTGAACAATCAAGTCGTAATTGGGGGTGGTGTCGTCAACAAAACCGTGATCAACGAGAGCTACCGTTAATTATCCACGCCTTACGACGTTGGCAGGAACTCAATGAAGAAACGGGCGAGGAATTAGGTTTTCGTAAAACGGGCCTAGTCTATGCCACCTGTAATGAACAAGATATTGCTGCTTGGGATAGATGGAACAACATGGCAAAAAGCTATGATATTCGCAGTAATATATTGAATGCCGAGCAAGCGAAGTTCATGACCCCAGGCAGTACGACGCAGTGGAAAGGTGGGGTGCATTCTCCCGATGATGGACATGCTGAGCCATCAATGGCAGCACCAGGATTAGTGCGAGCGGCGGTACGTAAGGGTGCACAAGTCTTTCAACAATGTGCGGTAAGGGGACTGGATATCAGTGCCGGAAAAGTTAGTGGTGTTATTACCGAACGAGGAATTATTAAAACTTCTAGGGTTATCTGTGCTGCGGGGGCATGGACCTCACTATTTTGCCGTCGACACGGTATCGATCTGCCTTTAGGAAATGTAATAGGTACAGCATTTCGGACTCGACCAATTAAACAAGCTATTGCCTTACCTTTTTATACGGAACGCTTTGCTGTCAGACCACAGATCGATGGTGGATATACCGTATCCGTTTCCGGCAGAGGTCGTCTAGAAGCGGGCTTCCAAGGTCTTAAATATAGTGGTCAGTTTTATTCAACTTTCAAAGCGCGCCGTAAAAATCTCACTATTGTGCCGTCGCTGACCCCTTTTATTCGAGGACCTGAGACTTTGGCTTACTGGTCTTTCGATAGTGTTTCTCCCTTTGAAAAAATGCGTATTCTTGACCCGGCTGCTGACCAAGAAATAGTACAAGAAGGTCTCGCCGCAATGGTTAATGAGTTTCCTGAACTAGAGGGGGTTCAAGTGGCCCAGTCTTGGGGAGGCATGATCGATAGTACGCCGGACGCGATTCCAGTCATCAGTGAGGTTAACAAGTTACCTGGGCTAATTCTATCGGCAGGTTATAGCGGTCACGGATTTGGTATCGGCCCAGGAGCGGGTCGCCTTGCAGCTGACTTAGCCATGAATTCAACACCTATTGTGGATCCAACACCCTATCGATATTCACGTTTTATCGACGGAAGTGACCTTGACGCACCTGGGATGATGTAAGGAAAATTTAATGAAGATTCAATTACGTGCTATGCATCATAATGACCTGTCACAGGGTTTTCGATTAAGTCAGCAAGTCAACTGGCCTCATCGTTTAGACGATTGGGAACAAGCGCTATCATTGGGTGAAGGCATTGTTGCGCAGACAGAAAGCGCTATCGTCGGTTGTGCAGTATTGTGGCCTTGGGGAGAACAGCGTAGTACCTTAGGATTAGTGATTGTCGACGCTGCTTATCAAGGTCAAGGTATCGGCAAGTTATTGATGGAAGGGTTGCTCGAAAAAGTCCCTGAAGGGAATATTCGATTGCATGCAACGGAGATGGGTAAAGGCTTATATGAAAAATACGGTTTCAAAAGACAATGCACTATTTCCCAGCATCAAACCGCACAACTTCCCGCCATTTCCGCACCAGAATTAGCCGCAGATGAATTAGTAAGCCCCCTGCAAAAACATGAGTTAACTTCCTTAATTGAACATGATTTTCAGTCTCATGGGTTGTATCGCCCAATGTTATGGCAAAACCTAATTAACAGTGCTGATATCAGGGTATTCAAGAAAAGCGGAATAATTCAAGGTTATATGGCCATACGACAGTTTGGCCGTGGTTATGTTATTGGCCCCTTGTTAGCGGATGATGAGTGTAGCGCTCAAAAACTCTTCAGTTATGGTGCTAGATCGCTTGCAGGTAAATTTGTACGGGTTGACACGTACAGTAATACCGACTTCGCTGACTGGTTAGTGCAGCAGGGACTGCCTTGCGTTGATGCCCCAATCATGATGATACGAGGAGAGCCTTGGATTCGGCCTGAAGGTGCGATGTCAGATTATAGTTTTATGTCACAGGCGATGGGATAATGAGTATCGTTTATCATTCCAGCGCAGTGCGTGGAAAGTTCTGGCAGAGGTGGCTGGCAGAAAATGCTCCAGACCTCGACATGTATCTATGGCCTGAAACGGGAGACCCAACGAAAGTTCGCTATTTTGTGGCCTGGGAAATCCCAGACGATCTTCTATCAAGATTTCCTCATCTAGAAGTAATATTTTCCGTCGGGGCAGGTGCTGATCAATTTAGTGCCGATCACGTCCCAGAAGGGGTCAGCGTGGTACGGATGATCGAGCCGGGATTAACCAATCATATGGCAGCATATGTGACCTTCTCAGTGATTAGTCTCCATCGGAAGATGCCTCGTTATCTCCAACAACAACAACGGAAGCTATGGTTAAAGCATAATGCGGTTCCTGCCTCGCAATGTAGAGTAGGTATTCTTGGACTCGGTAACCTAGGGAGTGCTGCAGCTCGAGTTCTTACTCATTTAGGCTATCAATGTTCGGGATGGAGTCGTAATCGAAAACATATCGATGATGTCACCAGTTATTTTGGTGATGACCAATTAGCCGCTTTTCTGGCACAGAGCGATATCCTGGTGTGCTTATTACCCTTGACTCATCTTACACGTGGATTATTAAACCGCGATCTCTTCGCTCAATTACCCCGTGGGGCCGGACTTGTCCATGCTGGTCGGGGACAGCAATTAAATCATGAAGATTTACTTGAGGCATTGGAGAGCGGTCAAATTAGTCATGCGGTTATCGATGTGACTGATCCAGAACCGCTACCTGAAGAGCATCCTTTTTGGACTCACCCGTCATTGTGGTTGACCCCCCATATTGCTAGTGAGACCCACGCTGAAAGTTCGGTAAAAGTATTACTCGACAATATCCGTCGTCATGAACAAGGTCGGTCAATGATTGGATTGATCGATATGAATAGGGGGTATTGATGAATATCCAAAAGTGGGTAGATATAAGGCATCATTTACACCAATACCCGGAAACTGGTTTTGACGAACAACATACGGCCGCACTTATTGCTAAGTTGCTTACAGAGTTGGGATTAGAGGTGGAAACAGGTGTCGGCAAGACCGGAGTGGTAGGGGTACTTCGGGGAAGATATCAAGGTAGCCGCATGATTGGTTTACGTGCCGATATCGATGCCTTACCGATGAACGATGAAGGGAAAAGGCAATGGCGAAGTAGCCATATGGGAATTGCACATGCCTGTGGCCATGACGGGCATACCACGATGCTCTTAGCTGCCGCAGAACATCTTGCACAACACCCTAATTTCGAAGGTAGTGTCTGCTTTATTTTTCAACCAGCGGAAGAGGGCCTGGCCGGCGCAAAAGCCATGATCGATGACGGGTTATTTAGGCGTTATCCTTGCGACGCCGTGTATGCCATTCATAACTGGCCTGAGCTGGAATTGGGTGAACTCCGTACCCGTATCGGCCCCATCATGGCAGCCGCAGATCGTTTTGATATAACGCTTGGTGGTGGAGGGGGGCATGCCGCTCAGCCTCACCTCTCAGCGGATACCTTATTGGCGACTAGCGAGCTGGTAGTGTCGTTGAATAGTCTGGTATCAAGAAAGCTCAACCCACATGAATCGGCATTATTAACCGTCACGCAAATACATGGTGGTTCGTCGCACAACATGATTCCAAGTGAAGCATCGATCACCGGTACAATTAGAACCTTTACCTCCGAGGCGAGGGATATCCTAGAGCAACAAGTACGTTTAAAAACTGAGCATATTTGTGCAGCATATGGATTACAAGCCAAGATTCGTTACAACCGTTACTACCCCGCTACCTGTAATTCAGAACGTGAAGTAATTCTTGCACTCAAGGCTGCTCAGCAAGCAGGATTATCGGCGAAAGAGGCTGAGCATCCCGCACTGACCTCAGAAGACTTCTCTTTTATGTTACAAGAAAAGCCTGGCGCTTATGTCTGGTTGGGCTCAGGGCCAAGCTGTCCCCTACATCATCCAAGTTATGATTTTAATGATGAGGTCATCCCTTATGGCCTTCACTGGTTCTGTGAAATTGTTCAATTGGAACTTGGCAAAATTTAATGGTTTATCGCTATTAAATTAAGTGCTTTATGCCGAAATAACCCTGATTTATACGTTCGATAACAATGATATCAAAGGTATAAATAATGACTTACTCTCTATGCCTAACAGGAGTTAATGATGAGCGATATGGTAACGGCTACGAATAATGAGATTTGGCTTGACCGTCGAGAAAAAGGCGTTCCCCGTGGTGTCGTGACTGCCCATCCATTAGTAGTTGATCATGCTAGTGGAAGTGAAGTATGGGATACCGATGGTAAACGCTATCTTGATTTTGTAGGAGGTATTGGGGTGTTGAATGTAGGGCATAATCACCCTATGGTAACGGCGGCAGTGAAACGTCAGCTTTCTCAAGTCACGCATGTCTGTTTTCAGGTAGCAGCTTATCCGGTTTATATCAGTTTGGCTGAACGGCTCAATCAATTAATGGATAAAAATACCGCTTTTCAGAGCGTGTTTTTTACTAGTGGAGCCGAAGCAGTTGAAAATGCAGTAAAAATTGCTCGTGGTTATACGAATCGCCCAGGTATTATTGCATTTGATGGCGCTTTTCACGGAAGAACATTACTTGGTACGACTTTAACGGGTATGAGCCAGCCTTATAAACAGAATTTCGGCCCTTTCGCAGGGGGGATTTACCGTCTACCTTTTCCGAACGAGTATCGTCAAATTACTGAGCAGTATTGCCTTCAGGCTCTTGACACCCTATTCGCTGCAGAAGTATCTCCTGAACAAGTCGCTGCGATAATTATCGAGCCAGTCCAAGGCGATGGGGGGTTTTTACCAGCGCCAACGAGTTTTATGCAAGCATTACGGGAAATTACTCATAAGCACGGTATTTTGTTAATTTGCGACGAAGTACAGACTGGATTTGGTCGGACTGGAAAAATGTTTGCTTTTGAACACTCAGATATCACCCCTGATTTAGTCACTGTTGCTAAGAGTCTTGGTGGTGGGTTACCCATTTCAGGTGTAGTAGGTAAAAAAGACATTATGAATGGTCCACTTCCCGGGGGGCTAGGTGGAACCTATGGTGGAAATGCACTAGCTTGCGCCGCAGCGTTAGCGGTATTGGATGTGATGGAACAAGAAGACTTGTTGTTGCGCAGCATCAAGTCCGGTAAAAAGCTGAATAAGCGGCTGCAACAATTAGCAGAAAAATACCCTTGTATTGGAATGGTGCGCGGTTTGGGCTTTATGCAAGCAGTTGAAATCATCGATCCTGATACGGGTAAAGAAGATGCTGAGCTGACGGCAGCAATTTTAAAGGCTGCTTTTGAAAAAGGACTCCTTTTAATTAAATGTGGTCTTCATCGTAATGTAATTCGCTTCCTTGCTCCGCTTGTTACCACTGATTCTCAGTTAGAAGAAGCGCTACACATCTTTGATATTGCCCTCGCCAAAGCTACTGGGCGTATATAATCTTGATGGCTTTTCAATGATATACCCTCTACTAACAGTATATTTTTACTATTAAGGCATGGTATATCAATATAAATTGAAGACACCAAGGTTCCATCACGAGGTATTATGAACGGTTTACTAAAACTCGATCGACTGGATATCAGTATCCTTTCTCATCTGCAAAAAGATGGACGAATCAGTAATGTTAACCTGGCCGATGCGGTAGGTCTATCCCCAAGCCCTTGTTTACAAAGAGTCAAGCGTTTGGAGGCGGCGGGATTGATTATAGGGTATGAAGCTCATATCAATCTTGTAAAGTTGACCGATTATGTGAATGTTTTCACTGAAGTGACGTTGACTGGTCATCGCCGTGAAGATTTCCAACGATTCGAGCAAGGAATAAAAAAAGTCGATGAGTTAATGGAATGTCACTTAATTACTGGAGGTTACGATTATTTACTTCGCTTTATGACTCGAACTATTGAACACTATCAAGAAGTGATTGAAGGGCTGCTCGACGCAAGCTTGGGAATTGATAAGTATTTTAGTTATATTGTCATTAAATCTCCTGTGATAAAAAATAGCGTGCCATTGAAAAGCTTATTAGATTGGGGGCATCGTGATCGAGATGTAGTTCTTTCGAATAATTAGTTTTCAACTTTACGACTCAAACGCGTCGATGGCCTCAGCGTTAAGACAATATTGTAAGGGATAGCTAAAGCCAGCTCCCCCTACAATTAATTAATCAATGACTACTCATTCCCACCATAAATTGAGAACAATTAGAGTGACTTGAAGCGGCTTGGATCTGCTGTTCATCTAATTGAAAAGCATCCCCGGCCGCGCTATTCAATAAATATTTTTGTGATGCTTGCCCAAGAGCACGGACTTGATCCTGCGGGATTAACTTATTTTCTACCGCCGCATTAATCACACTACATGTTCCATTGATCACATTATATTTTCCGACCGTTGCTGAATTTACCAGCCAACCGATCATCCCACCGACTAAAAGACATAAGCATAGTGAGGCAAATTTTTTCAAAGACATCAATATTCCCTTATGTGCGTTTTTGAACGTCAGCTAAGGATAATAGCGATTAATAATAAAAGTTACCAATATGATTAATTCGTCGTTAAAAGAAGGTTGCGAGACGTAACGTGACATTTTTATCTTGTTTAAAGCCAGACTCCGTATGGAGGTCTTTACCTATCACGATTAAGCCTTGCAAACGAGGCGTAAAAAGATAAGCCATGGAAGCCCGTAAATAGAAGGTTCTTTGGGTATCCTGTTGAGTGATACCGTCAACAGAGGATTCGCCGCCTGATAAATAGCCCGCACCCACGCCAAAATGGGAAAGCGGTGAATAACTATAACGAAGATAGGCTTGGTACTCATAGAGGGGCTTTTCGCGTAAGGTGGCTTTTGACGCGCCATAATTATTATTATGGCTAAACCAACTCACATCTGCTGCGGTATCAACGGCCCAGCGATCCGTAAAATGATGGATATACCCCGCTTGCCAAAGCATTCGCCAACGATTCTCCCCCACATTTAACGCTTTATTATGGTCATAACTACCAGTTGGTAGATAAAAATAGGGTCCAAAAGAAAAGATATCCCGATGACTGGTGACGGTTGTAAGGAGCGGGGCGGCAAGGATTAAATCTCCGATGCCATGATTGCTGCCCAGTGCTCGCGCGCTACTGCCTGCGGTTAAATCGCCATAGGGCAAAATAAATTGAGGCTGGAGCACCGTACCATCAGAAATGCCAACGGAATGAATAAATCTTAATAGCTCGACCTGTGTCCGTAGCGTAGATGAACTCGACAGTTTTTTATCTTGAAGATAGCGTTCGTGACTACTGGAATACTTTGCATAGAGTCCTAGGACGTTACCCCCTGCTGGGATAGGTTCATAATCGCCTGGCGCAATTTCTAAAGCAAAAGCTTTGGTTGCAGTAATACTGACGAGTAAAGCAAGTCCACTATTCTTTAAATTGATGCGCATTATCGTTACCTCAAGCAAGATAAAAGGTAGGCCAGCACTAAGCCAGCCTAGCGGTTTAGCAATGATCGTTGGGTAAGGAGGGGGATTCTTCCAAGGGATCAAGCGTTGTAGTGCTGACGGGACTTTCACTAAACGGCACGACACAAGGGCTGGGTTTATTGTTAAACAATAAACGCATCACGTCAGGGCGAGAATAATGGCCGACGGGATCTGCCGCTGATTTTGCAAAAATAAGAGCGGTAGGGTCGAGCGTTGCATAGAGGATACCCTCCTCATGCTCCCCTAAGGGGGTGGCGAGCTCTGCACCATCCGGCCCGAAGATTCGTGCGTGGCCGCCCCCGGCTTCAAGCATACTGAGTTTGAGATCATCATCGCATAACATTTCCAGCATCTCTGGCGAAACGATGGCACAAGGAGAAATAACAAAACATTGGCCTTCAGCCGCATAAAGTCGGGAAGCGGCAATATTGACCTCTGGTCCTAATGCTGCAGTGCCTTTGCGATAGAGACTGAAGCTGGGCCATGCACCAATATGGATCTCCTCGTGTTGGGAGTACATGGCGTAGCGTGTCAGGGGCTGTAAATGCTCCCAGCAGCACAATGCGCCGAGGGTACCCAGCGGCGTATCGAAAGTGCGAATCGAGGAGCCATCACTTTCGCCAAAGAGAATACGTTCAACATGTGTCGCTTTGAGTTTACGTCGAATACCAACTGTTTCACCTTGGTCGTTGATGATCCACTGTCCAATATAGAGAGAACCGTGATCCTTTTCACTGTATCCCAAGACCACATAGATATTATTCTTTTTGGCCGCCTCGCGAATTCTTGTCGCCTGTTCGCTCTCTAACTGCAGCGAGTTTTCATGATATTGCTTCACCCAATGCATATAAGCCGCTGGAGCACTAAGCCATAGAAACCAAGGATATCCCGGTATCCAAGTTTCAGGAAAAGCGATTAGGCTGGCCCCATTTTGAGCGGCCTCTTCGATCAAACGGATGGTTTTGTCCACTGTTGCATCAAGATCTAGGAAAACGGGGGCTGCTTGAACGCAGGCGACTTTTACTGGCGCTTTCATAATAACTCTCCTCTCAGGTGTTTTTACCAGCATAGGCTTGACGGCTGAACACTAAGTAGGACGAGAAGGAATAGATTATTGACTCACAACGCGGCAGGCGGGAGACAGGTATAAAACTTGCATAAGAATAATCAATGATGTGGTCAGATGAGGTGAATGATGATAACCCAGTTTACTACTGCGCAATTACCCCCCAAAGAAAGGCATGATTACTGGCAAGACGTGATTTGCAATACGTTTGTCCCTTTAGTCTGCACACTCAATGATATGAACGATTTTAGTGCAAGCCTAGAAATTCGTGAGCTGGCGGAAGTGAAAGTGGTGTCGATAGAGGCTTCGCCTCAGCTCGTGGAGCGGGGTAAAGAACATCGTTTTTCTTGTTCCGATGAATATATCTTACTGAGTCTAGCCCAAAGAGGCCGGGCAGGTATTCGCCAAGATAACCGTGAAGTCACTTTGTCAGCAGGTGAATTTAGCCTCTACGATACGCGCAAACCTTATCAGTTATCTTTCACTGATTCATTTAAGCAAATAGTGGTACGCATCCCCTATAAAGCGGTCATCGATCGTACGGGGCCCATCGATCATCTCACCGCGAGATCTTTCTCTAATCAACAACCTTTCGGACGTTTAGCGTACGATTTTTTTATGGGCGTTGCGGCCTTACCCGCAGGGCAATCAGCGAAAACGCTAGGGAAAATCGCCGAGCAAAGTATCGATTTATTGGCCATGGCGGTATCACCTCTCCTTCATCAAGAGAAAGCGACCACCCTTAGCCGTAATACGCTGCTTTATCGTATTAAACAGCATATTGCGACGCATCTCGATAGCCCCGAATTAACGCTTACTCAAGTAAGCCAGTTTTTTGGTATTTCTAGCCGATATGTAAACCAATTATTCAATGACGAACAGACCTCATTTGGACGCTATGTACTGGCGACACGCTTAGAAAGCTGCGCCGCGAGGCTTAGTCAAACACACTATGATCATCTAACCGTAAGTAGTATTGCGTATCGCTTTGGTTTTTATGATATGGCCTACTTTAGCCGGACGTTTAAAGCGCGTTTTGGTATGACGGCCAAGGCCTATCGTAGAGAGAGCCGATACCCTGATACGTAAATCAACAACAGCAATCTATGGATGATGGGCGAGAAATTGTTCTGGTCCCTCTTGTTGTAACCACTGCTCTGTTTGGTGGCGAAGAATTTCAATAAAGTGCTGGGTTAAACTGCTATTACGACCCAGTGTTGCCGAAATAATACTGACTTGAGTGAGGGGGAGGGTTTCATTAATCGCTATTTTGCGAAGTCGTGGATTCTGAGTTAAAAGGGGCAAGCCAGCCGTCGACCAGATACTGAGCATGGTTGAATTTTCTAGCAAATATTGCGTCACTTCAGGGGACGAACAGTGAATAACATTCTGCGGTAAGGGCAAATTATACCTTGCGCAAAGCTGAGAGAGTAATGAAGGTTGTTGGGGTTCGTCCCAATCAATCCACGGGAAAGTTAATAATTTTTTGAGTGAGGTGGGGTGTTTGATGGGATGGTTATTCCCCGCGATGATAAAATTTCCTAGAGAATAGAGTAATTCGCTTTCCAGCCCCTCTTCAACAAAATTATCACTACGACTCACCACGGCTACATCCAGCTCTTTTTGTGTAATCTTACGCTGTAAAATAGGCGGCCGATTCTGTTGGGTAATAATCTTCACATTGGGGTACTGTTGTTGAAAAGCCAATACACTTTTTGCCAGCGGGCCATAACTGGTTGCCGACGTAAAACCAATACGAAGTTGACGCATGGCGTTGCCGAGTAAATGGTCAATTTCTTCTCTGGCATGATGGAGAGATTGGTCTATAGCTTTAGCGTGGCGAATGAGTACCTGACCATATTCATTTAATTCAATCCCTCGTGCATGCCGCAGTAATATAGGTAGACCAATCTCGTCTTCAATATCGGCAATAGTTTTACTGATAGCGGGCTGGGTCAATCCTAACGACTTCGCTGCTTTACCAAAACTTCCCTGCGCGGCTACTTCTAATAAAATATTCAATTGATGTAATTTAATACGCATTTTACATCCCCTTTTATAGTGCATCGATGCACAAATTTAGCACCTAATTGATAACCAAAGTCATCACTATTTTTTATGATTGCAGTGAATTATGTTTATGGCAAAGTGAAGATTCCATTCAATCACGGAATCGCTCTCTATGACTGGTTTATCGCGCCGTAAATCATTACTTGCCGTCACGCTCGGCAATGGCTTAGAAATTTATGATTTTGCTGTCTACAGTTTTTTCTCAGTGATTATTGGCCATCTTTTTTTTCCCGCAGAGAATGCGACACTCTCCCTGTTATTATCTGTTGCCACCTTTGGTATCGGATTTTTGGTACGTCCATTGGGCAGTATTATCTTAGGGCAATATGCTGACCGCCATGGAAGAAAAGCCGCGTTACAGCGTATCATGTTACTGATGGGGCTAGGGGCAATGCTGGTGGCAGCAGCCCCCACTTGGCAGCAAGCGGGTATTTGGGGCCCCATTATTCTCGTGACGGGACGCCTTATTCAAGGTTTCTCCGCCGGTGGAGAAATTGGTGCAGCAACCAGTTGGTTGCTGGAAGCGGGTGAGGGACAGTCTCGGGCGCAACGGGTTAGCTGGCAGATGGTAAGTCAAGGCGCGGCTGCACTCAGTGGGGCGATAACCGGGTTTATCCTCAGTCACTCCTTATCGATTGATGCGCTTTATAGCTGGGGATGGCGAGTTCCTTTTATACTAGGGCTGCTTATTATTCCCCTAGGGTTTTATATGCGCTCAGCGTTACCGGAAACACACTTCACTGAGCCAGCAACCGTTAAGGCGAGTGCTTCCCTCGGATTACTCATCAAACAACATAGCCGTAAACTCATTCTCGGTATTTTGCTGGTGATGAAGAGTACGACTAGCTTCTACATCATTGTCTACTATCTTCCTGCTTACATGGTCAATACGCTTGCGTATCCAGCGAGTCAGTCTTATTGGTTAAGTATGGGTGCAGCGTTGATTACGCTTGTCGCGCCGTTTTTTCTGGGTAAGTTCATTGATCGTGTTGCCAATCTACGAGTCATTATGTTGTTCAGCATAGTGATTTCAACCGTACTGACTCTGCCCATTTTCTTAGCCATCATTCATCATCTATCACTGCCGCTGACGTTGACACTCATCGGCGTGGATCAAGTCATGGCTAACCTCTATGCCGTAGCGTTTTTTGTATTGATATTAGAGGCGTTCCCTGCGCCGTTGCGCGCATCAGCACTCTCGGTGATTTATGCTTTTGGCGTCACATTGTTCGGGGGATTTGCCCAGTTTAACGTCACCTTCCTACTCGATTTAACGCACAACGCCTTAGCCCCTTGTGCTTATTTGGTTTTCTGTGGCGTCATTTCATTGGGTGCCATCTACTTTTGGAAAACAAAGGCCTCATCAAATATGGAGCAGCTATATGTTAATTAAAGAGATACTTGAACATGAAGAGCAAATGATCGCACTGCGTCATGATTTCCATGCGCACCCTGAACTTGGTTTCGAAGAATACCGAACGAGCGATATTATTGCTGAGTTACTCGTAAAATGGGGCTATACGATTGAACGGGGAATAGGAAAAACGGGAATTGTTGGAACCTTGACTGTGGGCAATGGTGGGAAGCGCCTAGGTATTCGTGCAGACATGGATGCGCTTCCTATGCAAGAGTTAGCCGATGTCGAGTACGCCAGCCAATATCCCGGCAAAATGCATGCCTGTGGCCATGATGGGCATTGTGCCATTCTGCTTTCTGCGGCAAAGTACCTGGCCGAAACCCGCCGTTTTTCCGGGACATTACGCGTTATCTTTCAACCTTCTGAAGAGTCCATCGGCGGGGCTAGAGTGATGATTGAAGAAGGTTTATTCCAACGTTTTCCTTGTGATGCCATATTTGGTTTACACAATTATCCGCTGTTACCCGCTGGGCACTTTTTCACCAAGTCAGGACCACTGATGGCGTCGTCTGACAGTTTCACGGTAACACTATCAGGTAAAGGCGGGCACGGCTCGGCGCCAGAACATTGCCTTGATCCGCTGCCCTGTGCGGCGAATATTGTGCTGGCGTTACAGACCATTGTCAGTCGCCATATCGATCCTCAAATCCCGGCCGTGGTGACGGTAGGAAGCGTGCAAGCGGGATCTACCCACAATATTATTCCTGACAGTGTGGTCATCAAAATTAATACTCGCTCCTTTTGTCCAGCGACTCGGGCAGAGATTGAAAAACAGATTCGTCATATCGTAACGAGCCAAGCGACCTGCTATCACTTGACCGCGAGTATTGATAAAGTGTTTGGCTATCCTGCCACCATCAATGACCCTGAACAGACCGCCTTTGCACTAGTGATTGCCCGTCAAACGGTGGGAGAAGAGTGTGTAGGCGATCCTGAAGAGTTTACGCCTTTAATGGGCAGTGAGGATTTTTCATTTATGCTGCAGGAGATACCGGGCTGCTACCTTATGCTTGGTACGGGTAAGGCAGAAGGCGACAATTATTCTGTCCATCATCCGCGCTATGAATTTAATGATGAATGTATCGCTATTGGGGCAAGCTATTGGGCGCGTCTCACTGAATCCTTCTTAAACTAAAAAGTGTATCGCTACCTATTATTTAGGTAGCGATACGCCGTTAGGTTATTCATCACCCATCACACGCGACATTTCCATCGGCAAAGCGCTCGTAATATCACGCCCAGAAGGGCGCTGGAAAATCCCTAACTGGAAAAATCCTGCGGTCGCATACATGAACTCGAATATTTGGGATTGTGTCTCCTCGTACTCGTTCCAAAAGACGTTGGACGTAAAACAATAGATTTCAATAGGGAGCCCTTCAGCAGTGGGGCTGAGTTGGCGTACCACCACATACATATCGTTACAGATATCTTCTCTCTGCCGTAAATAACTCAAAATATAGCCACGATAAAGGCCTAAATTGGTTATGCCTTGATTAGAGGAAAGGGCGAGATTTTGGCGGATGTAGTCTGCGATTTTGTCACCGATCACTGAACCTTGTTCGTCAAGGGTTTCGGCTAAGGCAAGCGTAGCAAACGCGATACTCGATTGATCGATAAAAAAGCTCCGTTTGATGCGTCTTCCCCCTGAAGCAAACATCGGCTGCCAGTTGGTGTAAGTCTCGGTAATGAAGTTTTTAGTTGGCACTTGGGATAGCGTGTTATCCCAATTGCGAATGGTGATGGTATGTAAGGCAATATCGGTTACCTCACCACTGATATTGGCGACGGGCATTTCAATCCAATCCCCCAGTTGGATAACATGGGAGGAGGAGACTTGTATATTGGCGACAAGTGAGATGAGAGTATGTTGGAAGACCAGCATCAATACTGCGGCAATGGCTCCCAAACTTGAAATGATAATACCAGGTGATTTATTGGATAATGTTGCGATCACCAATATTGTCGCGATAGATGACACAACAATCTTACCGATCTGTACGTATCCCTTGATGGATCCGGCTTTGGAACCATGTTTACGGGCATAGACGTCTTTGGTGGTATCCAATAACTCATTAATTAACATCGTAATATTTACGATAAACAGCACACCACAAATCGTTCTTATCGCCTCAACGAGTCCTTCCGACAGTCCAGGAATCAGTTGTGAGAGAAAATAGACGGTGACGACCGGAATAATGTTGGCCAATCTGCGGGTAATTCGGAGGTCTTTTTTCTGTGTATCACGTTGACTATTCGTATGCAGGATAAATCGTCTCACAATGCTTAGTAAGAAGAATTTACAGATCACTGAGGAGATAAACCCTGCGAGTAGCATCAACGACACAGCGAGTAGCGAATAGGTGACTGGGTTGTTGAGCACCCAGTGCCACAGAGTTAATAAGTCTTGCATGAAAGTACTCAGTAGTTATCGACATCAAGAGTGCTGATCATTAAGTTTTTTTTATTTTTTTTCTAGCCTAAAAATGGTTTATCTGCTGTAGCACCCCAATTTTCAGAATAAATTCTCTTCGTACTCTGGTATTTCCAATAAGGAAAATGCATAAAAATCACGTTAAGAACGTTAGTTATGCAATAAGGGGTTAATAAAATAAATCCAAGGAGAGGCTAAACCACTCGTCTATGACGAAACAATTCATTATTAACGGTGGGATGTTTTGACCTGTAATGGTATTTAGTTTGATTAAGATCAATATTAGAAAAGGGATGGAATTTTTTAAGATCTCTGTTTTATTGATTTTAATCAAATTAATTAGTGAGATGATTAGGGTGGTAATTTTTCTTTGATTATTTGTGCGCATAGATTTATGGGTAATCTTTTATTTTTTGTAAAAAACCCCTGACAAACCCTCATTAAAAACGCCTTATATTTATTAATAAATAGTTTTTTAGATATCAGGAGTTATTAAAAAAGCTTAAAAATCAGTGATGAATATTATATACATTGATGTATATCAATTTATCTTATTAATATATTTAATATTTACACAGTTGATTGTGTTAATTATCGTCTATGGCTGATTATTTCCTTTTTTGATAAGATTATTTCTAAATAAGCATCCTCATTCTGAGGTTTAAAAGCATTGTTTCGATTAGAAAATGAATAATTAGTCGTGGTGGTTTTTACGCTAAAAACTATGACATCTTTCGACTCACTCTATCGAATTAATAAGCACTAAATAAGCGGTGTCTCTTTTCGTTCAGGCGATAACTCGTTCATCTGTCCGCCCCGTTAAGACAGGGGGGAAAGAATTATTATGTCAATCATTGGCCTATTGAAATTAACCAGACCGCTTCACTCTGAGATTAAATAATGAAAAAAAGTAGAATAGGTTTAATGACGCTAATAATCTTGTCTGTTAGCCACTCACTGAGTTTTGCCGCCCAGGCACCTCTTGGATGGGCGGCACCCTTAACTAGTACCACACTGAAAGATGCCATCCTATTCGCTTTTCAACGCGATCCTTCGGTAGGTCAACAGGCTGCTCAGGTCGGAATTGGTCAAGCGCAAATTGACCAAGCACGTAGTGCATGGATGCCGCAATTATCATTAAGCGGCAGCGCAGGCCATAGCCAGACAACAGATTCCAGCGGTTCCTTAAGTAACTCCACGACCTGGGGAATGAGTTTAACGCAACTGGTTTATGACTTTGGTAAAACCAATAATGCGATTGACCAAAGCGAAGCACAACGCAATAGCTATCGCTATCAGCTGATGGCAACACTCTCTTCTGTGGCAGAAAAGACAGCGTTGGATTACGTTGAAGTACAGCGTTATAGCGCGTTAGTGCAAGCAGCTCAGCAAAATATCGTGGCGCTGCAAAGTGTTTCTCGCATGGCACAGCTACGCGCACAGGCCGGGTTAAGTTCAACCTCTGACGAACTTCAAACGCGCACTCGGGTAGCCAGTATGCAAGCGACCCTCCAACAGTATCAAGCAACCTTAATGAGTGAACGCGCGAAACTCGCCGTGCTGACAGGGATGAATGCCTCCGAGTATGCGCCTATGCCAGCCGCATTAGCGATAAAAGATACCCGTCTCAATGATATCGATTATTCATTAATCCCTTCCGTATTGGCGGCTAAGGAGATGGAATCTTCAGCTCAATATGGCATTCAAAAAGTCCGCGCACAATATTGGCCAACGATCAGTGTTCGAGGTGGACGTACTCGTTACCAGTCGAGTAACCGATCTTATTGGGATAATCAAATACAGCTCAATGTTGATGCCCCCATTTATCAGGGAGGGGCCGTTGCTGCGCAGGTAAAACAAGCCCAAGGTGCGAAAGAGGTCGCGGCAACGCAAGTGGATCAAGCTCGTTTCGATGTTCTACAAAAGGCCTCAGTAGCCTTAGCGGATTGGCTCGGCGCGCAATCCCGAAATGAGGTGAATAAACAACAGGTTCTTAATGCCGATCAAACCCGTGAAGTTTATAAAAACGAATACACCCTTAATAAAAGGAGTATTAACGATCTGTTAAGTGTGGAGCAAGATGTTTGGCAAGCTATCTCTTCACAAATTAACTCCCAATATGATGCGTGGGCTGCAGCCATTAATTATGCAACATCGCTCGATACATTATTACCGTTACTCGGGATTGAAAAAAACACTCGCGCGGGATTACCAGACTTAAAGTGAATAAGTTAAACAAAAACAGCTAGTTAAATATATTTAAGTGACATTCAAGAGTAATAAGAAATTATTACTCAGGGACGCTTCATCGTTTTTTTATACCAGGAGAATAATGTGAAAACATTTGATATTGATGTTATCGCGAGGAAAACGGCTGAAAAATCCGTTTTACACGCACAAGGTAATATGGCCTTAACCCTGACGGCGCCAAGCGTTGTAGAAATTCACGGGCAAGCACAGGATGTAGTGAAATATAGTCGTCAGGGTAAAGATCTCCTGATTTATATGAAAGACGGCAGCGTCATTCGCTGCAACGGCTATTTTATGGAAGATGCGCAATCTCATGCGCACTCGGAATTAGTCTTTAACGATAATAATCAACTTACGCATATCACTTTTGACGACGTGGCAGAAGGGACAGAGTTAAGTACTACGCCATTGGTTGCACATAGTACACCGATTGACAGTATTGAACCTTTTATGGCGCAAGAAGGGGTATTAAGCGACCTGCCATGGGGATGGATTGCCGGTGCAGCGGTTGGAGGAGGAGCTATAGGCGCGCTGCTATCTAGCGGCGGTGGACACTCTAAGACGAAAGTCATTGATAACACCCAACCGGTGGAAAAGGCGACCCCGACCTTTAACGTCACCGACAATCAAGGTGACAAACAAGGGTTAGTGACGACCAATAGCACCATTGACGATAATACCCCGACCTTCAGTGGGTCAGGAGAGCCTGGTGCTACCATCCAAATCAAAGATGGAGCGGGTAACACTATTGCCAGCACCATGGTCGACAGTAAAGGGACTTGGACAGTCAATCTGCCGACGCAAACTGATGGTGCCCACAGTTGGTCGGTCACACAAATTGACGGGACAAGCACCACTTCTGCAGGAACCATAGAGGTTACTATTGCGACGGCTAAAGCCCAACTCGTGATAAATACTATCGCAGGGGATAACCAACTTAATGCCGAAGAGCACCACGCTGATGTGACAATCTCCGGATTAAGCCAACAGTTAGCGGAAGGGACACAAGTTACCGTTTCTATCAATGGTAAAAACTACACAGCAAGTGTTGATTCATCAGGCCAGTGGAGTGTAGTGATGCCGGCCGAGGATGCTCAGGCCCTAGCCGATGGCAGTTGGACCGTTACCGTCACCGCGACGGACGCTACCGGTAACCATATTACCCAAACACAACAAATCACCGTCGATACACAAGCACCGAGCTTAACACTGGATACTGTCGCCGGCGATCAGGTCGTGAACGCGTCCGAGCACCAAAGCGCATTGATCCTGTCGGGGGCCTCAAACGCTGCCAACGGCTCAAGCGTCACCGTCACTTTTGGTACCCAAACCTATCAAGCGACAGTCGATGAGCAGGGTAAATGGCAAGTCTCTGTTCCCGCCGAGACGGTGAGTAGTTTGACGGATGGCGATTACAGCTATACCGCCTCCATCACAGACTCAGCGGGTAATACCGCCACAGCAAGCAGTCATTTTGTCGTTGATACGGCAGCCCCCGTCATCACTATCGACACTTTTGCTGGGGACGATGTTGTCAATAGTGATGAACAACTGGTCGCACAGCTGCTTACCGGTAAAGTCACTGGCGCTGCAGCAGGCGATATCGTTAAGGTCAGTATTGGTGATACCGAACTTAACGGCGTGGTCGCTGCGGATGGAACCTGGAGTGTCGGCGTTCCAGCAGCCATTTTTGCCTCCCTTGCGCAGGGACAGCAATCCGTTACCGTATCCATAACTGATGCGGCAGGGAATACCGGAACTGCCACACATGATTTCATGCTGAGCGGTGCCGCACCCACCTTTTCGATTGATGCGATTAGCCAAGATAATGTCATTAATGCCAGTGAAGCACTTCAGCCCTTAGCGTTGAGTGGTAAAAGCAATGTAGCGGATGGCACCGTTGTCACTGTGACTCTCAATCATATCGACTATCAGGCCACTGTGGCGCAAGGTGTATGGAAAATTACCGTGCCGGCGACAGAGGTAATGCAGCTCGATAATACTCTGTACACCGTCACCGTGACAGGGACAGATAGCGCGGGTAATTCAGGAAGCGCCCAAGCCTCAGTATTGGTTGATACTCATCTGCCACAAGTCACCATTAATCCTTTTGCGACCGATAACCTGGTTAATCATGACGAAATAGCGATCGACCAAACTCTCAGCGGTAGGGTCGTCGGTGCGGCGGCAGGGGATCAGATCACGGTTAGCCTTGGCGGAAAAACCTATACCACGACAGTAGAAAAAGACTTAACCTGGCATACCACTATTCCTGCGGCGGATATGGCAGCACTCGGTGATGGTAACATTGCTATCGATGTGTCGGTGACCAATGCTCAGGGTAATACTGGCGATAACTCGTTAGGGATTGATATTAATGCTCAACTGCCAGGGCTACGTATCGACACAGTCTCCGGCGACGATGTGATTAACTCTCTTGAACAGCAGCAAGATCTGACGATTACTGGCAACAGTGAGCACCTGGATGCTGGCACCATCATCAGCGTGACAGTTAATCAAATCGTTTACAGTGCGGTCGTGGATGACCAAGGCCATTGGCAAATAGGGATCCCGGCGGCAGACATGGCGCATTGGCCAGCGGGTGCACTGTCAATTACGGCAACGGCAAGCGACGCGTACGGGAACAGTGCGGCAATTACTCATCCTATAACGGTGAATACCGATCAGGTTGCGCTGACTATTGATACGGTGTCGACTGACGACATGATCAATGCAGCCGAACAGCAACAACCGCTAGTCCTTTCGGGCAACACGCAACAGGTTGAAGCCGGACAAAGTGTCATTGTTAAGTTTGCGGGGCAGCTATTCACTGCTGAAGTAGAACAAGATGGCTCTTGGCATGTCACGGTGCCCGCCTCAGCAATGAGTGAATTAACCGATGGCCACACTGAAATTTCCGCGACAGTCACCAATCTGAGTGGCAATAGTTCAGAAAGTTCTCGCACTATCACAGTGGATACCCAGCCTCCGTCCATCACTATTGATACGGTCACAGCAGATAACCTGCTTAACGCAAGCGAAGCGCAACAGCCGCTAATGCTGACCGGATCGTCGACTGCTGAAGCGGGTCAGACCGTCACCGTCTCGCTGGGCGGTAAAGAGTATACGGCAACAGTTGATAAACAAGGGCATTGGCAGGTTAGCGTCCCGGCTGACGATCTTGCTGCGCTTCCCCAAGGTCAGAATGCCGTTACGGCCACCGTTGCAGATATCTCTGGCAACCCTTCTAGTGCTTCCCATGATTTTGCTGTGGATACGGTTGTGCCAGTGGTCACTATCAATACCTTGGCAGGCGATGATGTCATCAATACGGCTGAACACCACCAAGCACAAATTCTTAGCGGTTCGGCGACCGGCGCGGCAGCTGGCGATACGGTTACTATCACCCTAAATGGCCAAACCTACACTGCAATCCTTGATGCGCAGGGGCAATGGAGCACCGGTCTGCCTAGTTCAGCTATCGCTGCGCTGCAAGAAGGGAAGACAGAGATCACTGTCACTGTTACTGATAAGGCGGGTAATACTGGTACCGCGACGCACGATGTCACGGTTAATACTCAAGATCCAGCGTTGGCCTTTACGACTATTGCAGCCGACAATGTCGTCAATGCTGATGAGCACCAAATGCCGTTAACGCTCTCTGGTCAGAGCAGTGATCTTGCTGAAGGGACTGAGGTTACTGTTACGCTAGCCGGTAAGTCATATACCGCAACCACTGATAGCCAAGGTAATTGGTCAGTGACCTTATCCGCCCAAGAAACGAATGCACTCCCAGAAGGGCAACTTTCGGTCTCTGCGAGCGCAACTAATAATGTGGGTAACAGTGTCACGACATCGACTACGATCACTGTCGATACCCATTTACCGACTGTCATCATCAATACCATAGCGGGTGATGAGGTGATCAATGCCAGTGAGTTAGCTGCGGGACAAACCCTTAGCGGGCGCGTCAGTGGTGCAGCGGCTGGTGATACCGTAACGATCCATCTTGGTGGCAATACTTACACCGCAACAGTTGCGAAGGATCTCACTTGGAGCATCAAGGTTTCGAGTGATGACCTCACGGCAATGGGGAATGGTCCATTAACGGTCGATGCCTCAGTCACCAACCAGCATGGCAATACAGGCCAAGCACAACAGGCGATAAGTATTGATGCCAATTTACCGGGGCTTCGCGTTAACACTGTTGCGGGCGACGATGTCATTAACACGATCGAGCACGGTCAAAATCTTCTGATTACGGGATCGAGTCAAGGCATTACAGAGAACAGTACATTAACCGTCACGATCAACGGTAAGAACTATAGCGCTAGCGTGATGGCGGATGGCAGTTGGAGTGCAGCGGTCCCAAGCAGCGATGTCAGCACCTGGCCTGCAGGTAATCTACAAATTGCCGTCAGCGGTGAGAGCAGCGCGGGTAACCCTGTCAATATTCTCCATCCTGTCACAGTAGATCTTGCAGAGGTGGCAATCAGTATCAATACCCTGAGTGGTGATGACGTGCTAAATGCTGCCGAAAAGGGACAAGATTTAGCCCTGAGTGGTAGTACACATGATGTTGCAGCGGGTAGCGAGGTAACGATTAATTTTGCTGGGCATCAGTACCAGACAACGGTGGGTAATGACGGTAATTGGTCACTGACTGTGCCAGCCGCTGATATGGTCGACCTGCTAGATGGCGTTCAACATGTCGAGGTCAGTGTCACGACGCCAACCGGTAATAGTGCTCAAGCGGGCCGTGAAATCCTGGTGGACACTCAGCCACCGAGCTTAACGATTGATACCTTAACGCAAGACAATGTCTTGAATGCCCAAGAGTTGGGTAGTGATCAACTGATCAGCGGGAGTAGCACGGCGCAGGCCGGCCAAAATGTTACAGTCAGCCTAAATGGTAAAGACTATACAACCACCGTGGACGCGCAAGGTCATTGGCAGGTCAATGTTCCCGCAAATGATCTGCAAGCACTCAGCGAAGGTGACGTTTCACTCAGCGCGACTGTCGCAGATAAAGCGGGTAACAGCACCCAAGTTGACCATAGTTTCCAAGTCGATGCCCAAGCGCCTGTGATCACTATTGATAAGGTTGCCGGCGACGACATCATTAACATCGATGAACATAGCCAGGCACAAATCATTAGTGGTAGTGCCACGGGCGGCGCGGCAGGCAATACTGTCGCGGTGACGATCAACGGCGAAACTTACATTACAGTCTTAAATGATGCTGGGAAGTGGAGCATTGGTGTGCCTGCTTCGGTGATTTCAAGCCTTCAAGACGGTAAAGTGTCTATCGACGTAACTGTGACTGACAATGTTGGCAATATTGGTAAAGCAAGCCACGACATTACGGTCGACACAGGATTACCCTCTATTACCATTAATTCTGTGACCAGTGATAACGTCATTAATGCTGCAGAAAAAGGGCAAGACCTTACGCTCTCTGGCAGTACCAGCCATATCGAACCAGGTAACACTGTAGTGATCGCTTTTGCAGGGAAAAGCTATTCGGTGGTGGTGGATGCGAAGGGCAATTGGACGCTTTATGTCCCTTCTTCAGCGCTCGCGGATCTCAAAGAAGGCAGTGCACAAGTCCAGGTTACTGTTCACAACGACAGTGGTAACAGCGCGCAGGCAAGCCATGACTTTATTGTCGACAGTGCCGCACCAATGTTACAACTTGATCCGGTAAGCACCAATAATGTCCTGAATGCGCAAGAGGCACAACAGCCCCTGACGTTAACAGGTAGTACATCGGCGCAAGCGGGACAAACGGTCACTGTCGCCTTTAATAATAAACAGTACAGCGCCACCGTTGAGGCGGACGGATCCTGGTCTGTCACCGTTCCACAAGAAGATGTTGCCGCCCTACAAGACGGGCAGTACAAGGTATCTGCGAGCGTAGAAAATATTGCTGGAAATAGTTCAACCTCTGCCAGCGATCTGCTTGTCGATATCACTGCTCCGGCGACCACCATTGCGACTGTCGCAGGCGACGATATCATCAATGCTACCGAACATAGCCAAGCCTTAATGATTCAAGGTGTGGCAACGGGTACACAAGCCGGTGATGCGGTCGCGGTAACGCTGAATGGTAAAACGTACAACGTGGTGGTTGATGCACAAGGCCAATGGAGCCTCGGCATTCCTGCGACCGATGTCTCCGCCATGAACGGCGGCGATTACCAGGTTATCGCGACGGTCACCGATAGAGCGGGTAATAGTCAGAGTACTACGCACGAGTTTCATGTTGATCTGACCACGCCAGTACTGAGTATCAACACCATCGCTGGCGATGACATCATCAACAGCACCGAGAAAGGTCAAGACATCACCATCACCGGTCAAGCGACAGGAGTGAACGCCGGCGCAACAGTGACGGTTATGCTTAATGGTCAGTCTTACACCGCGACGGTTGATGATAAAGGCAACTGGAGCACCGTCGTTCCAGCAGCTGAGGTAGCAAACTTAGGGGAAGCCAATTACGCGGTTACCGCCTCAGCGACTAATGAAGCCGGCAATAGTGCCACGACTTCTCATAATATCGCAGTCGGAACCCAGACCCCCTTAGTGATCATCAACACAGTTGCAGGCGATGATGTGATCAATGCCAGTGAACTGGCGGCAGGACAGACCCTCAGCGGGAAAGTGAGTGGTGCGGCTGCCGGCGATACTGTGACGGTTCAGCTTGGTGGTAACACCTATACGGCCACCGTGGCTAACGATCTGACTTGGAGCGTTAAGGTTTCCAGTGACGATCTGACCGCCATGGGTAACGGTGCCCTGACAGTTGAGGCTTCGGTCACTAATAAAACCGGCAACACCGGTCAGGCTACGCATGCCATCAGTATCGATGCGAACTTACCGGGATTACGCGTTGATACCGTGGCAGGCGATGATATCCTCAACACTATCGAGCATAACCAAAACCTAATCGTCACCGGCTCAAGCCAAGGGATCGCCGCGAACAGCGTGTTAACCGTCACCATTAACGGTAAGACCTACAGCGCCACTGTACTGGCCGATGGCAGTTGGCAGGCCGCCGTGCCGAGCAGCGATGTTAGCGCGTGGGCAGCAGGCACCGTACAGATTGCGGT
>Ga0157363_1000298_pt1 | contig 37824 bp, 36 predicted proteins | sample AttsexASBM1_FD_111477 | JGI IMG/M metagenome (GOLD analysis project Ga0157363, IMG submission 111477) | Fungus gardens microbial communities from leaf cutter ant in Ribeirão Preto, State of São Paulo, Brazil - Atta sexdens ASBM1 | ecosystem: Host-associated > Fungi > Mycelium > Unclassified ... | reverse complement strand
CGAACCCAATACATCCAGCGTATAGTGGATAAGTTCCGGAGACTGGAACAAATTCCATGGCGTCAGAATGACAGACCCGACGGCTGCAATCATCCCGCCCATACGGAAGCTGATTTTTTGCGGTGCACAGTTAGAAAAATCGAACGCCGGCGAGACAAAGTTCGCCACGATATTGATTCCGATAGTCGCAGTAATCATCGTCAGCAATGCTACCGCCATCGCTACCCCGCTCCCCACCTGCGAAACCGTTTCAATAGGGTCGGTAATCATTCTCCCAAATAATGAGTGGGTCCCGGAGACAATCACCACGGTAATAATAGAAAACAGTAAAAAGTTAAACGGCAATCCCCAGCGGTTACCGCGACGGATATCCTGCATACTGCTGGCATAACGTGAGAAATCGCCAAAGTTCAGTAAAGGGCCAGAGAAGTAAGAAACCACCAGAGCCACCGCAGTTATCATCTGCCAGCCCTGAGCCGCAGGAGAGAGAGATTTTTCGGAAAGAGTCAGAGAAATTCCTGAGAAACCGGTCTGCGAAATAATCCACACTGCCAGTGCCAGCATAACGATGTATACCGCAGGACCTGCGATATCGATGAAACGCTTAATGGCACTCATACCGTGCCAGAAGACCAGTGCCTGCAATACCCACATCACGGCGAAACATATCCAGCCGAGTGTCGACAAACCGAGAAAATGGGAGGTTGTCATGGATACCAGCGATGGCCAGAACTTCAGCAGAACCAGCATCAACGCGTTAGATGCCAGCCAGGTCTGGATACCGTACCAGGCAAACGCGATTAAGCCACGGATGACTGCCGGAATATTTGCCCCAAACACCCCGAAAGCCTGACGACACACTACCGCATAAGGAACCCCGCTCTGCTGACTCGGCTTCGCGACCAGATTGGCAAAAACCTGCACAATGCAGATCCCTGCTAACAGGCATATCAGGACCTGCCAGCCCGCCAGGCCCAGTGCGAAGAAACTGGCGGCGACTACATAACCCCCCATACTGTGTACATCTGACATCCAGAAGGAAAAAATATTATACCAGTTCCAGTGTTGTTCCCGGACCGGCGCTAAATCATCATTAGTTAAGCGCGGACTGTAACCTGGTTTGATGAGCCCGGAATTCTGTGATTCATTTTTTGGCATAGTTGCAGCCCCTGTAGATTGCTGAATAGTATTAGACTCATAACACCCTGCAGGATCCGGACCAGTTTTCATTTTTTTGTATACAAAATTTAAAAAATGAGTATACCTAATACAGACAGTGATTCAGGAGAACACCATGTTTAGCGCCAGCCCCTATCGCGAAAACGCCGAAGCACATGAAAAAGAGCACAAAATTCGTGAAGCGTTAATGAAAGCAATCGTTGAGCATCAGTTACCGCCAGGCAGCAAACTGCCGGAGGAAGCTTTGGCTGAGGCCTTTGGTATCAGCCGCACAGGAATCAGAAAAGTACTGACACGCCTTGCTACAGTGCAAATGGTCAATATGACGCCCAAGCGTGGTGCATTCGTGGCCAACCCCGATGAGCGAGAATCACGGCATATTTTCCGTACCCGTTCACTGATAGAACTGGCCAATTTACCGGATGTGACAACCCGGGTACGCCCTGCCGATGTGCAGGAATTGACTGAGATTATGATGCAGGAGCATCAGGCTCATCATCAACGGGATGCTGCAGCGGCCATTCGCTACTCAGCGATGTTTCACATCCGGCTGCATGCCGTGGCCGCCAATCCGGTGGTCAGTGACATTATCACCAACCTGACCCTGCGTTCGTCGCTGGTGATTGCCGCCTGGGGGAGCCAGTGGCAACAAGGGTGTCGTGAGTCAGAGCACCATCAATTACTGGAAGCTCTGCAGGAAAAGGATGTGCCATTGCTGGGTTCTTTGTTACAGCAGCACTTTGAGAATATTGTTGGCAGCCTGAATTTCAACAATAACAAAACCCCGCCTCCGGATTTCCGGAAACTGTTTTCAGCCTGAATGCATCGGAGTAAAAATGAGTCAGTATTGTATACAATTAATAAATCCTAACACCAGCCAGTCCATGACCGAAAATATGGCCACGGCTGCCAGATCAGTGGCTTCTGCGGGTACCCGGATTCTGGCGGTGAATCCACAGTCTGGTGTGGGTTCCATTGAAGGTCATTTTGACGAAGCCATTGCGGCGGTGGGGGTGTTACAGCAGGTTCATCAGGGACGCCAGCAAGGGGCTGATGGCCATATTATTGCCTGCTTTGGTGACCCGGGACTGTTAGCCGCCAGAGAACTGGCCAGCGGCCCGGTGCTGGGGATTGCCGAAGCAGCGATGCACCTGGCCACCATGGTCTCTACCCGGTTTAGCATTGTAACGACTCTGCCCAGGACGGTGATCATCACCAGACACCTGTTAAAGCAATACGGTTTTACAGAACACTGTGCCGCGATCCGGACCATCGATTTACCCGTATTATCTCTGGAAGATAGCAGTACACTGGCCAGAGATCGGATACGCGAACAGTGCCGTCTTGTCATGCAACAGGATAACAGTGGCGCTGTGGTACTGGGGTGCGGTGGGATGGCCGGACTGGCGGAACAACTCACCTCTGAACTGGGTATCCCGGTCATTGACGGAGTTACCGCGGCCGTGAAACTGATGGAGTCACTACTCAGTCTGAGGTTAACCACCAGCAAGCTTGGTGATCTGGCTTATCCGGTCGCTAAACCACTGAGTGGCATCTTCTCTGACCTCAGTCCTGTCTGAGCATCAGGCCTGACAGTTCGCGGCATGCACGGGGCAGCACTGACCGACGTTGCATCATTGAGTTATGCCCCTTATCCTGAAATGACTTTTGGAATCATAAAAACAACGGCTATACCGCTGTTGTTTTCCATCGCACCAGACCGGTATTACTGGTCTGCAATGAATCATGAGGATAATTATGGCTGCAACACCTGTTTCCGCCAAAGCTCTGACACTGGGCCAAGGTCCGGCGTTACTCGAAGTTTTCCTTGAACCGACCTGCCCTTTCTCGGTACGTGCTTTTAACAAGCTGGATGGTCTGATAAGCCTGATGGGTGAAGACCAGTTAACCGTGAAAATTTATCTGCAGTCACAACCCTGGCATATGTTTTCCGGAGTTATCACCCGTGCCATTCTGGCAGCGTTAACTCTGCCGGACGGTAATACTGCAGCACTGAAAATTCTTAAAGCGGTGGGGGATCACCGTGAAGAGTTCGAGTTTACCGATCACTGTCGTGGCCCGAATATGGATGCTACGCCACAACAGATCCTCGAACGACTGGAAAAATACAGCGGTATCAGTGTCAGTGAGCCGTTTGACAAGCCAGAACTGCAACAACTGATTAAATGGCACTGTAAATATTCCCGGCAGAACGGGATTCATGTCTCACCGACCTTTATGATTAACGGGCTGATTCAGGCCGATATGGGCAGCGGCGAAGAGATCAGCCAGTGGGCTGAACGCATCCGCAAAGGCTAACAAGAATACGGTAACCAGCTGGTCTGTTTACCGTAATTTTCCCCCACCCGCCATAACGACCCCTGAAATATTTTTTATTACTTTGATGTAAATCACACTTTTGTGTTTCTTCACAAAGGCGTAAGATGACTTTTATCACCTTATTCTTGTGTGGACATTCTCCAGATGCACCGTTAATTTAACCCACTGTTTTGTAACCCTTTCCAGGGTTGCTCGCGTCATGGTGTGGCTTTTTTTTGGCTTCCTGCAACTATTTAAATAATGATTCAATAAAAAATGCATAATTCATTACTTTTTCGGCTGCGTTTTGCCTGCAAAACGACTTTTGCCCTGGTGATGGCGTTAGTTTTGAGCTTTGTCCTGCAACTGGATACCCCCAAATGGTCAATGATGACGGTGGCTATCATTGCAGCTTCTCCGGCCTTTGCCTCGGGCGGCGAGCCGATGACTGGCGTCTTAAGATTCAGAGGTTTTTTACGACTGATAGGTACAGCGGTCGGATCTCTGGGGGCGGTAATCATTATCTGTGGATTAGCCCGTGCCCCGGTACTGATGTTGTTTGCCTGCTGTCTGTGGGCCGGATTTTTTTCCTGGCTGTTTACCGTGGTTAAACAGGAAATCTCTTACGCTTTTGGGCTGGCTGGCTATTCGGTGTTTATTATTCTTGTTACCGCCTGGCAGACCCCGCAGGAAGCACCACAGATTGCCATCTACCGGTCTCTGGAAATATCACTCGGATTATTGTGTATTATTTTCTCAGATTTAATCTTTCTGCCACGCAGTATTAAACCGCAAATCAGACGCTTTATTGATGAAAGCCCGATGGCTTTATTTGGGCTGATGTCCAGCTGTTTCACCGCGACGACCGAGCAGGAATTCGAAGACCGTTTTAAACATATGCTGGCGGAATGCAAGAAATTTAATGCGATGCGCCAGGTCTTAAAAATGGAGTCAACACACAATAACCCGGCACTGCATCAGCGTCTGAAAGGAATCAACGGACTGATGTTTCATTTGTGTACCCTGACGTACGAAACCTGGCAGTATTTCCACCTGCGTCCTGAAAAACGTAGCACCAGCTGGTATATGTTATTCAGTCAGATTCCCGATTCTCAGGTTACGCTGTCCCAGAAAATTCATCAGTTCACCCTGCTGATTCATCAACTTTCACCGGTGCAGACCCCACATGCTCTTTCATCATGGATTAAGGGACTCAAGGAGTTACGAATTCTATGTACCGGCGTCCACTCCAAAATGCCATTACATGATGTCGAAAAAGAGATCATTGGCCGTTACGAGATCAATGCCGCAGCCTCAGTGCAAAAAGCTCATGCCCTGGTCAACGGATTCCGTACTTTTCTGACCGGTGCTGTAGGCTGTTGTCTGTGGTTTACCACCACCTCCAGCGCTGTCACCGGATTTCTTATTATTTCGAGTATAGTTTCTACTCTGGCAATGCGGGCCGAAAACCCACGCACAGTGGCGGTCGATTTTATCTACGGAATGATCTACATCCTTCCGATCAGTATCTTCTATTATCTGATTGTTTTGCCCGGAACTCAGCAGAGCTTCACGTTGTTGATCATCTCCGTCGGTCTGCTGGTGTTTTTCTTTTCTCTTTGCGTACAGTGGAAAATGCCAGGCAGTGGTGCATCACTGATGTTTATATTCAACTTAATCCCAATTACCAACCCGGAAACCTTCAGTTTTAACCACTACCTGGACAGTGCGCTGGGCCAGATTCTTGGTGCTATCGTGACTTTACTGATCATCTGGTTAATTCCTGACCTTAGCCGCAGTTCGATGTCGAATTCCCTGCTGCGTAATATCCTCACCACGTCACTGCAGACTCTGACAACCAATCCGAAACGCCGTAAAGTCAGCCGCCTTAGTGCGTTGTATGATGATCTACTACTGCTCATTACCCTCGACAGTCGCAAATTAATGCGTTACCGGCTGGCGATTAATCTGATTATTATTTACCGACGGATCACTGCATTAAACATCCCTTATCTGCAAACACTGTCAGAGTTCCACCAGAAAATTCGTGAAACAGCCGAGGATTTATCCAGCCAAAAAATGGCTATTCAGCGGGAACGTGCTTATATCAGGCTACAGCAGTTACTGCACGAATATCTGGGAGTGATAAACATCCTGCCAGATAATGAAAGAATAACCGCGGTGGTCAATGATTTACAGGCTTTACTCAGCACCTACCGTGGTGAATTAATCAGTCGCTGATACCTCTTTGTGTTTCCGCCTGTCAGTGGTCACCGGGTTGCCGCTGACACCGGCGGATACCAGTTCCCCCACCCTTTTTGTTACAGATACCCCGCAATTAATTGTGAAATACATCACAACATTAACTATCGGCTTTATGTAATGTGAGACACTGATTTAAAAGGCTTTTTAAATCCCTGCGGTTTTCATTATGAAAAGGGTATGCAATGTTAGTTGATTATCTGAATGACCAAAATATCCATATTTGTGACTCTGTTGCCGACTGGCAGCAAGCCATTACATTGTCGGGAGACCCTTTGCTAAAACAAGGGATCATCACCCAACGCTATATTGATGAAATTATTGCCGAACACGGGCGCACCGGTCCCTACTATGTGCTGGCGCCGGGCGTCGCCATGCCCCATAGCCGTCCTGAGAATGGCTCAGTCGGCGTAGGCCTTTCACTACTGGTGATTAAACAGGGTGTGGATTTCGGCAGCACGGACAACGACCCGGTCAAAGTCATTTTTTTCCTTGCTGCCAAAGATGCTGACAGCCATATATCACTGATCTCCTCACTGGCTGAGTTGCTGGATGAAGAGGAAAATATTGACCTTCTCGCCACAGGTAACCGCGAGACTATTCTTGAAGTGATTAACCGTTATTAAACAACGCAGCGACGTTATTTAAACTACGGCCCGGCAACTTATCCCGGGCCACTTTACTTCTCAGGGGATTTGCTATGAAAATTTATGCGGTGTGTGGCCACGGTCTGGGCAGTAGTTTTATGCTGGAAAAAAATATTAAAACGGTGATGACCAAAATTGGACAGGAAGCCGAGGTCAGCCATATTGACCTTGCCTCGGTCACTAATAATTTAGCGGATATCTTTGTAGTAGGCCAGGACCTTGCTCCGGGGATTACCGGCAAAGTCGACGCTCATAAGGTTGTCGTGCTGAAAAGTATTATCGCTAAAGCAGAACTGGAAGAGAAACTGACTCAATGGCTGGCGGATAACGCCTGATTACTGTTAACCATCTGAATGGTATGCCTTAGGGAGCGTAACTATGGGTTCAGTTCTCTCATTTTTCCTTGATATCCTGAAAGTACCGTCCATCCTGGTCGGTCTTATTGCACTGATTGGCTTGTGTGCACAGAAAAAAAGTATCGATTTAATTATCCAGGGTACCATTAAAACTATCCTTGGTTTTCTGGTACTGAGCGGTGGTGCTTCCGTTCTGGTGACCACTCTTGGCCCCCTGGGTGGCATGTTTGAGCATGCATTTAATGTGCAGGGGGTTATTCCGAATAATGAAGCCATAGTTTCATTGTCAATGAGTAAATACGGTGAAAGTACCGCCTATATTATGGCTTTTGGAATGGTCGCCAATATATTTCTGGCAAGATTCAGCCGGTTAAAATATATCTACCTGTCTGGCCACGTCTCCTTTTATATGGCCTGTATGTTGGCGGTTATTTTAAGCATTGCCGGTTTCAGTGGTATTTCACTCGTGATTTGTGGTTCTCTGATAATGGGCATTTTCATGGTTGCGCTACCGGCGTTGGCACAGCCATTTATGCGCAAAATCACCGGGGAAGATGATGTCGCACTGGCACATACCGGTACTATTGGTTATGTACTTTCAGGAGTTATCGGTAAGCTGGTCGGTAAAAATTCAGCATCTACTGAGGAGATGAATTTACCTAAGAACCTTGGTTTTCTGCGTGACAGTACCATTTCGATTTCGCTGACCATGATGGTGGTATACATCATTCTCTGCCTCTTTTCAGGCAGTAGCTATGTTGAGCAGAATTTCAGCCAGGGTCAGAACTTCGTTATTTTCTCGGTCATCATGGGCATTACCTTTGCGGCCGGAGTGTATATCATCCTTGCCGGGGTACGTCTGATACTGTCGGAGATTATTCCTGCATTCCAGGGCTTTTCTGAGCGACTGGTTCCTGATGCAAAACCTGCGCTGGACTGTCCGATTGTCTACCCGTACGCACCTAATGCGGTACTGATCGGTTTTGTTTCCAGTTTTGTCGGTGGTCTGGTTGGGCTGCTTATTCTGGGCAAACTGGACTGGGTATTGATTCTGCCAGGGGTCGTACCGCACTTCTTCACCGGAGCGACTGCCGGAGTATTTGGTAATGCTACCGGTGGACGACGCGGTGCCGTGATTGGTGCCTTTGCTAACGGGCTTCTCATCACCTTTCTGCCGGCAATATTACTGCCGTTACTGGGCCAGGTCGGTCTGCAAAATACCACCTTCTCGGATTCTGACTTCGGTGTGGTAGGAATTTTGCTGGGCAACGCGATAAAATATCTGACACCTACCGTGATTATTTCGCTGCTGGTGGTTATCTACATCCTGATGATCGGCTACAACATGATTGCCAGGAAAAAAGCCTGATATGCTAACGGGCGGGAGACCTCTCCCGTCCGTTTCACCGCCGATCAAGCGGTTGCTTGCTGGTCGGCGGTGGAAAAACGCCGTTAATGGCCGCAATATCAGCCGGGGAAAGCATTATTCCACTGGCCAGTGCATTACGCTGCGCATGTTCAGGATTACCGGTTTCTGCAATCGCCGTCATGTTTTTCTGCAACAATATCCATGCCAGAGCAATCACAGAAGCCTCTGTGCCATGTTCCATTGCTATCCGTTCCAGTACCGGCGCCCTTAGCAAGGGAGCTCCGGCCCCGCCCAGCGGAGAATAGGCCATCAGCCTGACACCTGCCTGCTGACACAACGAAATCAGCCGGTACTCAATGCCTCTGCTCTGACAATTGTAAAGCACCTGATTAATCTGGCAGTTTTCACCTCCGGGAATACTCAGTAAACGCGACATATCCTGAATATCAAAATTTGAAACGCCCCACCCCCCAATCAGCCCCTCTTTTCGCAAGGCTTCCAGACTTCTCACCGCCCAGGGCAAATAACCCGGGTAACGCCAGTGCAGCAGGTAAAAGTCCAGAAAGTCTGTCCTGAGCCGTTTGAGCGAGGCAAGGCACTGTCGCCTGGCAAGTAACGGATTGGCATTCCATGGGAAAATTTTCGATATCAGACACACTTCCTCACGCCGGGTCGCCATCACTTTGCCAACCAGCCGTTCTGAGCGACCCAGCCCGTACATTTCTGCGGTATCAATAGTGGTAATCCCTGAATCGATGGCCTGATGTAACGCACTTATCTCCGTTTTTTCCGGATAGCGACCGGTACCCAGATGCCAGGTACCTGCAGCCAGTGGCGAAAGATCTTGCTGTTTTTTCATACTACTCCTGCGATTAAAATCAGAATGCGCTGTAATCAGTATGTGATCAGGATCGCCTTAACCGCAAATTGCCTCCACTATATATGTCAGAGAGCTCACGGGAACTGGAATAATCAGAGACTCTGCACGACACTAATAATTTACCTTAGGAGTCAGACGGTGGCACAACAGACCAGCCTCTTTTGTAATCAACAGACCATTTCCGGTCCGGGAAGTATCCGCCAACTCAGCCAGCTCATTGCACAACCCGCGTTGCCTACCCTTTTCTTCAGTTGCCGTTCTTTTCTGGAAAGTGAGGTCTGGCAGCAGTTACAGGAAACCCTTTCTCCCTGGATTATCGGGATAATCACGGTCAGCCATGAAGCCTCACCGCAACAACTGGATGAATGGGTTTCTGACTGGCGTGGCAGAGCGGAAAGAGTGGTGGCTATTGGCGGAGGGAGTGTGCTGGATGCCGGTAAAGCCTTCAGTACACTTTGCCTGCAACCCCTTTCGACCGTCCATTACCTGGAAAAAATTGGCGATACCCCACTGGATGGAAAACGGCTGCCGCTTATCGCCGTCCCTACCACCGCCGGTACAGGCAGTGAAGCCACCCAAAACTCGGTAGTGACAGATCAGCAGCACTACCAGGTAAAGGCGTCTTTGCGTCATCCCCGTCTGGTTCCGGATATTGCCATACTTGACCCGTTACTGCTTCGCCATGCGCCGGCTGCCGTGTTAACCCGCTGCGGTATCGATGCTTTTACTCATCTTTTTGAAGCCTGGCTCTCTGCAAAAAGCAGCTTTTTTAGTCGCCAGTTTTCGCTGCAGGGTATGCAGTTATTTATCGCCGCATGGCCAGATCTCGACCGTCAGGATCAGCGCGGAGATGAGGCCAGGGAGAAGATAATGATGGCCTCGTGGCTGGGCGGGCTGAGCTTATCAATGGCAGGACTCGGCGTGATCCACGGAATTGCCGGGGAAGCTGGCGCTATTATGCCGTGGCATCACGGCGAAGTGTGTGGTCGGTTACTGTTGCCGTTCCTCGCCTTATGTGCCGAAGAGCCGCATCCTGAACTGCAGGCCAGACTGACTGAACTGCATCATCACCTGTTTCCGTCACACAAAGAGGCCAACCCGGCTCAGTTTCTGGCGGGGTGGCTGAAACAAAATTCAGTTTGTGATTTCTGGCAGTCTCCTCCCTGTCTGAATCATTCACAACTGGAAAAAATACTCAGTACCTCAAACAGTAAAAACTCTTTGATCAGCTATAACCGTGAGCAAATGCTGTTTATGATTCGCGAAAGCTGGCCGGTTATCGATGAATAACCGGTTGCCGGTGAACCAGTCACCGGCAACCGGTTTATCAGCGCCGGAAAAATCGCAGAAAGGCGTTTCTGTGCTGTCGGTCCCGAAAAGTACTGATCAGAAACTCCAGAAGGTTAAATAACAAACAGAGCAATAATAACACCATCACATACGGCAATGCGTTTTGCCAGGGTAATCCCATCTGATTAACTCCGGCAATCGCTTTAACAGCCCATGTGGAAGGCAGTAAATCAGATAACAGACGAACACCCCATGGCATTGCCTGCACCGGCCAGATAGTCCCGGAAATATAGAATACCGGCATGGTAATAAATGACAGTGTCAGATAAACAATCTCGACCCGCCGGATACATTCGGTAAGCAAATTGCCAAGACTTATCACCGCCAGCAAAAACGGGAATGTCAGTAACAAAAGTTCAATGATAGTCGCTGTTTGCCGGTAACCGAGAACCCAGGGCCAGAGCCCGAACAGTACAACCGACAAAAATAACCAGATGGGCACCAGAGCTGAATAGGCCCCGAGTATCACCGCCAGTGACGGTTTGCCACGCGCACTGATGGTCAGATTCACACGGACACTGGCAATCAATAAAGAGTGCTGCAACAACATCACCAACAGCCCGGGAAAGATGATGGCCGCAAAACTGATTCCCGGGTTAAACAGCGGTTGAGTGATCGCACGTATCGGAGTCAACAGTACGTTGGCTTCCGGCAGGGTAAAACCGTTATTCAGCAGAATGGTACTGTTATACTCAGTCAGCATTTGCTGATAGGCGGCGATCACATCCTGTTCTATCTGCCCGTTAGCCAGCCGGTTAGTCGCATCACCAAACACTGGTATAGCCACACTGTTTCCTGCCAGCATTTTTTTCTCTAAATCAACCGGCATAACAATCACGGCAAACAGCTTACGCCATCCCAGGTCACGCCGGGCGTGATCGAGACTGGAGTAATTAATCATGTCGATTTTTGAAGTCGCGTCCAAAGACCGGATAAGTAACCGGCTGGCAGGACTGTGGTCCATATCCACCACCGCCACCGGTAAATCCCAGACGGTTCGGTTCGCGTAGACCATGCTCATAATACATAAAGATATCAAAAGGATAGCCCACATTGGCCGGGCCAGCATTCCCGAGAGTACGGTGATAAAGGTCTGACGAAATTCATTCATACCATCGCCTCCTGCTCTCGTAACCTTGCCGGAAGCCGTTTACGGACCAGCAGGCTGACCACCACCGGATAGATCAGTAATAAAGCACAGACTTCTGCCACAGGCATGGCAGGCACCTGGCGCAAAAACAGATCAAACATGGCATACAGCGCATGAGTAAGAGGTTCAAGGTTAGAAATTAGCTGAGCCGGCCAGGGCATTGAAAGTTCCGGCACGGCCATCCCGGAGAAGGTCATGGCGATACTGACCATCAATGCCATCAGGGTATAAGCAGTGATGGCGGTACGGGTAAAAGTAAACAGGAACACTGCCAGACTTTGGGCGGCAATAATGTAAAAGAAGGCCACAAAGAACATATATACCGGATTCCCAACCACTCTGGCATCAGAGCTCCATACCAGCAAGGCAATCTGAGCCATCAACACTGTGGTGTACATCAGGGTGTATGGGGCCAGTTTACCCAACAAAGATAAGGTAAACGAGCTCGAATAAACCAGGGGTTTACTGCGGGAAAGAACATAAATCATGCAGGTCACGACAAACAACTGCATCAGATGGATGGTGGCAGCAAACTGCTGATAATAAATATAACTGCCACTGGCATTAAACAGACTTTGATAAGTCAGTGATACCTGAGGCAATGTTGGCACGCTTCTACCGATTTTTTCGGCAATAATAGTCCGGTAACGGGTATTTATATCCGTCATCAGCCCCGAAAAATCCTGGGTAGAATAGAGTCCGGCGGCATAGAAAAGCGCGTTGTAGTAAAACACCACCTGTGGCTGACGGCCAGCCAGTGCATCCGATTCAAAATTCGCAGGAATATACAGAATACCGTAGTCATCAGCGGTTCGTAACTTATCCACGGCTTCAGGCAGTCCGCCAGGCCATTCCGTTAGTCTCGCATGAGGGCCGGCATCCAGTTTACGAATCAATTCCCGGGATAACTCGCTGTGATCATTATCAACCACCGCAACAGGCAGATGAAGCAGAGTTCCGGCCGAAAAGTTACTGCTCAGTAGCCAGAACAATAACAGCGGGAAACACCATGTCAGCCAGTGAATGACCGGCTTACGAAAATCGACCCGAATTTCCTTGCTGAATGCACGGCTGAAACAGCGCCAGCTGCGTTTTAGTGTTGCCACTGCCATAATGCACTCATTCCCTGTCGTAATCCTTTCACCGGTTGAACCGGCCACAAACGAACCTCAAAGGTTTTCAGGTCAAAATCCCCGGTGGCTCTGGTCGCGCTTTTGGTTGAAAAATCCCCCAACGGCGCAATATAGTGCACCTTCGCTTCGATCATTTTGTTGTTTAATGCCGGCACTCTTAACCTGACGGTATCTCCCTTACGCACATCGGCAAGAATATCTTCACGCAAATTAAAGACAAAGTAAGCCTGCGGCAACCTGACCAGCGTCAACAACGGGCTTGAAGCTGAGAGTAACTCCCCCACCTCCGCCGGGATAGGGCCAACCTCTCCGGCAACCGGAGCTCTGACCAGCAGGTCATCAGTCTGGGCTTTCACTTCCAGCAGTTGCTGTTCAGCTTCATCCAACTGAGCTGCATAGATATCACGCTGTTCCAGACGATCACCGTTCAGCCCTGCATCGAGGTTAGCCCGGGCACTTTGCATAGCATGTAGCGCGGTATTCCGGCTGGTTCGTGCAGTTTCCAGATCCTGTGCCGAGATATAGCCTTTGGCGGCAATTTTCTGCTGGCGCTCATATTCATCGCGGGCATTCTGATAATCAGCCGTTGCTGAAGCCAGTTCGGCCCGCAGATTACGGAGACTCTCTTCCCGGGTACCATTGAGCGATAAATCAAGCTGTGCTTTCGCCTGATCCCGTGCTGCTTCAGCCGCACGTAGCTGAGCAATCAGTTCCGGGGCATCGAGTTTCATCAGCACCTGCCCTGCTTTTACATCATCCCCCCGCTCAACAAGTCGTTCGACGACACGGCCTTTTGCTTTAGACGCGACTATTACCTCAGGAGCATCAACTTCTCCCTGTAATAACAACCCCTGATTTTGTGCTCTGAAAAAAACTGCCAGGGAAATCACCGCAATCATTAATAACACGGTGAGTATTATTTTCTTATTCATACTAACTGCTCCGGCTTACAATCTGTCTGCTCCATGACCCTTCGTGACCAGTCTGACACAAATTCATCATAGAGCATTGATATAGATTATGCATGTGTAGTTTAGACAAATTATTACAAATTTTTCGCGGGAACTGCTTATTTTTCAGTGCGTACACACAGTCGACTCTTGCTCACTAAATAATAATTCACTTTCGCTGAATCCGTAGTATTTGCTGAATACCAGAATAATAATAGTGCCTTCAAATCATTTTGATTTTACTGTCAGCAGAATATAAACATACCGCTATTTTGGAAAAGCGTAGCAATGCAAAAATTTGCTTCGTGTCGTCAGACACCAGTGAGCAGACAGAAACAGACTTTTCGTCGGACAAAGACATCATTGATTCGCGACCAGCCTTCGTAACGGGCACCAAACTGTGACAAAGATCACACATCGAAGTCACTGCCTATCAAATTGATAAGCAGTACCAGATTTAACCCTACCCCGGAGGAGGTTATCATTTAGCCAGTTCAAAAATACATTTATTAACAGAGGTGACTATGTTTTCATTAAACCGTTTTAACAGTAAAGAACTGGCGCTGGCTTATGTTTCTGCACAGAAAGAACGTCTGTCTCCTGCAGAATTCCTGAGTGCTGTGACAGCTGCCGAACAGTCATTTAACCGGTTACTTAATTCATCACAGTTACCGGAGAAACAGCCTCAGCCCGCTTTCTCTTTTGAAAGCTAAGCTTTGATGCCAGCGGCGCTTTTACTAAACCCGCCGGAAAATAAGTGAGTTACAGAGTCAGCAGACACGGAAGTGGATGGTATACAGTTGTTCAACGCCCGGATAAATTTGTCCAATCACCTGGCGAAGTTGCTGTTCTGTCATATTTTCCTGGCGGGCATGTTCGGTGGTCAACTCCGACTGGCGGACCGGAGTCACACTCACCACTTCCAGCGTAGCGAAATATTCTCCGTCATCTTCGTAGCCGGCTCTGAGACGTTGCCCGGGCCTGAAACCCGATTCTTTCTCATCCCGCAGAGTAATGGCCTTTTTACCTGCTAAAATGTCCGGCGCAAAATGCCGGTAAAATGTAATATCGACGTTCATTTTTTACCTTTTGTACTCTGTCTGAAAGCGTCGGGTCCTCAACGGCACCCAACGCCATCCTGTTTGCGGAAGATTACCACCCCTTAACCGCCCCGTCATTAAAGATAGTCTCTGCCGCGGCGGCCACTTCCGGCGACTGGTATGCTTTGATAAAAGTCTTCACATTTTCTGCATTTTTATTATCTTCACGGGTAGCGATAATATTTACATAAGGTGAATTTTTATCTTCAATAAAGATCCCATCACGGGTCGGAGATAATCCGGTTTGCTGAATGTAAGTCGTACTAATAATGGCTACCGTGACTTTTGGATTATCCAGTACCCTGGGTAACTGGGCGCCTTCCATCTCTATAATGTTCAGATTCAGCGGATTACTGATAATATCGGGTAATGTGGGTAACAGTCCGGTACCTTCCCGCAAGGTAATCAGCTTTTCTTTTTGCAGCAATAACAGCGCTCTGCCAGGATTGGTAGGATCATTAGGTATCGCAATAGTGTCACCGCTTTTTAACTCTGTAACATGATGAATTTTTCGTGAATAACCCGCCATCGGAAATACAAAGGTATTCGCCACAGCCACCAGGTGGTAACCACGGGCCTTATTATCCTGCTCCAGGAAAGGCCGTTGCTGGAACACATTGGCATCCAGCTCTTCAGCAGGGCCAGGCAGAGGACTACCGGCAGTTCCTGATCGATAATGCCGCTAACTATGGCCTGTCAGCAGACGATATTGCCGGAATGAAACAGCCAGTATTGGTGAGGGAGCGTCAGACGGATGTGGACCGGGCGCAGTTCGCCAAAGATTCTAACCTGTCAGATCTGCAGGAAATGTCCGCCAGTGAAAAAGCGTATTCTGACGCGCAATTCCTGACGGACAACACAATGGAAATGTTCCAGCCTGGCGACGATGGCAACTTACTCGCTAAGACTAATATGCCTTTCATTCAGGCGTTTTTGCGTGAAATCGGGGATACCGCCTCAGCCGGGTTACTGACCGCCGACGGCAGGCCAACCAAGCAGCTGATAGACCGCCTGCAAAATGCCATATTTGCGAAAGCCTATAAGGATGATCGGCTGGTTAAACTGGTATCTGAAGAACCCGATCCGGATATGCGTAACATCCTGACGGCCTTAATGTGGCCGCCGGAGAATTTGCTCAAATGAGCGTCAATTCCGGCGACACACACAAAGAAACTGTGTCCGGGCTGGTGGATGGTATCGAGGACGTGGACGGACTGGATAAACAAGCCATTGCCGCTCTACAGGATGCTATCAATAGGGTCCGGGATGCCAAAGACAGCGGACAGGCCATTGAAGAAGTGATCGCACAGCAGGGACTGTTTCAGGAAACCTCAAAAGAGGCTGAAGCCCTGGCGATGTTCATTGTGTCCAATAACCGAAGTGCTAAGCGCATGGGTGCAGCGTTTAACCTGCTTGCCGGCAAGATTAACGGTGAAATCATCCACCCGCAGCAGGCGGTCGGGGATATGTTCGGCGGCGTTCCGGTTGACCTGAAATCTATACTGACGGAGGTATCCGCGCAGATAGAAGCGGAATTCGGAGAAGGTAAGGGGATAAACTTTGCGATGTTTGAGGGCTCTACGCTCAAGTAATAGGGGGCAGTACGTAATGTTTATTCGGATTTACCATGACCATCATATTTAGGTGGCGGATCGTATCTTTGCTCAAAAATATCTTTTTTTTGTCAGTTTTCTACCGAACGACTTAAGCAGCGTGTAGCTGCATTTCCGATTGTCAAAATGCAGCTACATCAGTAACAATCAATCTGACCATTTACAAGATATTGAATTATTTCCCATTTGCTGCGTCATGAAATTGTTTAGCGGTATCTTTATTTCTTATATCTCCGGTCTGATTTATATCGCGATGACTTTCAGTCGCTGCAGTATTCCAATCCTTTGCTCTAACTGCAGCGTTACATTTAGGGAATTCGCTGGTTAATCGAGGGATTCCCAAATTGAACGCCATATCAACTAACCCCACTTTAGCAGACTCAGGGAAGCTGTCAAAACCAGAATACAGGCCGCGCAAACCAACTTGTGTTTTCTGTACATCTGAAATGCACAGGTTTACAACAGTATCATTAGAAATGTGCATGTCTGGAACACCCGCTAAATTATTTTTATAGGCATTAAAAGCCCCCATAATTTCGCCAGTAGATACACCAACTTCTTTAGTTATATCGTCACCATGCGCATGAAAACTATGAGTTCTGGTAAAAGGTAGTGCTGCAGCCATTTCAGCAGTAGCAAGTAAGTGACCGATACCTACAGTAACATTCCCTTTTTGATCTTTATACATGGCATTTTTAAAACCTTCATGTTTGTTTAAATTATTCACACACATAGCCATGTACTGCCCATTGTAATCTTTGGTGGATTTGATGGATATTGTAGTTTTATCAGAAACTCCGTTATGATTACTGCCGCCATGTCCACCAACACTATAACCACCGGAACTGCCGCCGCCATCATTGTAGGGGTCGTTACTTCCCATGTGGCCAAAACCACTGACAGTCCCGCTATTTAAATCACCCATAGAATAATCCTCACCTATTAATAAAATAAATGAATCATCAAATACTATTTTCATGAAGCTTTTTGACGTTAGTTCTACGTAACATTTAAGTCAATGAGGCTTTAAAGAATAAGCATTGAAATATTAATGTAATATATTAATAGGATGGCGTAATTTAATATTTATTTGTGAGTTGCTAATAAAATTATAATCAGGGGGGGGGAGGTGTTTAGCTACCTGGTAATCATAACCAGGTAGCTGCAACAATCTCTTAATTATCTTTATTTTATGAGCTCTGAGGTTCAACTAAATGAGTCATCTTGATGCTGTTATTTTTATTTAACGTTTTTGAATAATGGTTCAGGTAATACTGGTGGGCTCGAATCTTCATAGCGAAGCCAGTTTCCCATTGATTATGGATTCGTAGTTCAATCAGTTCGATTTCTCGGCTAGTGGCTTCTTCTCCACGAATTGTACCTCCCCCCCACTTAACATCGGTGGCATGGGACGCTGCATCAATCAAAGTATCCCATGCCTTATTTTCCGCATCAAAAGCATCAAGAGTCTGTTGCTCCTGTGTGGATAAAATTCGGTTGCGTGCTGCGTCTATATATTTCGTTTCCACAGACTTAACTGAATCAAGCTTAGCGGCCATGCAATTATTAATATCTATCGTTGTTTGTTGAGGGGTTTTAGGACATGAAATCTCAAAGGTTTCAGTGGTTCCCTTGAGTACACTGCTTGGTAGTGGAGCGTCAGCGTAACTGTTAAAGCCTGATCCTAATAAAATAGCTAACGGTATTAGATGATAATTTAATTTAATCATATAAGGCCAATTAATATTAATGACAATTGTTTTTTAACTACACCCCGTCCGATTGGGCGGGGCAAGGGCTATTTGATGAACATTTGAGGCGGCAGGCCAAAACGCTCTGACAACCGTTTTATCGCCTCAACGGTCAGAGCCCGATCACCTTTAAGAACACGGGAAACCTGTGAACGTTTCCCTATTTCGTTTTCAAATTCACTCTGGTTAAGCCCATACTGATCCATCAGGACACGGAGAACCGCAATTCCTGTAGGCGTGTTTTTGATTGTCTCATTAAAAGCATCAAATTCAGGCGCGGTATTCTCATAGGCTTCAATCTTTTCGATTAGCATAGTCAGCAGAGGTGATGACGGGTCAGTGTCCATCAGACTGTCTGCAAGACTAAGAGCATCCTGGTAGTCTTTTTCAAGGGTACTTCCCCCCAGGAGGGGGACGTACTCCACCAGAGCATTAGCGGTGTTCACAACGTCAGAAATAGTCATTGCTTGTTGCTCCTGTAGTACATAACCAGCCGGTCATATTCGGCATGGTCGGTGATGTGTTTCACGTAGACTGTCTGAGTTGTGAAGTCTACTTTCATCATTAATCTGAGATTCCCGCCCCGGATATCAATTACCCACCACCGATCCTGATACTTCATTTTGTCGAGGCTGGGGAACGCCTTTTTTAGCTCATCGGGGTCTTTAAAATCCCCGGTTTTAAGAGCTTTGTACACATCAGTGATAGCGCCGGCAAACTGCCTGAATTCTATCGCCGCTTTCCTGAAAGGTTCACTTATAACGCGCATATTCCATTTCGCCATGTTTCCAGATGGTAAACGTCTTACCCTGAACCTGTCACGTTGACAAGTAGTAAACATTTCAGACTAAATCCACAACTCCTTACGGTGAACACTCATTTTTCTATGAGTATTTTTTTATGGTTTTAACTAATACACAGCGCCAGAACCGCAAGGCTTTTGGCGATCTCCTTGCCTACTCTGAAGGGACCAGCACTTCACCCGCAACCCGAAACAACGGCTATGACGTTATTGTGACCGGTATCGACGGTAAGCCGGAGATTTTCACCGATTACAGCGATCACCCATTTGCACATTATGAGCGGTGGGGTCATTAGGGAGTAACGAACCACTAAAACCTACCAGCTCGACGTGCAAACCATATTTTTTCAGCGCAACCTGTTTAGCGACTTCAGCCACATCCTGTTCCGCACCGTTAATAACACCCACTTTAATATGGTGAATGTCTTCAGACGTTTTATCACATCCGGAAAGCAGACAACCACTGAGGATGAGTAATGCCGGAAACAGCAACTTCATAAATTTCTTCACCTGAACTCCGGGAGTCATTTCAAAATGTAATTTTTTCTTATAATGACATAACCCACAGACAGGAAGAGGCGGTTAATCCGCTAATTTTCAATAATAAAACCTGATTCTTCCCCGCGATACGACTAAAAATTTCAGCCTCGCTGAGCGGCTCAGGGGGTCTCCTCATGGAATAACCACTGTCTGAAATCTCTGATTTCGTCCAGGCTGATGGTGTGTCCCATACCAGGATATGTTTTAAACGTTACGGAAGGAGTCAATGAGGTTAATCTTTTGACTGCCTGCTGAGCACTTTTCAGCGGAATCCGTTGATCGGCTTCCCCATGACCGACAAATACCTGTAACTGTTTAGCTGCGGCCAGGGGAACTGACGACGGATCAAAACCGGCCGGTAATCGCCCGCTGAACACTGCCGCACCATGAAATAATTGCGGATGAGTCAGAGCCACCGCATAAGTCATCACAGCTCCCTGGCTGAAGCCCCCAAGATAAGTGTGACTGGGCGGGATATGATACTGATGTTGGAGAGTAGTGACAGTTTTAACGACCGCTTCATCACTTTGCGCCACATCGTTCACTTCCTGCTGTTCACTACCGTTACTCCGATACCACTGATAACTGTCACCGGCGACCGGCAATGGTGCGCGTAACGACACCACCAGCATGTTACCAGGAACAATAACCGGAAAATCATTAAAATCCTGCTCATTGGCCCCATAGCCATGCATCATGACCAACATTGAGGGATGTTGGTCGGGCAATGCGGCAGGCATAAACAAATAACTGAGCTCAGCAGCCCCTGCGAAAGGCGCCGTCAGCAAGGCGCTACAAATACTCAACGCTGCCAGAGATTTTTTCACCAGATTACCTCACTACTTATCACCATTAATGACCTCTATTCAACGTCACCGGATAACTGCCACTGGCCCTGAGAACTGCTCCAGCGGACAGCCGGAAATAAAGCTAACCGGATATTGAAAACAAAATAGAAAGGCATATAAAGACTGATATTATTTTTCGCCAGTGGCTCCATCTCCACTAACACTCTTTCCAGTTCACGCAATACATCTCCACCGGGTAGCTCGTGAATGTTTTTTAACCGCCGCTTCAGATACAGACTGATTTCATGAAACAATGGGTCGGTCTTTACTCCCGCCTGCTGCAATATCTGGTAATAACGCCCATAAAAATCGAATAAATTAGCCCCGAGCCATAGCTCGGTGATCAGATTATTTTCCATGGTCATACTGATACCGGGGTCGACAACATTACGGGGCAGAATAATATTAATCCGGTCCAGCATCCGTTGGATAAATTGTTGACGTTGCAACAATGTAGATTTCTGCAGACGGATATCCCCCAGTAACTGAAGCAACTCACGCAACCCTGCCCTCAGTGCCCTTCTCGCAATCCATGAAGGTCGTTTGTTACGAATTAACAGCGTTATCACCAGAGAAAGAACAATTCCGACGGTGGTAGAAATCGCAGCATTAATCGTGGCGTAAGTATCTGGTGCGTAATCGTGGCTGAAACCGATGTATCCTGGTAACTGGGTAGCAATAATCAGACCAATAAAATTGGTTGCCGGATTAGCGATAATTAGCCCCATAAGAATCAGGGCCGGTGACAGGCAAATGATTAGCGCTTCAAAAGTTATCGCCCGCGGAATTATGACCATTGAGTAAAAAATACTGATCGCTATAGCAATGATCACACCTTTCATAAATATGCGCATGCCCCCGATGGGACTATCGTGGGTCGCAAAAAATGAGCAGGTTACTGCTGCGAACATCGCGGCGTTAGAACCACTGCTCCAGCCGGTACCTATCCACAGCAGGCAACAAACAAAGGTGGCAACAAACACAGTAAAGGAGGACAGGGCTGCCATGCCCTCATCGACATATTTTTTCCGGTGCATCACTTCAGGTTTACCACGACGCCGTTTCAACTGAGACAGTCTGACCTCCACACCATGATACGCGGTCAGAATTCGGACAAAGTTTTGCAATCGTTCAATCAGTCCGGTAAATAACAAACTTTGCTCTGTGCTCAGTTCATTATTCAAAAATCGCTGCTGAATAATTTCCTGTGTTTCTTCAAGATGGCGAGTGACTGACTCGCTACTCTCGTCGGCTGAATCATCCAGCCATGCCAGGAAGCGTGTAACACTTTGATGTACCACGTCAGGTAACTGAATATTTTCCGCTGCCAGTAATTTCAGGCGCTTTTCGATAGCGGTCAGTGTGGGTACCAGATAAGAGAGATGCTGATACTGGGCCGACACCAGACGAACCAGACGCTGGACCTGATTAGCTTCATAGGCACAGTGAGTCATCAGAACTTCAACATTCAGCGGGTAATTTGCCATCTGTACCAGAATCTGATCTCTTTCCGGGGTATCTGCAGACTGGTGCTGGGTCAGCAAGGAACCACAAACTTTTTTAGCCTGCAGATACCAGTTGTTCACGCTGTTTTCCAGCAACGAACGCATACTGACCGGAAAAATCAATACATGGACCAGGCTACTGATGATGATACCTACAGCGACCTCTTCTATTCTTGAAATCACGGTATAGCTAATATCTGCAGGTGTAGTCACATCAGGAAAGCCCATGATCGCGGCGCTGTAACCTGCCAGCATAAAAATATAACTTTTCGGAGTCCGATCATGTAAGGATAAATAGAGGCACAGAGCTACCCAACCTGATACCGCCAGACTAAACATCATGGGATACATCACTGTGGAAGGATAAATCAGGAAAATAAACACTCCACCGAGGACCGTTCCCGCCAGCCTGAACAGAGATTTGGACACAGTAGAGGCTGTATAAATCTGTGAAACTACATACACCGTCGTCAGAGACCAGGTCGGTTTTTCCAGATTAAGCTTCAATGCCAGGTAAAAGGCGAGAAAAGCAGCAAGTGTCGTTTTTAACGAAAAAATAAACGCACTTTTTGTTAAAAAATTCATAGGACTCAGTAGGTTGAGGATTAATTTCTGATCAGATGCTTGAGTATAATACACCGCCAGTTTCGGGCACGATAAAAATTGTAACAACCCTAATGTGATTTAACTGTAACCCCTCGCGGTGTAAATGATTAACATACGATGTACCCATCCCCCTGCTTATTCAGACATAATTTCACAGTGTTACCTACACCTCAGCACTGATAAAAAATTTGATCATCCACGGTGGGATTTAAGGCAATATATTTCCCATCACAATTCGGATTGTTTAATTATTTATGCAAATAAACCCGAATTAATTTTCCACAAACACCGTTTAATTAATCTGATTTTATAAAGATATAATCAATCACTTTATTAGCTGGTATTCCCCCTCCAATTATGACCACTTCTTCTTTCTGACACATTTTAGAACAGATGATATTTACATCCGCAACAGTTGTACTGCCATACGTCCCATCATAAGATAACCACCGCCATAATAATTATATATACTTATCAATTGGTTAAAGTTAATCTCTGTCAGAATTAATCCCGCTGACTCATCTTTTTCTCACAATCCCAGCGTTTTATCCTGCCTTACCGGTGCTTAATCATAGAATCACAATGACATGTTAACAGTGTTATTTTTACATTGTGAAATCTCCGGAAATTATTTCAGCCCTTATTAACTGATAAGATGTTATGGAAAGGTAAAATAATTTTAAAAACTATTCGAGTAATGTCCGGAGTCATCCATGAAATGCGCTTATTTATCTTTAGTGATAAGTACGCTGTTGTGTGGCGTTTTTTCGCCTGCCTCTCAGGCTGAAACACCCACGTCGGCAGCGACTCTGCTTGCACAAGGAAAGTATTTATCTGTGGCTGCAGACTGTAGTGCCTGCCATGACAGTCCCGATCACCATGTCATGGCTGGCGGAAACAGTATAAGCTCGCCATTGGGGAAAATTGTTGCCAGTAATATTACCCCGTCAAAGCACTATGGGATTGGCAATTACACCGAACAACAATTTGCTGATGCTGTGCGCAAAGGAATAAATGCTCAGGGGCAAAACCTTTACCCTGCCATGCCTTATACTTCCTATAGCCTGCTGACTGACAGCGATATCCACGCGTTGTATTACTATTTTATGCACGGAGTGACTGCGGTCGATCGCGCCGCCGGAACGACAGAGTTGCCCTTTCCTTTCAACCTCCGCTTCAGCATGAAACTCTGGAATGTCCTGTATGCGGACAACCAGCCGTTTCATCCGTCATCCTCGCAAACTGATCAGATTAACCGGGGAAATTATCTGATTTATGGATTAGCGCATTGTGATACCTGTCATACGCCACGTAATGCACTAATGGCGGAAAAATCAGATCAACCACTGGCCGGTGGATCGCTAGGCCAGTGGTATGCCCCTGATATTACGTCAGATAAACTGTCAGGAATCGGAAACTGGAGCGATCAGCAACTTTACCAGTATCTGAAGACCGGTCATGTTGCCGGCAAAGCCCAGGCCGCCGGGCCAATGGCAGAAGCTATTGAACACAGTCTGCAGTACTTGTCTGACGATGACCTTCATGCGATTGTTGCCAGCCTCAGACAAACCAGACCTGGTCATACCGCTTCTGCCGACAGGGCTGACCAGGGCAGGATAATCTCCAACGAAAACAGTATCCGTGGCAGCAAGATTGCCAGCGGAGAGCCTGTTTCCGGCCCGCTGGCGGGTGCCATTCTTTACTCAGGTAACTGTGCCGCCTGTCACACACCTTCCGGTTCAGGTTCCTACAGCCAGTATTATCCGTCACTGGTACACAACACTACTACCGGCAGTGCTGATCCAACTAACCTGATTGCCACTCTGTTGTTTGGCGTCCATCGTACCGTTGGCCAACAAACAGTCACTATGCCAGCCTTTGGGCCACAAGGTTACCCTGATCAGCTCAGCTTCAAGGAGATTGCCACACTGGTCACCTATGTTCGGCAGAATTACGGAGCCGGTGGTCATCCTGTTACCGAACAGCAGGTAGAACAGGTGTATCAGGGTGGGTCAAAACCACTCATCGGCTGGCTGGCCGACGCAAGAATACAAGCAGCGGTCGTCGTAGTTCTGCTGTTATTAGCTGTTCTGATTTTCACTGTAAGGCGCAGAGGGAGGAAAGTATGAAACCGATGGATAATTTTTCGGCAGATCGCCGTAAGCTGATTAAATCATTATCGCTACTGACCGTGTTTTCAGTCAGTGGCCTGCGTCTGGTAGCCTGCCCTGCATTTGCCGGCGGATTACCTGCCAGCGCAGATTTTCATGAGTTTTCAGCCTTTGTCATCGGCCGTCCGGTGGATCCGGTCTTGTCAGGCCGTTACTTTGCAGCGTTACAAACGGCCGATGGACATTTTATCGGACAACTTAATCAGGCAATGACTGCCAGTGCACCGTTCCGTAGCCACGGCATTGATGCGATGCTGGCATCGCTTTCGCACGACAGTGAAATCTTTAACACCCTCAAAAAAATCACCTCTGCCTGGTACCTGGGAATCGTCGGTGAAGGAGCCTCAGCGACCCTGATCGCCTTTCATGATGCTTTGATGTTTCAGCCAACCCGCAAATACGTATTTGTGCCGAGCTATGGCGGCGGCCCCGATAGTTGGGTCACCCAAAAACATCCCGATGTCCTCAGTGAAGAAACTTCTCAGGAACAGTAAAATGGCTAATACGACTTTAGATTTCGACTACGTTATCGTTGGCTCCGGCGTTACCGGGGCGCTGATCGCCTGGCAACTTTCCCGTCATGGTAAACGGGTCTGTATGATTGAGGCGGGCGATTATGTTTCACGCTGGAAAGCGATAGAACATTACCGCAGTCTGCCGGATAAAAGCATCGCCAATAATTCACCTTACCCTAATCTGAAGTGGGCACCGAATCCAATTGGCGGACATTATCTGGAACAAAAAGGACCGGTGAAGTACGCCACAACCTATATTCGCATGGTCGGAGGTACCACCTGGCACTGGGATTCTGCCACCTGGCGCTTGTTACCCTCAGACTTTGAACTTAAAACCCGCTACGGTGTAGGTCGTGACTGGCCGATTGGCTACGAGGATCTGGAACCCTGGTATCAAAAAGCCGAAGAAGAACTTGGGGTCAACGGCTGGGATACTGAAGACCAGAGTGGCCAGGGCAAAGATCATTATCCTCCTCGCTCTCAGCCTTATCCTACCCCCGGTCATCCGTTCAGTTGGGGGCAGCAGGTTGTTGCCAGTAAACTCGAAGCTGCGGGTTATTCAGCCATTCATGAACCCAATGCCAGACTTTCAGTGGCAACGGCTGAACGTCCGGCCTGTGCCGGAAATAATACCTGCGACCCAATCTGCCCGATAGGCGCCAAGTACACCGCGGATTTCCATGTGCGGAAAGCCCTCGCTCATGGCTGTACACTGTTGTCTAATTCGGTGGTTTATCGTGTCGATGCTGCGGACGATGGAAAAATTACTGCCGTCCATTTCCGTCGGCCGGATAAATCGACGGGAACGGTCAATGGCAAGATGTTTGTGATTGCGGCTAACGCGATAGAGACGCCTAAATTACTGCTGATGTCAGTTTCGGAGCGCTATCCTCAGGGTATTGCTAATACTTCAGGCCAGGTTGGCCGAAATCTGATGGACCACACAGGATTGGGCTTTAATCTGGTCACCGAAGACGAAGTCTGGCCTGGCACCGGACCGAATGCTCTGTTGGTAATGCTTAACGCCCGTGAAGGGCAATTCAGAAGCGAAAGAGCGTCTTACAAAACTAAGTTTCGTAATACTGCGGTCAATTTTGCTGTCACTCAGTCCCTGATTAATCAGGGAATTATGGGCAATGAACTCTACAGGCAAATTAAATATCAGTCGGCCCGCCAGTTATCTGTTGCCGTTGATCTGGAAACATTACCCAACCCTCAGAATCGTATTGTCCCAAGTCAGGACCGGACAGACAGCCTGGGTATTCCTGTCCCGGAAATCCACTACGATGTGGACGATTACTGGAACAAGGGGCGAGATGCAGCCATCGCCGATGTGCAAAATATCGCAAAAATTCTAAATGCAAAGATAGTAGCAACCGATACCAATAAACAAAACCGCGAGCATATCCTGGGAACCATGATTATGGGCAACTCACCCGCCGATTCAGTAGTGGACAAAAATTGCCGGACTCATGATCACCCCAATTTGTATATTGCCGGGACCAGTGTATTCCCTGCTGTCGGCTGTGTTAATCCGACCCTGACAGGTGCCGCGCTGGCATTACGTATTGCCGACACTTTATTAAAAGATCCTGTGAGTTAAGTTCCGTCATCCTGGCTCTGCAACCTCATCACCCTGCTCTGCTTGGCCGATAAACCGTTATTCTCAATGGTTTATCGGCCATATAGGGTCTGCAAGTGACCCAACGGGCGAATACTGGCTGATCACTGTAAGCAAAAATAGACCGTCAGTACCTCTGGCTGACAAATTGTGTGTGATTTACTTACATCAGTACGTCCTTAATACAGCCATCATCAACACTCATTCCTCCCATAGCCTCCGTCACCCGACATTCGTTTGTATATAAAACCTACAAAACATTATGAGCAGCAACCCATCACAATGATAATTATCATTAAAGATCATATTGTTATACACAACAAAACCAAAGTTCAATCGCAAATGAAAAGAATCTGTAAGAATTCAGCAATAATTTAGAAAAGCAGATTTCAATAGAAAATGCTTATGATAATAATTATCAAACTCATTCAACATGTAACAAAATACATCTGGACATAGGTATGTATTCTCTTTCACAGCAACCACGTCGTACCCGCATAGCTATCTTTGTCGGCTTTGCTCTGAGTAGTTTGCTTACAACCCCGTCGCTCGCCTCTGACAGCAGCACCGACACCGAAACCAGCAGCATTACTGACGCATCCCGTAATCAACATACCGAAGGGGTTATTGTGGTTAAGGGCAAAGCAGAAGATGAATTAAAACAGCAACCCGGTGCATCGTTGATAACCCAAAAGGACATCGAGAATTCTCCACCGGTTAACGACCTGTCTGAAATCATCCGTAAAATGCCAGGGGTTAATCTTACCGGCAACAGTGCAACCGGTAGCCGGGGCAATAACCGTCAGATTGATATCCGTGGTATGGGGCCGGAAAACACGCTGATCCTGATTGACGGCGTTCCGGTCTCATCACGCAGCTCCGTTCGTTACAGCCGTACCGGAGAAAGAGATACTCGCGGTGACACTAACTGGGTACCGCCGGAAATGGTTGATCATATCGATGTGCTGCGGGGTCCCGCCGCAGCACATTATGGTTCCGGAGCTATGGGTGGCGTGGTGAACATTATTACTAAAAAACCCACTAACCAGTGGCACGGCTCGCTATCACTGTTTACCAATCAGCCGGAAAATAACAAAGAAGGCGCCACTAAACGCACTAACTTTAGTCTGAGTGGACCGCTTATTGATGACGTTCTGACCATGCGGTTATATGGCAATATCAATAAAACGCAGGCAGATGCGGCTGATATTAATACCGCGGAAAATGGCAGTTATGCTGCCGGACATGAAGGTGTCCGCAACCGCGATATCAATGCAATGTTCGAATGGAAACTCTCCCCGCAACAAATCATTGATTTTAATTATGCCTACAATCGCCAGGGCAATATTTATGCTGGTGATACACAATACAGTAACAGCAATATCAGTACCCTGGTACCGCAACTTTATGGTCAGGAAACTAACCGTATGTATCGTCAGTCCTACAGCCTGACTCATAATGGTTTCTGGGACTGGGGACAATCAAAATTCACCCTGAGCTACGAAGATACCCACAATACCCGTCTGAATGAAGGCTCTACCGGTAAAGTGGAAGGGATGATTAATGATACCAGTTACGCTACCAGCCGTTATAAAACCTGGCGAGGTAATGGTGAGGTCAATATCCCGTTTGAACTGTGGGTAGAGAATACTCTGACCGCAGGATTTGACTGGAGCCGTGAAGAACTCAATGATCCGGCGTCGATTGAAGATACCGATGCCTCAGGTTATGACATCGCTGGGACATCGGGTAATCCCGCAGATCGCAGTCCAAAGAACAGCCAGAACCTGGCGGGAATCTATCTGGAAGATACTATCGATGCCTTACCGGGGACTACCCTGATCCCTGGCCTGCGCATGGATTACAGTGACCGTTTTGGCACCAACTGGAGCCCTTCATTCAACTTCTCTCAGGAACTGACTCAGCATCTGACCCTGAAGGCCGGTATCGCGAGAATGTTTAAAGCTCCTAATCTTTACCAGTCCAGTGAAGGATATCTGCTGGCAAGTAGTGGTAATGGCTGCGTTCCTGGTACCACCGGGGGATGTTATCTGATGGGTAACAAAGATTTGAAGCCAGAGATCAGTGTCAATAAAGAAATCGGTCTGCAATGGAATGATGAAGGTTATGCTGCCGGTCTGACGTTCTTCCGAAATGACTACCAGAATAAAATTGTCTCCGGAACCAACTCTGTAGGAACAGTGAATGTCGCCAGTGCCTGGAGCAGTTCAGGTTACAATATCTATCGTTGGGAAAATGGCGGCAAGGCACTGACCCAAGGACTGGAAGCCAACCTGACAGTCCCGTTGGTCGAAGATCGGCTGACCTGGCGTACCAATGCCACATATATGTTCGATGCTAAATACAAATCAAATGGCAACCCATTATCATTGATCCCGAAATATACCGTGAATACTTTCCTGGAGTTCCAGGTGACACCAAAGCTGACTACGTCTGCAGTCTGGACAGCTTACGGGCGCCAGAAACCACGTTCAACAGCCGATATTCGTAAAGAAGTCGGTGCCATGGATGAAACGGAAGTTGGTGCATACTCTGTCTTTGGCCTGACCGCTAATTATCAGATCACCAAAAATCTGCGGGTAAATGCCGGCATCAGTAACTTGCTGAATAAGAAAATCTATCGTTCGAATGAAGGTGCCTCCACCTACAACGAGCCAGGACGCGCTTATTCAATGGGGATGACGGCATCATTCTGATGTAATGAATCACTCAGCCCGCTCTCCTGCGAGCTGAGTGATTGTCTACGCCAGACTAACTTCCGGAGTTAAAGCAGTCCGCGCATATCGTTTAACCCGCTACTCCGGCATACTGCAACATCACCTGCAACAGCACATTAGCCCCCGCGGTCACATGTTCCGGTGAAGCATACTCCGCCTCGTTGTGGCTGATACCGTCTTTACAGGGAATAAAAATCATCCCTGCCGGCACCAGATAACTCATATAAACTGCATCGTGCCCTGCACCAGAGACAATCTCCCGCGACGGATATCCGAGTTTTTCTGCCGCTCCGGCAATGGCTGCCTGGCATCCTTTATCAAAGGGGGCTGCCGGATAGTGACTCACTTCTTTCAGTTCTATCTCCATGCCACTCTTCAGGCTAAGATCTGCAATAAAGGTTTTCAGTTCGGTATCCATTTCCGTCACCAGCTCATCACTGATGTTCCGTAAATCGACAGAGAACGTCACTTCTCCCGGCACCACATTGCGGCTGTTCGGATAGACCTGAACACTGCCGACAGTCCCCCGGCCTTCCGGGGTTCTCCCGGCGATACTAATTACCTGCTGCATAATGAGGGTGGCGGTTTGCAGGGCATCTTTACGCAGGGACATTGGGGTCGGGCCAGCATGAGACTCCTGACCGGTGACTTTACAGTCATACCAGCGAATTCCCAGTACTCCCTGCACCACACCAATTACCTTATCTTCATCCTCCAGGATTGGCCCCTGCTCAATATGGGCCTCAAAATAGGCGCCGACCGGGTGGTCGCCTGGCATCTGTTCACCGATATAACCAATATTTTCCAACTCACTGCCAACAGTTTTGCCTTCACTGTCCTTAACGGCATAAATCTGTTCCAGTGGAAAAACCCCGGCAAATACCCCGGACCCCATCATCACCGGAACAAAGCGCGATCCCTCTTCATTGGTCCAGAATACAACCTCCAGCGGGGCTTCGGTAACAATATCCAGGTCATTCAGAGTCCGGATAACTTCCAGTGCCGCCAGTACTCCATAATTTCCGTCGTATTTTCCACCTGTCGGCTGTGTATCAATATGGCTACCCGCCATTACTGGCAGAAGTTGAGGATTCCGTCCTTCTCTGCGCATAAAGACATTGCCGATTTTATCGATGGTCACAGACAACCCTTCGGCTTTAGCCCAGCGAATGACCAAATCACGGCCCTGGCGATCAAGGTCAGTCAACGCCAGACGGCGACAGCCTCCTTTAGCCGTCGCGCCAATTTCGGCCAGTTCCATTAATGAACCCCATAACCTTTCGCCGTTAATCCGCAGGTCTGACATCGCGGAAACTGAATTTACCAGCACATCGTTAGTCATTATTTTTCTCCGGAAGAAAGTATTGTGGCCATCTCAACCAACCGCTGGTCACTGCCACGCGGGCCAAGTAAAGAAATTCCCAGGGGTGCACCATCCACTGCAGCCATCGGCACGTTGACCTGCGGAGCTGCTGTCATGACGGCAATGATCAGTAAATCCTGAGAAAGACGACGGGTTACTTCGATCTGTTCTTCACTCGCTGTCAGTAACGGTGCAATATCAGGGACTGTCGGTAACACCAGAATTCGTCCGGCCAGTTGCTGGTCCCACCATTCGGTAAACTGTTGCCGGGCACGGCAGGCACTCTGGTATTCATCAGAGGTGACGCCACGCCCAAAAGCAAAACGTGCCGCGATATCCGGGCCGAGGCTCAGACTGTAACGTTCAATAATTTCCCCCTGTGCCTGCCATGCTTCATAACCCTGAATCACTCTGAAAGCATTAAACAGAGTTTCACGCTGTTCAGGCCAGTCTGGCACAGGCAGAAACTCTCCCCATAACCGACTGATTCTTTGTAAAACAGGGGTCAGCGCCTGCTGGCTTTTTTCCGGCAATCTTTCGAACAGATCACTGTTACAGGCCAGCCGGATTTCAGCAGGCTGTGGGGTGTCTTCACCGAGCAGACATTTTGCGACCAGTGAAAAATGTTGGGCATCGGAGGAAAAAAAACCACAAGTATCCATGGAAGGAGCCAGTGCCTGACAGCCCTGCAACGAAATCCTCCCATGGGTAGGACGAATACCGAAAAGACCACAATAGCTGGCCGGAGTACGGACTGAACCTCCGGTATCGGTTCCCAGGGCAATATCGCATAACCCATTGGAAACCGCAGCGGCGGAACCCGAAGAAGAACCACCGGGAATACGGTCCGGAGCCGCGCCATTGCGCGGAGTTCCGTAGTGAATATTGTGACCACTCATGGAAAACGCCATTTCATTGGTATGCGTTTTGCCAACAAAACGTGCGCCGGCATCCAGCAGTTGCTGAACCGCCGGGGCAGTATGATGTTTGATGCCTGACAATGCCAGAATATGCGGATTGCCCCCACCGGTGGGATATCCTGCAACATCAAATAAATCTTTTACTGCAAAAGTTAAACCACTTAACGGCCCCTGCTCTGCATGCTCCAGTTCAGTAAACGGATACGGCATAAATGACCGTGACGACTCCCACATTGCTCCCTCCGGGAAAGTATTCCTGACAATCATGTCTGGCGCTACCGACAGGTAACAACAACGCAACCATCTGAATTAAAAAGGTATGGGTTATAAGCAAATGCCATACCAGCCCGGACATGCCAAAAACACGAGAAAGAAATTAAACTTATCTTATTGAAAAAAAAGAAGTTACCAGGTACTCCCGGGTCAGCTAGCTGAAGTATTCCTGCCGGAACAGTGCACTGAATTGGGGAAATAAGTTCACTACACAGAAAACTTAGCACAGCAGGAGCCCTCATTATCGCAACCAATCCTGGTAGCGAAACGGCTCTCTTCGGGGTCTTCCGGATTGCCATCCCTTACCGGAAAACGCTAAAATCGCTGTTCACATCCGATGTTTCAGCTTAACAGCACGGATAAATCAGCATAATGGCATGATTAAAGGGCCTGACAGGCCGGTATCTGCCCTCTGACGCTAACAGGATGCCGCAATGTTTAAAGTCTGGATTATTCTTTTTATTTCTATCATCTCTGAAACCTTCGCTACTTCAATGATTAAGTCTTCAGAAGGTTTCACGCGGTTACTTCCCTCTCTGGCGGTTATTTTTGGCTATACCATATCGTTTATCGGCTTGTCACAGGTGGTCAAAGTCATGAACGTCGGAGTGGCTTATGCTATCTGGGCCGGGGTGGGTATTTGTCTGGTATCACTGATTTCCTGGTTGTTCTTTCATCAAAAACTGGATCTACCGGCCGTCCTTGGTATTGCCCTGATTATCAGCGGTGTTATCGTCATTCAGCTATTCTCTAAATCAGTCTCACATTAAATATCAGCAGTGCTGAGTCAGCGAATTCCTTGAATAACTTAACCCGCATCTGAAAGTAACTAATATTGTGGTAGTCGTTCAGGGATTAATCGTATTCTTCAGGAAATCACTCAGGTAACGAGAATTTCAATGGATATGTTGTCTAATTAAAACCCCGCATAGCGGGGTTCAGAATATTATTAACGTGGCATTTCGGCATCCAGCCTGTCGGAAATATTTTTCTTGATTGCCAGACAGACCTGATGATAACTGTACGCAGAATTGTCGGCAGGAATAATGAAAGGGACTCCAACAGAATCCCCCACTGACACGAAAATTTTTCCTTCGTGCATGGATAATGTCAGTTCAACATAAGCAAAGCGCTTTTTCAGGTCATTAACGGAAAGGTCGGTCATAATACCGAACTTCAGGCGCTGCTCCGCATCGAGTTGCGCTTCACTCAGCCTGACAAACTCTGCCTTACCATTTCCGGGCTCCCCGATGAAGGCAATTTTGGCTCTGTTATCCCCATGATATACCAGTGACTCCCGATACTCTTCGAGAATTTTTTCTGCACCCTCAATCAGATCTGCCAGCCTTTCCGTATATTTACGATCTAAAACTCTTTGTTTTTCCAATAAATCATCGTAGGTAATATTCATGGTTTTCTCCTTAACCGGCCTTTCACTGATAATCATAGTAACTGCAGAAAATATTTCCTGTGCGCCAAAACACAATGGCCCTGCCAGAGCAGGGCCGCGAGGCTATTTGTAATCATGGGCTCATTATATAGCCTTATATTTTGTTGTTTTTATATCGGTTAATTCGCTTGATAAATAAAGATATTTCTGTCGTCCTTCCGGATGTACTCTTATCTCAGGTTAAGACTAAAGACCGAAAAAAAACATTTGGAAACCTGATTGTAACTTTCAGTAAAACATAGTTTATTTAGGATATTATTTCTAATAAGTAATCCAGAAACCTGTATAAATGTCCTGGATTATGCTGATTCGTTTTCACTGAAAACAAAATGAAAACCGCAGGTTGACTAACTAAGCCGTAAAGAGAAGGATAAGGAATTGCAGGAACAGATAAATCCCACCTGACAGCGGCTAATAAACATACCATCAGGGCAAACGGATTCGACGACTCATTAGTCCGGAATATGCAAAACCTGCAGGGTCATATTCATCGCCGTATCGAATGGTGTGACTGTTCTGACTATTTTCACCATGACACTGGCACCCACCCACAATTGGTACAAAATTTCTGCAACTTTTTCCGGTTCGTCGTCGAGCGTCAATGACCCTTCGGTAGCACCGGCTTCCAATGCTTCTGCCAGGCGGGAAATAATACCAGCCGTTCCGTACATCAATGCCATACGCATTTTATCTGATAAGTCTGCCACTTCTGCCCCAAGTTTGACCGCCAGACATTTCCCCTGACAATCATGGAATGACTGAGTAGCCCGCCATTTTTGCCAGTAATTTATCAACCTCTGAGCGTTGTTAATCCCTGGCTCAGCCAGTGTCTGGTTGAGCTCGTCCAGATAGCCCTCAAAATAGTGCTCAAGCATGGCTACGCCAAACTCTTCTTTCGAGGAAAAATAATAATAAAAAGATCCCTTTGGAATATCTGATTCCTCAAGGATCTCTTTCAGCCCCACCGCCGAGAACCCTTTTCCCGCCATAATACGCTGGCCGGTGACAAGAATATGTTCACGGACTTGATGATTTTGTTGTTTGGTTGCAGATTTCATGTCGTCAATTTATCAAAGGCCAGACTGGGCGTCTATGAAACAGACCAGCGTTACCCAAGGTTCAGGGTTAAAATTTTTCTCCCTGAACAGGGGAGCTTTATTTCGCCAGTTGGTCCAGTAGCTGAACTGCCGCAGCTGCTGAAGACCCCGGGTTTTGACCGGTTATCAACAAACCATCGGTGACCACATAGGAACTCCAGTCTGCACCTTTGGAATAGATACCACCTTTTGCTATCAGCTCATCTTCTACCAGGAATGGCACCACCCGGGTCAGACCAACGGCTTCTTCTTCGGTATTGGTAAAACCGGTAACCTGACGGCCTGCAACCAACGGACTGCCATCCGGGGTTTTCACATGACGCAGCACACCTGGTGCATGACAAACAAAAGCAATATTTTTACCCGCAGAGAAAAATGACTCTATCAGCGCAATGGAATGCTTATCTTCGGCCAGATCCCATAGTGGACCGTGACCTCCCGGATAAAATACTGCGTCAAATTCTGCCTGCGAAACGCTGTCCAGACGGACGGTGGTAGCCAACTGTGCCACAGCATCAGCATCAGCTTCAAAACGATGAGTGAACTCAGTCTGGAAATCTGGTTCGTTACTTTTCGGGTCCAGCGGTGGATTTCCACCCAACGGAGATGCCAGCACAATTTCAGCACCTGCATCTTTGAAGGCGTAGTAAGGCGCAGCCAGCTCTTCAAGCCAGAAACCCGTTTTACGGCCAGTATCACCCAGTTTGTCGTGTGAGGTCAGTACCATCAGAATTTTCATTATCGTTCTCCAAAATATAGACTCAGGATTAAGTAAACAGGTAATCAGCATGAACCATTAGTAGACCGGTCGTCTATTTATAGGTGTCACCTGTAGCGATAAAACCGGGAACAATCCGAAGCTGGATTGAACCATCGTAGCACCAGAGAGTATCGATGTTTCAAAGCCTCACCAGCTTGTTCCGTATCTCAACGCTAACAACTAATAGACCGGTCGTCTAGTAATTTTAATCGTGCAGGTTAAATATTTTCCGGAATGTAATGTCAGGCACGTAACGGTGTTACCACCTGAATTCACTATTTGTCATCTTATTCATAAAGTTAATTATGATATCTTCTGCCCTGTGCGAGCATGTGACAAACAGGGAAGATTCGGGCTAAGTTCATTTAGTCTGAGGCAACTTTATCTACTGATAAAAGAGAGTGCATTCCCCCCACAGCCACTCTGAGTGCGGTAGACTACCTTGTTTTGCTTCAAAAGCTTTGGTCGGCGTTCATCCGCTGAACAAATTGTTTGTCTTTAATCGCGAAGTTCCTGAAAACAAAAAAAATCCCTTAACTATCAGATACAAAAGAAACTCACAACTCTCTGACCTGACAGGGCTGTCAAGGAAATTTGCAATTCATTGCCTATTCCCGGGCCCGCAGGAAGCGCGAACAGCCGCGATGGCTTTTATCTACACCAGTGGGATGCTACACAGAACTTCAGACCAGATTACCCACAACTTAAAACTGGTTACACGTTTTAAGCTTTAATATTAAACAGATTTATGTTTCGGAATTAAGCCCGGGAGAAAGGCGAGTAAGTTCAGTCAATGACACGGGTCAGGCAGCAGTTTATGACCGAAAGATAAAAATTGTGCCGGTTGTTGGTGATCAGATAAATGGATGATTAAGCAAATGCAAAAATGCATCTTCGACAACGGGAGCAGAAAACAAAAAACCGCCTGACGGCGGTTAAACGACATTGCACATATGTGCTTATTTTTGTTCATTATAATCGGTGGTGCCCAGGGCGGGACTTGAACCCGCACAGCCATACAGCCGAGGGATTTTAAATCAGCGTTAGTTTCAATCCATATCATGACGTTATAGCTATTATTCACCATTGAAGTAAAAAATTACCTCCCAAGAAAACAAAAGGTTAACTTGCTTAAAAATCGTTAATGGTGAAAGTTTACCCTTGAGCACAGTTCAGGCAATGACCAAAGAAACTAAGTAAATAAAAATTTAGTTTTCTTAGCTTTGGGTTATGGTTTCCTGTTATTCTTGGGCTATCTGCGTAACTTACTTTAGGATTAGGTATTCTCATGGGAATAAACCAAAAAGATATAAAACTACTATGGGGTAGATCTGGCAATAGATGTGCGATATGTAAAAAAGAACTCACTCAAAATAAAAAATCCACTTCATCAGCATATAATCTAGGGGAACAGGCTCACATCGTTGGAGATAAAATGGATGCGGCACGAGGAAAATCTCCACTAAATGACAATGAAAGGAATAGTTACCATAACTTGATTTTACTTTGCCCAAACGATCACACTACCATAGATGCAAATCCAGAAGACTGGCCAGTTGAAAAGTTACACCAATTAAAATCTGAACATGAATTATGGGTTAAAGATAATTTGAGCACTACTTCTGACACATTCCAAACAGCTAAGCAATTAGCTGTGACCAATGCGATTGATAAGACAGTTAGTCTATGCATGTTAGATAGGTGGACCAATTGGACAAGTCATGCATTGAGCCCTGACCCAAAGTGGTCTAGTAAGATAGTCGATCAAATATTCGAACTTCAGAGAACCGTCATTTCAACAATATGGCCTGATGAATATAAAGAATTAGAGAGCGCCATTAAAATATTTTCGTTAAATTTGAATGAATCTGCACAAACCTTCTTGACACATTGTGACCTGCGTGGTGATTATTATTTCCCTAATAAATTTTATAAACATTACTCTTACCCAGAATGTGATAACAAAGCATTGGAATACGATGAGTGGTTAAGGAAATGTTACAACCTTGTTATTGAAGCGACTAAGGGTGCTAATTGGTTCGCGGATATTGTTAGAAGGGATATTAATCCACTTTTTTTTGTTGAGAATGGAAAATTTTTGACTATGGAAGGAGACTTGATTTCTGGGTATGAGTATAAACTTTACGAATATTCAATGGACGAAAAAAAGTCTCTATTACAAGATTTATCAAAGGATTAGACTCTTTACTCTAGCATGGGAGGTCGGAGGTTCAAATCCTCTCGTGCCGACCAAATTACCCCTTAAAAAGCAGCCACTTACGGCTGATTTTTTATGCCTGCGATCCACGAATGGTAAAAAGATGGTAAAAGTCTGGTAAAAGTAGCTCTCAGATGCGGGAAAATATCCGCGGGTTCAACTCCCGCCAGCTCCACCAATCATGATTGGACAGTGACAGGACAACGTTAGAGAAATCAAGCAACTGACCACTGTACCCGGACACTGACCAGACAGTAACGGGACATGAAAGGATACGCAAAAGAGCCGCGGCTCTGAGCGTAATAGAAACCCGCTTCGGCGGGTTTTTTATTGCCTGT
>Ga0157363_1000297_pt1 | contig 37871 bp, 31 predicted proteins | sample AttsexASBM1_FD_111477 | JGI IMG/M metagenome (GOLD analysis project Ga0157363, IMG submission 111477) | Fungus gardens microbial communities from leaf cutter ant in Ribeirão Preto, State of São Paulo, Brazil - Atta sexdens ASBM1 | ecosystem: Host-associated > Fungi > Mycelium > Unclassified ... | reverse complement strand
CGCGACGACGAGATGCAACGTGGCGGCGACGGTCACCGCCATGATGAGCGTGATAACGACTAGCATGATGGCCTGCTCGAAGCGCTCATAAAGGCTTAACCCGCTGCTGGGGGACAGCATGGCGCGCCATGCTGTGTGACGATGGGCGTTCGACCGGTTCTCCATGGCGCGGTGATCGGTGGACATGGGATCGCGACGTCTCCTGAAAGGCGCCTGGGCGGCGCGTTTCGCTTACCGGAAGTCCCGGCAGATAGCGGATTTAGGCGAAACTCTAGCTCATAGAGCCTACCCTCGACAAGAGAACTTATCGAGGATAGGTGCGAAGGAGGGGTTGGATTCAGGAACCATCCGCCGAGTTTTACTTTATGAGGTAGATAGCGTATCCGTGCGTGCGGCTGCCGCCTGTACCGCGCGCTTCGTTGTCGCTGCGCCGTCATTCGTGAACCGGTGCCATGTAGATGGTGTACGCTTAAATCGTGCGTTTGTCAGACGTTTATAATAGAAACGTCTGACAAGGAGGAGATTCCGATGGCACATAAGAGCCGACACCAGGGTAGTAGTAAGCCCGGCGTAACTATACCGGCCAGCATCGGTCCTGTTGGCCGCCCGGCTCGCCAACGTGTAAAAACCGGCCAACCGGCGGCGGAAGGCGACACGATGCGGGTTTTCAAAAGCAAAGCATTCGCGAGCCTGATGGAGCGCGATCCTACTGTTGCACGCGCGGTTGTCTTCCTGACGCACCACGGCGTCGTCACTGGCGTTCGCTCGAAGAGGATTTCGACGCGGGTCGATCCCGGCGTGATGGATGCGGCCCGGAAGCGGTTCGGACTGACGAACGATACCGACGTCATCAATGCCAGCCTGGCAATGGCGGCGGCGCCCGATCGGTTCAAGACATGGCTCATCGAGAGTCAGGGTGTGGTCACGGACGATTTCCAACTTGCGATATAAGTATCGGTCGTGAAGACACCAGCCGGACCGCGCCGGGACGAAACCGCTGCAGACATCATACGACGGCATAATGTCGACTCCTATACGCGGGCGATGGCACGACGACCCGACACGGAGCTTCCGTTCGACTTCGCAGCCCAGCCGGCGGACTTGCCGATCATGCTAGACACGAACTTCTATTTACGGCGCCTCCAGGGAAAACTCACACCGGATCTGTCTGCCTTCGTGGCCGACCGGAGGGTTCTGCATAGCAGCGTAGCATGCAGCGAACTTGCCATCAGTGTCGGCATCCTCGATCCGGCTCATCCCGCTACGCCGCATAACCGCAAAGTCGTGCTGGATATGCTCGACACGATTGACCGCACGGATATCGTGCCCCCCAGCGCGGAAGCCTGGAGCGAAGCTGGCGTGATCGCTGGTATTCTAGCCCGAACACAGCATCTCGCGAAGTCAAAGAGTACACTGACCCCGGCGGAGGCCTGTTGTCAGGAAGGCCTGCGTCGGAAACTGATCAACGATACCCTGCTCTTTCTCAGTGCCCGAGAGCAGAATGCCATCCTGGTGTCCATGAACATCCGCGACATGGACCTTCTGCTCCGCTTCCACCCGGGCAGCAATGTCCTTCTGTTCCGCTGATGGGTGTGACGACCCCCATCAGTGGAACAGCCCGAGGTCTGCAGAACGCACTACGAACGACGCCGTCTCGGAATTGACCAAAGTGCCGGGCAGGCAGTGCCGCCAATTGTCTGGAGAACCACATGGTCTTTTTCGCCGACGGGCTGAACCTTCTTCAGGATGATACCACTACTGCCGGTAAGATTGGGCGTGAGAGGACTGGTTTTCTGGACGTAGGATCACAGTGACGCGTGGCGCAGATTGAGAAAGACGATTACAAGGAAACGCTTGCTGGCCTTGTGGAGCGGGTGACGTTTCATAACGCGGAGAACGGCTTCTGCGTCCTGCGCGTGAAGGTGCGAGGACAGCGCGATCTCGTTACCGTCGTCGGTCACGCCGCCATGATTTCGGCGGGCGAATTCGTGCAGATGTCGGGGCGCTGGTTCAACGACCACACCCACGGCCTCCAGTTCAAGGCGGAGTTTCTGAAGGCCAGCCCGCCGACCACGGTCGAGGGGATCGAACGCTATCTTGGTTCTGGCATGATCCGGGGCATTGGTCCCGTCTATGCGAAGAAGCTGGTAAAAGCGTTCGGTGAGGCGGTGTTCGACCTGATCGAGCAGGAGCCGCACCGCCTGCGGGAGGTGACGGGCATCGGCCCCAAGCGTGCCGAGCGGATTGTCGGTGGCTGGGCGGACCAGAAGGTGATCCGCGAGATCATGCTGTTCCTGCACAGCAACGGTGTCGGCACCTCGCGGGCGGTCCGGATCTTCAAGACCTACGGTCAGGACGCGATCAGACTGATCAGCGAGAACCCCTATCGGCTGGCGAAGGATATCCGGGGGATCGGGTTCAAAACGGCCGACCAGATCGCCCGGAAGATGGGGATCGCGCCTGACGCCATGATTCGGGTGAGGGCCGGGATCTCCTACGCACTCGGCGAGGCGATGGATGAGGGACATTGCGGCCTGCCGGTCGGGGAAGTGCTGACCAGCACCGCCGAACTGCTGGATGTCGCCACCCCCCTGATCGAGACAGCCCTCGCGCTGGAACTGGAAGCAGGCGACGTGGTCGCCGACAGCGTGGGCGAGACAGGATGCATCTTCCTTGCTGGTCTGTATCGCGCGGAGCAGAGCATCGCCGAGCGATTACGCGCCTGCGCCATTGGCCGTCCGCCCTGGCCGGAGATCGACGCTGAAAAGGCCATGACCTGGGTGGAAAGGAAGACCGGGCTTGCGCTCGCGCCCAGCCAGCAGGAAGCGGTGCGCCTTGCCCTGCGCAGCAAGGTGCTGGTGATCACGGGTGGTCCTGGCGTGGGCAAGACCACGCTGGTCAACGCCATACTGAAAATCGTGGCGGCCAAGGGCACGGACGTGCAGCTCTGCGCCCCGACCGGTCGCGCGGCAAAACGTCTTTCGGAAAGCACGGGGATGGAAGGCAAGACCATTCACCGCCTGCTGGAGACCGACCCGGCCAATGGCAGTTTCAAACGGGACGATACCAATCCGCTGACCTGCGACCTGCTGGTCGTGGACGAGGCCAGCATGGTGGATGTGCTGCTGATGCGCTCCCTGTTGCGTGCGTTACCTGACAGCGCGGCCCTGCTGATCGTCGGCGACGTGGACCAGTTACCGTCGGTGGGTCCGGGGCAGGTGCTGGCCGATATCATCGCCTCGGGTGCTGTCCCTGTGGTACGGCTGACCGAGGTGTTCCGCCAGGCAGCGCAGAGCCGGATCATCACCAATGCGCATCGGATCAACGGGGGCAGGATGCCCGAACTCAGCGCGGAAGAAGGAGCGGATTTCTATTTCGTCGAGGCTCCCGATCCCGAAATCGGGCTGCGCAAGTTGTTGGCGGTGGTGAAGGATCGCATTCCGGCCCGCTTCGGGCTGGATCCTGTTCGGGATGTGCAGGTGCTCTGCCCGATGAACCGGGGCGGGCTTGGAGCTCGGTCGCTGAATGTCGAATTGCAGCAGGCGCTGAACTCGCCGGGCGAAGTGAAGGTTGAGCGGTTCGGCTGGACCTATGGTCCGGGCGACAAGGTAATGCAGATCGCCAACGATTATGACCGGGACGTCTTCAACGGGGATCTTGGCGTCATCGACCGGATCGATATCGAAGAGGGCGAACTGGCGGTCTCATTCGATGGACGGGAGGTCGTTTATGGCTTCGGCGAACTGGACGAACTGGTGCTGGCCTACGCCACGACCATCCACAAGAGTCAGGGTTCGGAATATCCGGTCGTGGTGATCCCGCTGGTGACGCAGCATTACGCCATGCTTGCGCGGAACCTGCTCTACACCGGTGTGACACGGGGACGGAAGCTTGTCGTGCTGGTGGGCCAGAAGAAGGCGCTGGCGATTGCCGTTCGGAACCAGGGTGGGAAACGGCGGTGGTCGAAGCTTGGAGAGTGGCTGAAGGGTTCTTCCATATGACGTCAGATCTCGCCCCATTGCGTTGAAAAACCCGCGACACCAACCCTGACGAGGGTTTTTCAACGCAATGGGGTAAACGGACTGTCCGGTTTCGGATGGAAACTTGATAAACCGGACATTCAAGATCTCGAAATAAGCTTAACTACAATTCCCACTCGATTGTAAATAGAAAGAAAAACATATTTTATATCAATACATTTGAAATGTAACTTCCCGCGATACCAAGAAAAATGCCATTTTGAGCTGAACAACCCACTCACTACGCCGGCGGACTGTGTGGCATCATCAATCTGTCCCCCACAACGGAATGCCGGCGCTAGCCATTGAGCCCTAAGCGGGTGAAGAAGGCCGAATTCCGCGCCTTGGCATCCTTCAAGAGTTTAGAAAAAGGTACGATTTCGACGAAAGCCTTGGGGTTGTCAGTATAACCGAACATCCCCTCGCCGTCCGGGGTTGGTTGTAACGGCAGGCCGATCAGTTGCTTTCTCAGCCCCTCGGTGAGGTCGGCGACGATATAACAGTCGAAGGATGTCCGCTCCCCGACATTCGAGATGACGCGGCCGCTCTTGTCGCGGAAGGTTTTCGACGATTTGATCAGGTTGACATACCGCAATGCCTGGCGGATAGGGTCTTCATTTGGGTAGGCTTCAAGGCCGGGACGCTTGAATTCCACCAGCACAACTTTATCGCCGGATTGCTCACCCTCGCGCCATGCCAGGCAGCTATCGTAAAGGAATGCCAGATCGGGCCGCTCCTGGCTTCCGGTGTTGAGGTATGACCGCGCTTCTTTGTCGGAAGCAAAGAAATTAAAGAACGCCAGGCGATCATCCAAAAGCCACAAATTGTGGTCGTCGATGTCAGCAATTTGTGAGGAGTCAATCTTCATGGGACAGATCAGCGCATGCACAGCGTCTTCAAGGTGATGACGTCGCCTCTCCGGGTCTTCATAGGCGGTCAACGCATCAAGAAAATCTAGGATCGCCTTTCGCTTGCTAACATATTCGGCAAGCGCGCCCTTCTTTTCGTCGTCAACGTAGCGCATATACTCATCGACTTTTTCCTGAATTTCTTCCTTATGGCTGGGTGGCGACGCAATCTCTTCGGACAGCCGTCGAAACTCACGCTGCCGACGGTATCGCCGCCGGCTCATCGATACGAATATTTCCTCTTGCTTCCCGGCACTGTTCAACGGCAGCGCCTCCACAAATGTATCAATCTCATTGTTGATAAAGAGAAACTGCGGATTTTCACGGACCAAGGCCTGGGTGTTGCGCACCATCTCCGCCCGTGAGACGGCGATATAGTCCGCGAGATATTCCCGCACACTGGATGCTACGCCCCGCCGGATCAAGGTTTCTTCGCTGGAGGAAAAAGTGAACCCATCGCGCTCCTGGTTCACACTCTCGTCGAGATAGGCCCCGGAGGCGCAACCGATATAGATAGACTCGCCGTCAAGACTTCGAAGACCGATCTGATCGTCGATGCATTGCTCTGTGACGCTGCGTTCATGGGCGCAAAGGAACATCCAGTTATAGCTTTGCCCTCTTGGCCGGATGTCCTTGTTGCACTTCATGTGCCGCACGGAGATCGTGATCTCACTGCCATCATCCAGCTTGACCGGCACGTCCGCGACTGACGTGTTAACAATTTTGTCCTTGAAATAGGTTGGAAGGTCGAACGCGTCATCACCATCGATCAATTCGGCGCTTGGGCAGGCGCCGGATGCCAAGATGGGGAGGAAATGGGCGATCAGCCGCTGAACCAGGGTCTCCGGCTTGGAAGGGCAGCGGCTTTTGTACTCGCTTTTGAACTCCCCAAGCGTGATGATTGTCCGAGGCGCAGTCGCACCAATGGCAGCGCCATTTAGTTCGTTCCGAAGCTGGTTGCTCTCGTCGAGCACGAAATCGAACGAGCGCCGTAAAAATTGACCGCCATCAACGTAGACGCTTTCAATCTTCGCGCCACCGAAGACACGCAGCCAAGAAAGGCGCCCTACACCCTTGCCGCCTAGGCCGATTTTGTGCCGGCTGTCAGGAGTGCGGAAGGAGCGGTAGTTCTCGTCGGTGAAGCCGATCCCATTGTCCTCTATCTTAAAGCCGATCACCTCGTTGCTGTCGCGGAGGATGGTAATCTGGATGCGCCCTTTGCTCGGGGCATCATCTCCGAACCGGAGATTGACGGCATGCAGCGCGTTGCTGAACGCCTCCATCAGCGGCAACAACGCGTTTGTCTCCGACGGCTTAAGCGGGAGGCGGCTCACCCGCCCAACTATATCACTTACAAGATCAGCCATTGTCGCCCCCCTGTCGCATCCGCTTTCCCATCAGCCCGCATCTTCGCAAAGATCAACCGCCTCAACTGATCGAGCGATCTTCAGCAGGGCCGCTCGAAGCCACTGATGAGCGAGATCCTCGCCATATGAGCTATGCCAGAGCATCTCGATCCCAACTTTAGGTAGCACAACTGGCGGTGGGCTTGTTGCGAGCCCAAAGATATCAGCAAGCTTTTTCCCCGGCCCACTATGCATGGTAGCCAAGACGGGTGCGCTGCCAACCAATGGTGCAATACTCATGAAGCGCGGCGTTGTAACAGCAATCATCCGCTCCAATCCGATCCCCGCAAGCGCCTTATCTACGACGCCATTTTCTCCTGCCCGCAAGCTGGTCAGTAGGTGAGGAAATTTCAGGAAGTCAGGAAGCGACAGGGGCGAATTCAAGCCAGTCTGGGCTGCGCTGAAAAGCGTGAGATAATCTTCCTCCATCAGCAGGCGCCTCCTGTGATGAGTTTGCGCGTTTCCGAACGGTCCGATACCGATGCCGAGGTCGATCCTGTCCTCGTCAAGTGCCTGCAAGACATCTTCGGGGTCAATATTGTGTATCCGCAGACGAATGCCAGCTGCCGACCTTCGAATATCCGCAAGCAAGTTCGGCATGAGCAACATCTCCACACTGTCAGGCATGGCGATCCGAAACAGCCGGTCAGACGTTGTCGGATCAAAAGTGGCTTCACGGCCAAGAAGCGTCTGCACGCCGAGCAGCGCCTCACGGACCGAATGCAGGAGAGATTCCGCACGGGGAGTCCTTATCATCCCTCCACCACGTCGGGTCAGTAGCTCGTCGCCAAACAAAACCCGTAACCGTCCCAGATTGTGGCTCATCGCCGACTGCCCGATACCCATGAGCTTTCCAGCACGCGTCACACTTCTCGTCTCCAGCAATGCATCGAGCGCAATGAGAAGGTTGAGATCAAGCTTTGCTAAATTGATGTGATCGATGCTCACTATTACAACCATTCGTTTGATCGATTTTCCTCTATTCCCTAGATTCTGGTTATCGGCAACCAGGAAACGACATCCTGGTCGCAGTTATCGAGGAGCAATCGATGGGATTGGAGCCGCCAGAACTCGCGGATGTATCATCTGCGATCCGTAGGGTATCCGAAGAAATTACGGTGGCCTTGAGCGCATTAGACGCCGCAGTCTGCCAAGAGGCTGCTCGTCTGATCGTCTCCGCTAAACGCCTCTATTTCACGGGAGCAGGACGCAGTGGAATAGGAATGGGTATGATCGCGATGCGTTTCATGCATCTCGGTTTTGACGCCCATATGATTGGCGAGCCCACGGCACCAGCGGTTGGCCCCGGTGATCTGGTCGTCGTACCGTCCGGCTCCGGAACAACGGAAAGCGTCCTGTCCTTAGCCCGCAGGGTCAAGTCTGCGGGTGCGCAAATCGTAGCCTTGACAACAAACAAAGAGAGCCCGCTCGCCGCGCTTGCTGACTTATCAATCATTATCGCCGCAGCGGGGAAGCAGAACTCTGACGTGGCAAGGTCGACGCAATATGCCGGCTCTCTCTTCGAGCAAGCGGCAATCCTGACTTCGGAGAGCCTGTTCCATTCAATCTGGCAGGCCAACAAAATCGCAACAAATGTGCTTTGGGCACGTCATGCAAACTGGGAATAACATCATGAAACTTCAGGTAGCCATTGACCTTCCGACAACGACGGATGCGCTTGCTCTGCTCGAGAAGGTCGCCTCTTCCGTCGATATTATCGAAATTGGAACGCCGCTCGTCAAAGCCGAAGGACTTGCGGTCCTCAAGGCGCTAAAGGCCGCCTATCCCGAGAAAGAACTCTTTGCAGATTACAAGACCATGGATGCTGGTAAGCTGGAGGCGACCATGGCGTTCGAAGCCGGTGCTGACTCTGTGGGCGTTCTCGCACTTGCAAATGACGCGACGATCGTCGGCGCAGTCAAGGCGGGGCGGGCACACAACAAGCGCGTTGTCGCCGATCTTATCGGCGTACCGCCTCAGGCACGCCTGACCCGTATCGCCGAATTACGTGAGCTTGGTGTTGAGCATGTAGAGTTACATGCAGGGCTGGATGAGCAGGCAGCCCCAGGATATAGCGTGTCCACACTTCTGGAAACAATCGCTGGCAGCTCTCTACCGTTTGCCGTTGCTGGGGGGATCAACATCTCGACCGTCGGCATTGTAAAAAATGCCGGGGCATCCATTGCCGTCGTGGGTGGCGGCATTTACGGGGCAGAGGACCCAGCGGAAGCCGCCAAGGCGCTACGCACTGCCATCATCGCCTAAGCCAAACGTGATACTGGCCGGTCCGGGACAGCGTCTCCGACCGGCTGATATAGCTGGCGAAGCGCGCCCATCAATCCGCGCGCGCTTCGCCAAGGTCAATCAGCCATGCGGATGGAAGACGACTTTCGTGCATTTATCGCTTTTGTCCTGGAAGATCTTGTAAAGATCAGGAGCGTCCTCGAGGCTGGTTGAGCGATGACTGATGATATCGGATGGATCGATCTTCCCGTCCAGGATCAGCTTCAGAAGGGGGTTCAGATATTTCTGCACATTAGTCTGTCCGGTGCGCAGGATCAGCCCCTTGTTCATGAGCGGACCGACCATGATCGGCCCGGCAGGACCGGCATAGACGCCAGGCATCGAGACGATGCCGCCGGGACGGCAGGCGAGGATTGCCTGGTTGAGCGCGAAGGGTCGCTCGATCGATGTGACGGCCGACAGAACCGCACTTGAGATCTTCTGAGCCGTCGTATCTGCACCATGGCTTTCCATGCCGACAGCTTCAATGACCGCATCGGGACCGAGTCCTCTGGTCATCTCCACGATTGTCTTCTGAATGTTCTGCTGAGAGAAGTCTATTGTCTCAGCACCACTCGCACGTGCCAGCGCGAGACGCTCGGGCACCTGATCCACCGCGATAACGCGTTTTGCACCAAGAATAAAGCAAGAGCGGATCGCCATGAGGCCCACGGGGCCGCAGCCGAACACGACGATCGTCTTTTCGTACTCGGGCTTGATATCGCAGTATTCAGCCGCCTGATATCCGGTAGGGAAGATATCGGATAGAAACAGGACTTTCTCGTCTTCAATCCCATTCGGCACCTTGATCGGACCGACATCGGCGTAGGGAACGCGCAGATACTCGGCCTGACCGCCCGGGAAACCACCTGCAATATGCGAGAACCCGAAAAGCCCGGCAAGAGGATAGCCGTACACCCCAGCCTCCATCTTACCATTGGGATTAGTCCGCTCGCAAAGGCTCCAGTAACCCCATCTACACTGGCGACAGTCGCCGCAGCCGATGGTGAACGGCACGACGATCCTGTCGCCCACCTTCAGCGTCTTGTTATCCTTCCCGACCTCCACGACCTCGCCCATCGTTTCATGACCTAGAATATCGCCACATTCCATGGTCGGCATAAAGCCGCCGAGTAGATGCAGATCAGATCCACAAATCGCACAGGACGTGACCTTTATGATGGCATCCTGTCCGTGTTCGATCTTGGGATCGGGCACGGACTCACACGAGATTTTACCCTTGCTCTGCCAGGTAACTGCTTTCATCAAGAAAATCCTTTAATAAAGCTATCAGGCCTATTGCTGCTGAGATAGCGAATTCAGGTGGGATCTCGTCCGGCTGGTTCGATCCCATCGCATAGATGGAAGTAATTCAGGCTGGCTGCTGTGCTGTCGGCGATATGGTCTTCAACAGATAGGGCGCGGTGATGCTTCCCGCCGTTTGAGCCACAGCAGCGGGCGAGCCAGCTGCGATGACTGTGCCGCCCTCAGCCCCTGCACCGGGCCCTATATCGATAACCCAGTCTACCTTCGCCACGGAACGCATGTCGTGTTCAACCGCCACAACGGTGTTCCCGGCATCGACCAGTCCATGCAGATGTTCCATTAGACGATCGGCATCTGCAGGATGAAGGCCAGAGGTCGGCTCATCGAGGATGTAGAGCGTATCACCCCTCTGTGCGCGTTGCAGTTCAGTTGCCAGTTTGATCCGCTGTGCCTCGCCGCCGGAAAGCTCGGTCGCAGGCTGGCCAAGGCGAAGGTAACCCAGACCGATTTCACGAAGGACACTGAGCGAGCGCATGAGTATGGCCTCTCCCGCGAAGATCGTGCAGGCATCGTCGACCGTGAGCGTCAACACCTCGGCGATATTGCGGCCGCCCCAGATTACCTGCAGCGTCTCATCGTTATAGCGCGTACCGTGGCAAGCTGAGCATGGTGCGTGGACGCTAGGCAGAAAGAGCAGCTCGACCATGACCGAGCCCTCACCCTCACAGACAGGACAGCGGCCCTGAGCGACGTTGAACGAGAACCTTCCGCGACCATAGCGTCGCTTCCGGGCAAGCTCAGTCTCCGCGAAAAGCTTCCGCACATGGTCGAACAACCCAGTATAAGTCGCGAGATTGGAACGCGGCGTACGTCCAATCGGCTTTTGATCGACATGCACAAGGCGACGAATGTTATCGAGCCCGGCAGCAACGCGGCCAGTTGTCTCCTCCCGCTGCGCGTCAAGCAATGGATCGACCTCATCGTCATCCACCAGCGGCAGCTCACTTCCAAGATGAGACATGACGAGGTCAGGTAGTGCCTGGCTGACAAAGGTAGACTTGCCCGACCCCGAAATGCCGGTAATGGCTGTGAAGCAAGCGAGCGGCAGATCGATATCGAGCTCACGGAGGTTGTTACGCGTGACGCCGCGCAGCTTCAGCCATGCGTCGGGCTCTCGAGGGAGGCGCGCCTTAGCAGGCGTCTCCGGATAGAGATAACGTCTCGTAATGGATGCCTCGACGGTCTTCAGCCCCTCGGGTGGCCCGCTATGGACGATCATCCCGCCGCCTTCACCCGCGCCTGGCCCGACATCGACCAGCCAGTCTGCCCGGCGAATAACATCCAGATTGTGCTCGACCACAAAGACCGAGTTTCCAGCGTCCTTGAGGCGATGGATGATGGAGAGCAGCGCTTCGCCATCAGCTGGATGCAACCCCGCGGAGGGTTCATCCAGCACATAGACGACGCCGAAAAGCTGAGACGACACCTGGGTCGCCAGACGCAGGCGCTGGAGCTCGCCCGAGGAGAGCGTGGGCGTACTTCGATCCAGACTGAGATAGCCCAGACCCAGTTCGATCAGCGGCGTTAGACGTTCCAGTACCTCAGCAGAAAGACGACGGGCGGCGAGACGCTTTTCGTCCGACAGATGCGGTGTCCTGCGAATATCGGATGCGGCTTTATGCGCCGACCCGCCCGAGGCGACACGTTCGGCCGTGGCGGCGGCGCGGCTCTCTTTCTCGAGGGTGTCACCCACATGAACCGTGTCGTGTGGGGCCCCACCACCGTCGGCAACTGTCGAAAGAAGCTCGCGAAGCTCGAGAAAAGTAAGCTTTCCGAAGGCCGCGATGTCTATACCGGCGAAGGTCACGGTCAGTGCCTCGGGCTTGAGACGCTTGCCCTCGCAGCTCGGGCAGTCGCTGCTAGTGATGAATTGCGAGACACGTTTTTTCATCAACGCGCTCTTGGAGTTTGCAAAAGTCTCCAAAACATAGCGGCGCGCGCCAGTAAAGGTGCCTTGATAATCTGGTGTTTTGCTTTGCGCACGGGCTTTTTGCGTCTGCTCCGGCGTCAGTCCAGGATAGACGGGAGCAGTGGGCTGCGCCTCGGTAAAAAGAATCCAGTCGCGATCCTTGCGTGGCAGGTCACGCCATGGCGTATCCACGTCGTAACCGAGTGAGACCAGAATATCCCGCAGGTTCTGGCCATGCCATGCGGACGGCCAGGACGCGACTGCGCGCTCTCGGATGGTCAGACTATCATCTGGAACCATCGTGGCCTCAGTAGCGTCGTAAATACGTCCAATTCCGTGACAAGCAGGGCAAGCGCCCGCGACCGTATTGGGCGAAAAATCTTCAGCGTAAAGCATAGGTTGGCCGGAGGGATACGCTCCGACGCGCGAATACAACATGCGCACCACACTTGAGAGCGTAGTGATGCTGCCGACAGACGAACGAGTGCCAGATGCACTGCGCTGCTGCTGAAGAGCCACCGCCGGGGGCAGGCCAGTGATCGAATCAACCTCGGGCACGCCTGCCTGGTCGATCAGGCGTCGAGCATAGGGCGCTACGGATTCAAGGTAGCGCCGTTGAGCTTCGGCATAAAGCGTACCAAAGGCGAGCGAAGACTTGCCCGATCCTGAAACGCCCGTGAAGACCACAAAACGATCACGGGGGATCTCTACGTTAACGCTTTTCAGATTATTCTCGCGTGCGCCCTGCACGCGGACGAAGCCTTCGCTCATGCCAGGACTCCCTCATAGTCTCGCACTTGGTGATCGTTATGGGAGTTTCGAGTGCGCCTCAGCGTCCACCGGCCTGCGAAGGCCACCACGGGTATAATGATCGCGACAGCGCTTCCGAGCGATACCAAGCTGTCGAAACCGTGCAGAGCAACGATCAAACGCGTCAGCAAGCTAGCAAAGCAGGTCAAGCATGCGCGGGACCGGTCAGAATGCAGATCTTCCTGGGCCCAGCTCATCCCACAGCCAATTGGCCATTCATACATGCGGGCGATGCTGTGCTGCACCTCGCTATCCTTAAACAAAGATCGATTTCTCCGGTCGCAGGGTGTCGACGTCACCATCGTTGATTGGGAACAGCATCAGCGTGAGATCTGTTGGGAGGTTGCTCGGCAGCAAAGTGATCGACAGCAATTCGTGTTTCTCGTCGGCGGGAACACTCGCTAATTCCAAGGGCCCATACGTGGGCTCAAGCTGGAACCACACCTGTAGAGATCGTTGACATGTCTGAACAATGACCGGACTGCAGGCTTCCCGGAAGATTTAAGGCTTCCGCGAGCTTACTGGATTTTATATTCATGATTGGGGTTAGAAGGGGCATTCGCCTTTCGAAAACGATGCCGTGATAAGCCTTCTTTTCTCGCGGCATGACAAACTCAGGAAATCTGCGTGTATTGACACCCAGCCCCAGTAACTTCCCGAAGGTCACGGACTTATTGCCGAAATGAGACATGCCTGGCTCCCATAAGTCATTGCCGACATTGGCATTGACCAACTCTCATCTACCCGACTGGATCACTGACACAATGGAAACAGAGCCCAACCTGACAGCAGAACACGATGAACGAAGAGTGTTACTGTGGGAGTAACGCCATAAATCTAAGATGTTTTCAAAACGATTTTTTCAATCTATAGATAGAAAAACTATATGTAATTATATAACATCAAATCTTACTTCTCTGAAAATTACGATACTCAAATAGAGTTTTTTCTATTTGCCTTTCGAACTCGATCTCGTGCGTTATTTCAAGTAGTCCGAGGCTAAGGCCTTTCATTAGACCTCCGTGCAAGGATGCAAAGCCGATGCTCATCTGGGTGTCTGGACCGGCGAGGGCACTGACGTGCAAATCCGGAATATGCGCGAGATGGCAAACATACGACTGGGGCAAAACTGCAGCGAACCTGCCCGTAGCAATATAAGCTGAAAGCACTTCGACGGAGTTCGTTTCGATGTCAGGGTCTATTTGCGTGAGAAGACGAGACAGCGCGCGTTCAGGAAGAGCATCTGGCAGAAGACACAGCGGTAGCTTGCCAATGTCATCCCACGTGACCTTGCCCCCTTGGGGATCTCGTGTCGCTCTGAACTCGAATAGCCCCTCTTGAAAGAGGAGATGCGTCTCAAGTTCGTCAGTCGCGTCATCGAGATTACACAGACTGATATCGATATCTCTGGCTCGAAGGGCCGCAAGCGTTTGCTGGGTATTTTGGATTGTTATGGTTTGCCGAATATGTGGCATGCGCTGTGCCAGCCTGCGGCTCAACACGGACGCCACGCCCGACGTCCCGGTGACCGCCCCTAACCGAAAAGCGCCCTGAATACTCCGCTTACGGGCAGACAACTCCTGTTCAAGCGAGTTGCAATCACGCTGCATTCGCTTTGCCCATTCCAGAACCGCTTCGCCTTGCTCCGTAAGCCCGTCGTAGCGCCGACCGTGTCGCACAATTTCCACGTCAAGGTCTTCTTCGAGCTGTTTGATCCCGGAAGAAAGGGTAGGCTGGGAAACATGACAGGCTTTAGCCGCGTTACCGAAATGACCTTCAGCCGCCAGTGCAATGAGATATTCGAAATTTCTGATGATCATTGGCTAATCCGATAAATGGCAAATTCGACAGACCGATAGGATTCAGAACAACGCTCCTTCAACCAGTTCGTCTGCAGACGTGCGCCAGAATTTAGGCCGAAACAACTTACGGCACGCAGCAATACGGATAAAAACCACAGTCGCCCCCTACTTCCGATAACATAAGGAAACGGAAGTAGGTCAACGCGTAGGAAGCAACACCGGAACTCATTGTCCGGGATGGGTGGCAAGCGGAATGTCGGCTATCGGGAAGCAGTAACCAGAAGCGACCATTCCCTGCGCTCATGTTTATAACGGCTACCGACCAAAGAACGACGCTCCACAGCGCCCGCGTGAATGGCCTCTCCTGCCGAAACCCGCCATCCCTGCTCCGTTGTGCGGTCCGACGAACCGCGCCCATTATTGCTATTCGAAACGTAGACCGTCGGCCCCGGAAACTGCCATTCGTTCACCCTTACGGTATGCGCGGCGTGACAAACGTGCTACGGTCGTCTTAGGTGCTCGCGGTCCGGGTGGTGCAGACAAATATTTTCAAGGGCGAAAAGTGGGCATAAACGATATCCACTGCGACGAGGTTTCCCGTAAGATATGGTCTCTTTCCAATGTGTTGCGCGACGATGGCATCGTGTTTCACAAATATATGTCCGAACTTACCTACCTGCTGTTCCTGAAGATCGCCGATCAGACAGGGCGTGACTCGGCACTCCCTCAGGGTTGCCGCTGGCCCAACCTCGTGAACCACCCAATGCGCGGGCTCGTGGGCAGCTACCGGAAAATGCTTACGCGCCTTGGCGAAGATTCCAAAAGCCGCATTGTTTGCGAAATATTCGGCTTTCCTACAACGGTCTTCGCGCACGATGAAAACTTGCACAAGGTAGTGCATGAGATAGATCGGCTTGACTGGGCGGCGATCTCCACCGACGCCTTTGGCGTAATCTACGAAAGCCTGCTTGAGCGTAACGCTACCGAGGGGCGCGCGGGCGCCGGACAGTATTTCACGCCGCGCGCGCTAGTTGACTCCATCGTCCGGATCATGGCTCCGCAAGACGGAGATACGATACAGGATCCAGCAGCCGGGACGGGGGGGTTTCTGACCTCGGCGCACGAATATCTGGTTCACTCGAACACGCTTGGCGCAAGCCGCATGCGTTATGAAGGCGTTGAGATAGAGCGGGATACCTATCGCCTATGCCTGATGAACCTCTACCTCCACAATATGGAAGGGGCGGTGATTCATGGCGACGCGCTGACCGGAGACGTCGCCCAGCTGAGTTCACCCGATCTGATTCTTGCCAATCCTCCGTTCGGTTCGTCAGCGGGCGGCGTCAGGCCGCGACGATCTGACTTGCCTTTTCAGACCGCCAACAAGCAGCTGATGTTCCTTCAGCACATCTACCGCTCGCTCAGACCAGGCGGCCGTGCCGCGATCATTTTGCCGGACAACGTACTCTTCGAGCCAGGCGTCGGGCGGCGAGTGCGCGAAGACCTGATGAAAACATGTGAGCTTCGGGTCATTCTCAGGCTGCCGCAAGGCATCTTCTATGCGCAGGGCGTTAACACCAACGTGCTGTTTCTCAAGGCCGGTCGGCCGACGAAAAAAGTCGCCTTTTTCGATATGCGCTCAAATGTTCGCCGCTTTAACAAGCGCCACCCCTTGACCGCCGCCGCATTTGATGAGTTCGAACGGACATGCGCGGGCATCGTTTCTGGTGCCATTCCGAGCTCGGGCGTTAAGCATGATAGGCTGAAGTTCCTTTCGCGCGCAGAGATTGCCGCGCGTGAGGACAACCTCGATTATATTTGGTTGAAGCGCAGCCGCTCGTCATCCGAAATTGAGGATATGGACCGCCTGCTCGGCCGCATCTCGGAAGATCTTCAGTCTGCGTTGCGACACATCGAGGAGATTGACCGCGAGATCCTGAAATGATCGGTGTTGTGGGACCGTGGCGGTGCGTCGCGATCGGGGAACTGGGGCATTGGCAAGGGGGTACGACTCCAAGCAAGCAGGTTTCCACCTATTGGTCCGGAGGCGACATTCCTTGGATCTCGCCTAAGGATTTCGGCGACGAGGTGATCGACCAATCGCGGGACCGGATCACGCAACGTGCGCTCGATGAGACGAGCGCCGCCCTCATTCCGAAGGGTGCGCTGCTTCTCGTCACGCGCAGCGGGATTCTGAAGCACAGTTTGCCCACGGCAGTCACCGGCACGGCGGCTGCTATCAACCAGGACGTGAAGGCTCTATTGCCGGTATCGGGTATTCGCGCGCGGTTCCTGCAATATCAGATCGAGGCTGCGGCTGATGACTTGCTCGAAGCGGCGGTGAAATCGGGTACGACCGTCGAAAGCGTCGACTTCGGTGTCCTGCGGCAGTTTCCCGTCATCCTTGCGACTTCCGGCGAGCAGGACAGGATCTTACAGCAACTCGATGATGTGCTAGGCAGGCTCGACCAGAGCCGTGCCGTTGCAAATATTAATCTCGAGCGGTTAGACGATGTCTGGGCAGCAGCGCTGGCCGGCGCCTTTACGGGGGCGTTGACCGGTGAATGGCGTGCAAGCCAAGACCTTGAGCAGAATTGGCCATCGGTCACCCTAGGCGAGGTCGTCGATGAGATAAACTATGGCTCATCCCACAAATCGCAAGTGCGCGGTGCGGTGCCTGTGCTTCGAATGGGCAATATCAAAGGCGGCCGATTAGATTGGAGCGATCTCGTTTACACATCCGACAAACGAGAGATTGAAAAGCACCGGCTGCGTGACGGCGACGTCCTCTTCAACCGCACCAACAGCCCCGAACTCGTCGGCAAGACTGCCGTCTATCACGACGAGCGGCCCGCGATCGCGGCGGGCTATCTCATCGTCGTCCGCTGCGGCCCGCGGATTATGCCCGACCTTCTTGCGCACTTCCTCAACAGCCCCGCCGGACGGGCTTATTGCTGGTCGGTCAAATCCGATGGCGTCAGTCAGTCGAATATCAATGCGCGCAAACTGTCGGCATTCCAATTCAACCTTCCCCCGCTCGCCGAGCAAGCGCTGCTCATCGAGCAGGTTGACCGCATTGCGGCGCGGATCGAGCTCATCCGCGAGCGGCTGATCAATGTCGACGATGATCTGGCAACGCTTCGCAGGCAGATATTGCAGACAGCGTTCAATGTTAGCGGAGAACCAGACGTGTCGTCGCCTGAGCTCGACGCGTTGCTCAAGGCTGCGCGCGACTTCAAACCCGATCCACCAGCGCAGAAACGAGCCAAAGGACGCCCCATGAAATCCGGCTCTGGGTTAACCAAAGAGATCGCGTCGCTTCTGACCTCGAAGGGCGCCGCTGGTGCGTCGTTCGAGGAGATCAGAACGGAAATCTCAGCTGATTACGACACGCTGAAGGCGGAAGTCTTTGCGCTGCTGCAACAGACAAATCCGCTAATCATCCAGTCCTTCGATCGAGAGCTAGGCATGATCCGCCTCCGGGCGGTGCAGCGATGAGGCTGATCTATTTGCGCGTTGATCGCGCGATGAGCTGCGGGGGCCTGCTCGACGGGGCCGAGCTGGCGGTTACGCGCCCGCATGAGGAGGCGAGCCTAGCGCCATTGTGTTTTATTGGCCCGAACGGCGCGGGCAAGTCGCAACTTCTGCAGTTGATTGCGGAGATTTTTCAAGTCGCCTGGCATCAATATTCCAGCGCGGAAGAGCGCCTCAGCTCAAATAATGAATCTCTGTTCGAGATCCGTTATCGCATCTCGTCGTCCGCGGGGCCTTGTCGCGTCGTTAAGCTGATCCGAGAGAATAGCGGCCGCACCCTGAATCCCATCCGCATGGAGATTATGAGCGACGAGGACGGAGAGTGGCATCCGGTCGCGATCGACTCCACCTCTTTTGGCGACAACCTTCCGTCGCTCGTGATAGGATATACATCGGGGGATAACGAAACCCTCAGCCTGCCATTTTTCGTCAGCCGCCGCGGATATGCCACCGACGTCCGCGAAGCGGCACTCCCAAACAAATCTAACGGCCGTACGAACGTCCCCGGCGACGTCCCTGACAACCGATTGCTCTTGATCGACTATAATACCCACCTCGAAGTGCTCGTCGCGAACCTCTTGCTGTCACCGCAGCCGCTCCGGGAGAAAATCATAGAGCATGCCAATCTTCATGACCTGGCGTCTTTCCGTTGCATTATTCAGCTACACCACTCTGCGGCGCCAGCTGGGGGCGTGAAGCTCACGCCGGAGCTACAGGGCTACGTTGATATCTTCCGCAAGCTCGCGACGTGTTGGGACCATGAGCACAAGAAAGACATTCACACCTTCGACTTCTTCGTTGACGATGCCCTGCGCGAAGGTTTTTCCCACCATTTTGGGACCGCAGGAAATCTCTACCGGGCGTTTCACAAGATATCGCTGCTAAATGACTTGGCGATCCCGCGGGCGGCGCGCAATCGCCTACAGCGGGATATCGATTCGCGTCGTTTCGCGTCGCGGCCTCCGGAACCCCAAGACGAAGACAAGGTGTTTCGCTTCGAGCAGGTCAGCCTATGCCGGCGCACAGGCGACGGCTCACGGCTGCTCGACTATGTCTCGCTCTCCGACGGTGAGCATCAGCTGTCGCAGATACTCGGCATCTTCTCGATGATTGATACGCCCGACGCGCTGTTCGTTCTTGACGAACCCGAATCGCACTTCAATCCCCTTTGGCGCGTGCAGTTCACCAAATCGCTCCTCAACCTGCCGAGCGAGACTCGGGCGCATCAGGAGGTGCTGCTCACAACCCATGCGCCTTTCGTGCCATGCGACCTGCCACGCGAACAGGTGCTGATCTTTACGAAAAATGCCGCGGGTAGGGTCGAGATCGGCCCACCCGAAATCGAGACTTATGGTGCGTCTTTCGACCGTATCCTCGATGCCTGTTTCGGAGTCAGCCCGCCCATCTCGCAAGTCGCTCAGGACGAGATGGAACATCTTATGGACAACGGAAAGGAGGAGGAGATCGTGGATGCCCTCACCCGCCTTGGGCCATCCGTCGAACGTTCGTTCCTAGCCGATCGACTCCGTCAATTGCGCACGGGATCCTAAACTACGATGCTATTTTGCTACCCCGTTGAAGCGACGTACGAGAATTGGCTTCATGACGGGCTGATCGCATTGCTCACGCGCATGTTCAATGGCGATGACAATCCGCTGAGCGATTGGCTGGAGGAATTTCCCGCCCACAAGCGCGACGAAGTAAAAAATAAATCTAGTCTGCTCGAAGCCCTACAAGGGGTTGCCGATAGAGTTGCACATATTCCGGGGGACGACCGCGCTGCCTTTCTCGCCTGCATGCATGCACAGAACGATATTCCAGATATTTTCGATCCGGGTGTAGCGCTGGCCGAGCTACCAGACGGCTATGACGCGCTCGTAGCGTGCATCAAGACATTATTCCACACCGCCTTCCGTATGCTTACACCGTTTAAGATTCGCGATAGACAATATGCGGTGATCTACGAGGACCTGCCCGCTCGTATCTGTGCTTTTTGCGGCATCGAACCCTTAACAGCGCCGGACCCAGCGATTCCGCGTGAGAGCCTCGATCACTATCTGCCCTTCGCCCGTTATCCGTTTGCCGGCGTCAACATGCGCAATCTTGTGCCCACCGGCACCAAGTGCAACGGGCCGCACAAGCATGATAAAGACACGTTACGTGATGCGCGTTCGGTTCGCCGACGCTGCTTCGATCCGTTCGGCGAAGCGAATGCCACCGTGTCACTGCTAAACAGCAGGCCCCTTGAGGGCGGCACCGTCAAGGCTTTCAAGCTACCCGAATGGCAGATCGATCTGGCAGGTGATGCCGACGCGGTATCAACTTGGGACGCACTTTACGATATCAAGACGCGCTACCAACTCAATATTCTCGATCAAGAATTACGGAACTGGCTTGACCATTTTGCAAACTGGGTCGCGCGCGACGCGGTGCCGCCGACTTCCCGGAATGAACTGGTTACGCTTATCCAGCGCTACTTGCATGTGTACATACAGGAAGGCTTTGCCGATTTCCTAAAACGGCAAGTCTTCATTATGCTGAAGCACCAGTGCCAAGTCGGACCTTCCTCAGATCGCGTGACGAATTGGCTTATTACTTTGTTGAGCCCGGAGACAGGTGCGGCTATCATCGAGGAATCAGCCTGATTTACCACTCCTGAAAAGTGAGGGCGGCATCGATGTAGAAGCCGGATACTTTCTCACATTACCTAATTTTTAATTGGCAGTCTGCTCTGTTGGCGAGTGGATGCATGTAATTCGCGTGATTGATGCCGGAAGCGGCCAGACTTTCGTGTTCAGGATGTCGGAAATACACCGCCCTCGAACGTCGAGTTCTGGCGGCAGCCGACGTTCAAATTGCCTAGCCGGAACGTCGGGAATGTCACAAGGGAGGTCTATCGCGGCTCGCCTGGCGATGTCGGCTTTCGGGCAACCGTCATCACTACTTCGACGTCCGACACGACGGCGAAAGCTGACATCCTTCATTGAGCGCGGCCGTACCGGCAGACAGACGATCTGCGCGGCATCAAAATCGTGCCTCTGAGGCAGGTTTTCTGGCCATTTCACTGCCGTTTTCCGCGTGCTGCCCTACTTCCGATAATAATAACTATCCGAAGTAGGTCAACGCGTAGGAAGCCATATCGGAACTCATTGTCCGGAATGGGGGGCAAACGGAAATTCTACTTTGTTTAGAGTGATCAGCAAAGCCGGACATCCATATGGACGACACTCGCGAATTTTTTCATCCTATTACGGTCGTCAGATAATCTATGAGATTTTCTGAAAACCGCCGTTTATTCATAAAATAGCCAAGCGACAGCCAATTGATTCAATGCAATGCTTCTAATCCCATATGGATGTTCCGCCGAATACCGACGATTGCCGCATAAATCGGCCGACTATCTCGATTTGATACCACCCTTTAAGTGACTACCCTGCCGACACGGGTTCTCACATGCCCTACCAACCCCGTAATTCTCGTGCTGGTCCATGGGGCACTGCCTTTATGCCGGCGATCCTGACGTGTTTTTATCGCTTCTGATCGGCAGGGCACGCGAAAGCTTCGATGCCTGGCGCGCGGACCACTTATCCGTGGCCGGGGTCGCCTGATATCTCGGCGTGACCATTGCGCACGGGCATCCGCCACAGCCATCCGCTCCGCATGGCAATATCGCCCGTTATTTAAAAGCGTTTACCGTGGCACACTTACTATTTGAGCCAACGAGGAAACGTTTGAAGAGCGAGATTGTACGGCCAGTTCCTCGCCACTCTGCAGATGTCCGAGAGTAAGCTGGATAGGCCCGTCGAGCCATAGAAGCGGCAATGATCCGCGATTCCCCCAAAAATTTGCTATTTGACAAAGTAAGGAAAATTCCTTACCTTGTCTTGTGACCAAGTTGGGAGTCTGAAGATGACCGCATTGCTGAAAGAAGAAAGCACAATCACTGCTAAAGGCCAGACCACGGTTCCCAAGGCCGTCCGGCAGGCCTTGGGCGTGGATTATGGCGGACGCATTGCCTTTTTAGTTGATGATGAACTCCGCGTCTATGTCGAGAAGGCAACGGAAAAGGTGAGCGATCCGGTCGTCGATCGCTTCCTCAGGTTTCTCGCGCACGACATGACCAAGCATCCTGGCACCTCCGTCGCACCACTGCCTGCTACGTTGCAGGATCGTATGGCTGCGCTGGTCGGCGATATCGACGTTGACCTCGATGCCGAGATCGACGGGGTCGTCGCACTTTAGTCATGCTCACGATCAATGGTTGGACCATCCTTGCGCATCCTCTTTTCCTCGATCAGTTAGAGAAGCTGACCGGGGCCGTCCAAGCGTTGAAAGAAAAGAAGCCCGAGGACTATCGAAAAAACGCGAACACCAAGCTACTGGCCACGTTGAACAAGCTCGTATTTGAGGCGATTCCGGCCGACCCGATGGCGACCGTCTATCGGCAAGGTTCGACTCTTGGCGATGGTTACAAGCACTGGTTCCGGGCGAAGTTTGGAAACGGCCGCTTTCGCCTATTCTTCCGTTACGACTCGAATGCGAAAGTCATCATCTTTGCCTGGGTCAACGACGAAACAACGCTCCGGACCTATGGCGCGAAGACCGATGCCTACAACGTCTTCAAAGGAATGCTGGACGAGGGTAGTCCACCCGACGATTGGGCCGCCCTACACAAGGCAGCTTCCGAGGCCGAAACGGTCGCGCGGCTAGACGCCGCTTCATCTACCAAGCCGTAGGCGACGACATAAGTATGCGGAAAGTCAGGTCTATGAGTAACCTGCCTGCTAAAGCTGGCGTTTTGTATGAAGGATGATGATCGAACTTAGCTACGGAAATCAGTCGCAGATAAACGACAGCCATGATGAGTCCTTGGGACCCAGGCTTATAATGGCCTCCTCGTATGTGTTTGCTGCCAACTGGTCGAATACCGCAAAAGAATGCATTAAAGGAAAAATATCTGCCACCCCCGGGTAATTAATTCGGGGGCGAAACACGACAGATGCGAAGAGCAACAAGGTTAGGAATAAGTCGAAGAATATGCTGACCCCGGGGGAAATATACTCCAACCTCGACGACCTCGCGGGGAAACCTCCAGCGGGCGGCGAGTTCGGCCTGGCGTTGATGGAGGCGGTAGGCGCGCCGCGCGCTACGATCACAAAACTGCGCGATGCCGCCAAAGACGGGGCATTCTTATGGGCACGAATGCTCCGCTTCGAAGCCACCGCATCCGGAGGAGCGGATGCGGCGCTGGACCGGATGCGCGCGGATGCCGAGGCCACACCTAAGGGACGTCGTCCTCGCATATTGCTAGCCTATGATGGCGAGCGCATTGCTGTCTGTGACACGAATCCAAAGTTCGACGAGGAACCGCTGCGCGTTGGCCTCGACATGCTCTCTCTGGAAGGCGACGTTTTCTTTCCGCTTGGTGGGCACGAGCGATACGTCCCGAAAAAAGAGCGCATGGCCGACGTTAGGGCAACGCGTTTTATCTCGCGCTTTCATGACGCGGTGCGCGATGCGAACCCGAGTTGGACGACGGAGGCGGATCGACACGCGCTCAATATCTTCATGGCGCGGATTCTGTTTTGCCTATTCTCGGACGATGTCGGCATCTTCGATAAGGACGTGTTTGAAACCGCCGTTCGGCAATCGAACGTTGACGGCAGTGACCTTGCTGCGTTTCTGCAGAGCGCATTCAAGTACATGGACACACCACCAGCGAAGCGGCCGTCGGAGACGCGCCCTTGGTCCAAACTGAAATATGTGAACGGCTCGTTGTTCGAAGAAGACGTGCCTATGCCAGCGCTGGACGGACGTTGCCGTAAACTGCTGCTTGACTGTGCGGGGTTGAATTGGAAGCTAATCAATCCTGACATCTTTGGCTCGATGCTTCAGGCCGTTGTTGACGTTGAGAAGCGCGGCGAGCTGGGAATGCATTACACATCGCCAGCCAACATCATGAAGGTGCTGGAGCCCATCCTTCTCGATTTACTGCAAATGGAGCTCGAACGGGCAGGAATGAACAAGGGGCGCCTGCGCGACTTCCTTGAAAGGCTCGGCCGCATCCGCGTTTTTGACCCAGCATGTGGCTCCGGCAACTTTCTGATTCTCGCCTACAAGGAACTGCGGACTTTAGAGACCGAAGCTTTACGCCGTCTTGCCATGCCGCGGCTGTCGGGTATCGCACTAGAACAGTTTTTCGGAATCGAGATCGACGACTTCGCGTGCCAGGCGGCACGGCTAGGCCTTTGGATCGCCAAGTATCAGTGTGACCAGCAATTAGAATTGGACTTGGGCCAGCGCACCGACTTCCTGCCGCTTCAGAAGGCTGGGATCATTGTGAATGGCAACGCGACTGAGATCGACTGGTTAGAGGTTTGCCCCCCCAATGCAGGGGTGGAAACCGTGGTGGTAGGGAACCCGCAGTTCCGCGGCTCATCCTATTGGTCGCCCGAGCAAAAGGCTGACATGGCACGCGTGTTCAAGGGGCGCGTTAAGAACTGGGGCAATCTCGACTACGTGACACTCTGGTTCGCCAAAGCGCGCGACTATGCGCTGGCGACCGGCGCGCCCTTCGCTTTCGTGGCGACGAACTCGATTGTACAGGGCGTACAGGTGCCCGAGCTTTGGCCGCACCTGTTGGAGGACCTCGAAATTCGCTTCGCGCATCGTTCGTTTAAGTGGTCGAACCTTGCAGCGCATAACGCGGGCGTGACTTGCGTCATCGTCGGTATGGGGGTGCCAGGCAACGCGCCCAAGCGTCTGTTCGACGGCGATACCGTGCGCGATGTGGAGTTGATCGGTCCTTACCTCGCGCCCGGCACCACCGCGATCGTGGTAAAGGCAAGCAAGCCGCTCGCACCCGATCTTGAACCTATGGTGTTCGGCAACAAGCCGACCGACGGCGGTAACCTGATCCTTGATCGCAACGAGCGCGACGCGCTGCTGGAGGCGCACCCGGATGCAGCCCGTTTCATACGTCGGCTCTACGGCTCTCAGGAATTGATGAAGGGCATCGAGCGGTATTGCTTGTGGGTGGGGGACGACGAGGTCGATGAGGCCAAGGCCATCCCCGAACTGGCACGACGGTTCGATGCCGTAGCACGAGACCGCGCCAAAGAAAACGCATCGGACACTTCGAAGTCGTTCGCGAACCGACCTCACCGCTTTCTACAGCGGGCAGGCGCCGCGACTTCGCACACTATCATGGTGCCGCGAGTATCATCGCTCAACCGCATCTGGCTTCCCGTCGACATAATGGACGTGGATGCAATTACTCATGATCGACTTTTTGGTATCTTTGATGGTGCCATATGGCAGGCTGGCGTCCTTTCCTGCCGTCTCCACCGCCTTTGGCTAGAAGCGGTCGGAGGAAGATTGAAAGAAGACCCGTCCTACGTAAACACTCTCGTTTGGAATACCTTCCCACTGCCGTCCCTTTCGGAACGTCGTAAGGCGGAGTTAGAAGAGCACTGGTGGGCAATTGATGAGGCGCGCAAAGAAGCGGGTTTTGGCCGTTCGCTCGGCGAGCTTTACGTCCCCGACAAGATGCCTCATGTCCTGCGCCGCGCACATGAAGAACTGGACGAGACAATGGAGACGATATTTGGCTCGCGTCGCTACCGCTCGGACGCTGACCGGGTAGAGCACATGCTGCAACTCTACGCACGCATGTTGGTGGGAAAAGTAAAGCCCTCCAAGATCAAGGAAAAAGGGGGGAGTACATGAGCGATACGAAGAACAAGGCGGGAGAGAGCGGTCTCGGCTCCATCACGCTCAACTATGACGGAACAGGCGCCTCCAAGGTCACCGACAGGCTCGGTATGCGCGCTATGCAGGCCAGGGTATGGGATAAGAGGGATGCGCAGCACCTACTGGTTAAGTCGCCACCCGCCTCGGGTAAGTCGCGCGCAGCCATGTTCGTAGGGCTGGAAAAGCTGCGCATACACGCCGTCGACCGTGTGGTAATCGCGGTGCCCGAACGCTCTATCGGTTCCTCATTCCGAAACACCAGCCTCGCGGCAGGCGGCTTCCACTCAGACTGGCGGCTCGACCTCGACCTCTGCACCGTAGGCTCGGAAACCGGGCGCAAGGTGGATGAACTGATAGCTTTCCTGCGCGGCGAGAGCGGCGGGCAGACGGTGCTGTGCACCCACTCCACCCTACGCGCAGCCTACGCCAAGACGGATGACGTGAGCTTGTTCGATCGCGCGCTCGTTTGCGTGGACGAACTGCACCACGCTTCCTCGGATGAGAACAGCAGGCTGGGCAATCTGCTGCGCGGATTGGTCGATCGGGCGGGCGAAGTGGGGTCCCACGCTGCGCACATCCTCGCTATGACTGGATCGTACTTCCGCGGCGACGGTACGGCGGTGCTCCATCCGCAGGACGAGGCCCGTTTCGAGAAGGTAATCTACACCTACTATGAGCAGCTCAACGGCTACGCGTACCTCAAGACGCTTCGCATTAACTTCCGCTTCTACCAGCGCAATTACCTCGACGCGATCGGCGATGCTCTTGACCCCTACATGAAGACGATCGTGCATATACCGCATGTTGGCTCAGCCGAAGGCAGCGGTGTGAGCAAGATGTTCGCTGTGGACGCGATCGTGGATGCGATCGGTGATCGATTGGGCAAGAACCCTAAAACCCGTATCGATGCCACGACCGGTTTTGTTCACCTCACGACGGACGGCCATACACTCAAGATCGCGAATCTTGTAGACGACAGCGCCGAACGAGAAAAGGTACTGGCGAGCCTCCGCGCCGTAAAAGGCCGCGAAGATGTCGACATTATCATCGCGCTGGGCATGGCCAAGGAGGGCTTCGACTGGGTGTGGTGCGAACATGTTCTGACGGTCGGTTATCGGGGGTCACTGACCGAAGTGGTGCAGATCATCGGTCGAGCGACACGGGATGCGCCCGGCAAGACGGAGGCGCAATTTACCAACCTCGTATCCGCGCCATTTGCAAAGGACGAGGCCGTCAGCCGCGCCGTCAACGACATGCTCAAGGCCATCTCGGTTTCACTCCTGATGGAGCAGGTAATGGCGCCGGTCTTCAAGTTTCGCACACAAAAAGGCGCAGACCAGTTCGACGGCTCGCCGAGCAACGATTCTAAGCCTGTTCCGGTGACTAATGCGGGTGAAATCGAAATTGTTGGTATGCCGGAAATCGACGAAAAGGCCGTGGAGGCGGTCGAAAACGACTTCAATGACCTGTTTGCCGATGTGCACAATGACTCGCGCACGCTGACGGTTATGATTAACCCCGACGACCACCATACAGACGTGATGTACGATCTCGTCGTCACGGATGTAATCAGGCGGCGCTACCCTGGCTTTTCAGCAGAACAGGTACAGGACGCGGTAGGCCTGTTCGGAGTGCGCGCCGGACTAGGTCGCGAGGTCGCCAAAGATCCAAGCATTATTCAGACGCCCGGCATGTCCGACGGGGAACAGTCTCTCTTTGCGGAACCGAATGATGGCGCTGGCGAGATTACCTCGAGCGCTGGAGATCGGTTTGTGCAACAAGCCAAGCGGTTCATAAACGTGCGGGAGTTGCAGGTAGACCTGCTCGGCGGCCGACGCGACTTCGATGACGCCTATGAGTTGCTGTCCAAGGAACTTTCCGAGGAGTTGCTCGCACGCCTTCACGGCGAGGTTCGGGCTTTAAAGGTGAACATGACCCAGGATGAGGCCGAGAAGCTTTATCCTCGCATCAAAGAATTCATTCAGCGCGAGGGTCGCGAACCGAACTTGAATTCCCCTAATGGACGCGAGGTCAGACTGGCAGAAGGTTTGGCCTTCATGCGCAAACTTTCGCGAGAAAAGCGTGCTGCCATGGCGGGCGCGGACGGGGGACATGTCGATGCCTGAAACGATCGACTATCTCAACGATGAACTTCTAATCACAGCAGACGAGAAGCCTAGGGCAACGCGAACGCCCCTCCTTGCCCGTGCGGTTGAGGTCATCGAACGCATCAACGCGTTCATGGATGTGACCGGTGCCGAGCCGGTCTCTGAGCCAGGGCGCAGTGTGCGAGAGCGCATGCTTGCCAATGAATTGGCTGGGCTGCGAGCATCGAAGGCTGACCTGAATGGGCTTGCATCTTACGATACGCGTAATCTCGTCTTCGGTGGGGTACGTGTCGTAGATCCTCTCGATGATCCGCTGCTGGCCGATGGCTTTGACATCTTCGAAGTGCGTGACGAACTAAAGCCGATGGCGCGCCCCGACTTCGTCGCCGACCGGCGCCCTTGCCCAGATTTCGAGCGCTTCGAGCCGCTGTTTGATAGCATTCGCAAGGCTGTAGAAGAAGGGACGCGCAGACCCCAGTCTTTTCGGCAGGAGCGCGTCGAGCTGGGCGAGTTCTTTGTCCTCAAGGGGCAACTCGTCTATGTTGCGGACCTCCGCGACGAGCACCGGCGCAATAGTAAGCCAGACGCTCGCCTGCGCGTCATTTTCGACAACGGCACCGAGTCCAATCTGCTGATGTCATCGCTCGTCCGGCGACTTTATGAAGACAAAAATGCGCGGCGCATCGGCACCACAAATGTCGGTCCCCTTTTCAAGGGCGTGCGAACTGGTTTCGTTTACGTGCTGCGTTCTCGATCGGACAAACCCGAAATCCAAGGATTGCTTAAGGTGGGCACGACATCGGGGGTTGTTGAGGATCGTATCGCGCATGCTGAAATGCAGGCGACGTTCTTGTTCGCACCAGTAGACATTCTTGTTACCTTCGAACTGGTAGGTCACTCGGCAAAGGAAGCTGAGCAGCTTGTCCACCGGGCGCTTCGATCGTATCACGTCGCCCTGAGGGTAACGGGACCCGATGGACGATCCTTCAGCGCAACCGAATGGTTCAAAGTGACGCCCGAGCTGGTGGAAAAAGTTATAGAAGAAGCGCTCGGTTAACGACGGCGAAGCAGAAGTCTGATGTGCAGTCCGTTTGTGCCTACTTTGGAGAGGTGTAGAGGGCTAGGGAGTAGGCATAGTTTTCATCGCTATCCCGCATGGTCCGCCTGCCGAGATTCGAAGCTCAGCTGATTGGAATTCGTGCGCAAGTCCACTATCTGCCTTTGTTGGCGGAGCGTAGGATGGATTCATGTCGGCTTTCGGGAAACTACCCTAAGCGCCTGTATGACCGGGATGAGGGCGGAAGCTGACATCCGAGCTTGAGCGCGGCCGTACCGGCAGACAGACGATCTGCGCTGCATCGAAGCCGTGCCTCTGAGGCAGGCTTTCTGGCCCTTCCACTGCCGTTCTCCGCCCCCCATACCTACTTCCGATAATAGAAATTACCGGAAGTAGGTGGGGTGAGGGGGCTCGATACAGGAAAAATTATGAGATTTACGCTAATGGTATTTTAGGTTAAAATATACCCTTGAGTATCTCTGAGATAAGGCAATCCGTGCCTGTAAAACAGAGCGCTCGAACAAGGGAGACGTCCCCTGTACACATCGTCACAATCCCTCTCGCTCAAGGCGCTGGGCGCCGATCTGACGCAGGCGAGCCAAGCCCTGACACGTCTTGATGACGCGCTGGCAAACCATCCTCTAAAGGTGGCGGCGCTCTATCGCCTGCGTCTGGAGGCGGTGCGCCAGATGGCGCTGGTGGATGGCGCCGTGCTCGATCCCGTCCACCTGGCGGCAACCCTGCAGGGCCTCCGGCTGCATCTTGCGTCGGACAACCCGTGGGAGCGCGCGGATATCATCGATGCGACCAATGCGGGCTTCGCCCTGCATCAGGCCCTGACCCGCCCGTCACGAGAGCAGCGCGTCGAGATCGCGCGCGCCCTCGCCGCGCTGAGGTCCCAACCCAAAGGATACGGGCCGCTCCTGGCTGCCGCCCTGGCCTTTCACGCCTGGCTCGATCAGGGCCAGGCGCGCCTTCCCATGCGTGCTGCTCTGGGACGCTTCTGGATCAGACGCGGATTGACCCGCCTTGCCCTGCCCTTGACGGGGGCCGCCTCCTTGCGCGCTGACGCCTCTTTCGAGCGCAGCGCCTGGGTGCAGATCTTTCTCCAGGCTGTGGCCGAAGAGGCCAAACAGGGCCTTGATCGGCTGCGCGCACTGGAGCGCCTCTGGCGCCATGCCCGCGGAAGCGTCGCCGGGCAGCGACGGACATCGCGCGCCCAGGAGGCGATAGACAGGCTGGCCTCAAAGCCCGTGATCACCGCCGCCTGTCTTGCGACGTCTCTCGGTGTCTCGCCCACGGCCGCCCATGGGTTGCTCAATCGCTTCGTCGAAGAAGGGCTTGTCCGCGAGATGACAGGACGGGGCGCCTGGCGGCTCTATGCGCTCTCGGGCGATCTGTAACGCGGTCGGCAAACAGTCGATCACCCTCTTCCGCGCCTGACAGCAAGACAGCTATGCCTGGCGGTCGATCGTTCTCCAGCCAGAAAAAGCCGTCCCTGTCACGATCCCGTGTAGTGAATATGTGATGTCGAGCCAGGCCTTGACGGGCTTGCGACACACTCCGTTAAACTTGCGTCAAAACGTGACAGGACGTAACGGAGTCTGTGCCAATGTCAGATCTCGCATCATTTCTCCCTCCCGCACAGACCGGCATATCGACCGATCCGCTGCACCATGTCATCGCCGCGGGAACCGCTGCATCGCCAGAGGAGACGGGTCTTTACCCTGTCGGATCCTCCCTCTCCGACACCCATATCCTGTCCGGCACCGACGCGTCCGGTAGTTCGTCCCCGTACGCCGCTGTTGCCAACGGCTCTTATGACTACAGCCGCGACGCATCCCTGAAAGCTCTCGAGGCGCTTATGGCGTTGCACGGCACGAAACCGGTCACATCCCTTTCACCCTCAGGACAGGTCGTCGAGAACTGGACGGTTCCCCTCCCCGTGGCTGCCTCTGGCACGACATCGGCAACCTCCTTGAGCGCGAGTGCTCTACAGAGCACGGCAACACAGACCACCACGCTCAGGGTCACCCATCTTTCTAGTCCGAACCCCGATATCGCCCAGCTCGACGACGCCACATCGCTGGGTCCCTATGACAATTACGCCCCGGACCCATCCGGCACCGTCTTTCAGGACGTTCCCAGCTATTCGGATCCCTATAATTTCGGGAACGTGAACTTCAATGGTGAGGGCAACACCAACGATCTCGGCGGCTCGCGCGATCCGGCCTGGGTGGAACCGACCCTGATCCATCCTCCAAAGGAGCCCACCTCGGATTCCGGCGCCCGCGCCGATGAGGTGCAGGACTGGTTCATCAAAAATGCCGATGCGATCGGCATCAACATTCTTGGCGTCCCCTTATCCTCTGATACGGTCAATGGCTTCCGGGACTGGATCCATGGCGAGATCAAGCAGCATCATCGTGGCAATCAGGAAGTCATCAGCGATGTCTTCCACCAGCTCGCCACGACCCCCATGGCGGCGTCCCAGCTTAACAATATCTATCACGATGTGCTGGGGCACGGGATCGACGCCAACAGCCTCGGTAATGCCGTCGCCCAGCTTTCCTATGGCCACCTGACGCTATCGACCGAGCGCCAAGCCCTTGCCCATTCCCAGGCGGCGACCGACGCCCTGGATCAGGTCATCCGCGATGTGCAGGAGCGCGCGCCCAATGACGGCGATGCGGTCTGGATCAAGGCGCAGGAAGACCAGATGGGGAACGGGTCGACGATGCTGGACAAGATCCGCAGCGACCTGATCGATTACAGTGGCGAGGACAATAACCTCAACATCTACGAACAGAACCTCTACGGCGTGAACGCTGACAGCAACACCCTGAACTGGCTACGCTCGAACCTGCATGCCGGCCAAAGCCTGGACCAGATCCGGACGCTCGACGCGCATTCCGGTCGCATGCGGGGCGCACTGGACCAGCAGACGCAGGATGTGCAGGGACGCGCCCTGAAGACGGATGGGAGCGATGATGGATGGGTCTCCTCTAACGAGGACAGGCTGGGCAGTGGCGCGATCACCTATGCCGGCCTGCGCAGCGAGACCGCGCACTGGTCGGGAGAGCGCGGCAATCTGTCGAGCGGCGGCGTGTTCATCCTTGGCGCGGGAGAAACGCTGACCAGCGATGCCTGGCTTTCCGCCCAGCAGAATGCGATCGGGGCCGGTCAGGCTACATTCCGCAGCGTGTTCGTCGCGGCCCAGGAGAACGGTGCAGGGTCACAGGCCCTGACTGCCCTCTATCAGGACTGGGGCCAGCAGGCGCCGACAGGAGACGGGCTGGCGAGCGCAGCCAATGCCATGGTGTCGCTGAATGCGGCCTGGCGGAACGTGCAGGGTCAGAACGCTGCCCAGCTGCAGCAGGAAGCCGCCTCCTATCAGGCGCCCAGCTCCATGAGCTTCACCGATATGGTTTCCGCCCTTGCCGGCTCACCCGGTCAGGCCACCGGGGTGGAAGCGAACATGCTGGTCAATCCCTTGCTCGAGACGACGGCCGATCCGAATGACGCGCGCGGCTATCTCGCAGCGGGCGGGGAGCAGGCCGGAGCCTCGGCGATAGATGAGGCGAGCGTGCTCATCGCCCTGAAACAGGTCCAGAACGAGAACGATCAGGGGTGCGATCCGGTGCAGTTCCGTCAGGGCCAGTCAGGCGGGGTGATCGGCAATAATGACATCAAGGCCGCGAATCAGAGCTTCGGGACGGTGAACGGCTCGGACTGGAAACAGATCTACAAGGATCAGGGGATCCAGTGGAAATCAGCTGGCAGCAACACGACGGCCGATCAGCAGGGCCTGCCCTATGAGGCCTGGGTGCAGCACAGGCTCAATCCCGGCCAGGACCCCAATGGCGTCGTCTGGCTGCAGGACCAAAAGGCCAACTGGAAGGTCTTCGATCACTGGGACGAACGCTCGGGTATCGCAACCAGCGACAAGACACTCAATCTCGGCGCTGACAGTTACCGCAACAACCCGTCAGCCGTTGAGGCGCGCGTCATAGCCAGCATCGATAAAATGACCGGGTATGACGAGGATCACTCGAAAACTGGCGATCTCGAATTCAATGATGCAAGAATCAATCACCTCGCTCTGAACCTTGCAGTGCCGTGGATCACGGATCCGGGCTCGATGGATCCTCAGACCCAGGCGGAATGGCGCGCCTTGTGCCGGGCCTATCACAAGGCCCCCGGCATGGTGGCCCCGAGCGGCAAATCCCTGAGCTTTACGATCAATACGGTGACCTCATGAAACAGCCGAAGCCTGGACCAGACCCGAAAAACAGAAGAAGACCTTTCGGGACGAAAGATAAAGCCTGCTCTGTGAGCCGCTCCGACCGCTACATCGTCATCATCTCGAAAGAGATCTGGGCGGGCGACTATTTCTCCCGCACAGGTTTCGCCGTGCATGCGCCACGCGACACGACGCCGGAGTGGATCGGTGCCTCGGTGCGCAAGGCCCTGGAAACGAGTGAGTTTCTCCTGGAGCCCGACAAGATGCCGATCGATGCCGACCTGCTGGCCGCTATGAAAGAAGCGTCCTCGGCGCGGCGTCTAGCCTTCTGGGATGAGATTGCGACGACCTATGGCTACAAAAATCGAGAGACCGCCTGGAAGAAATACGACCATGTCTTCATACACTGGTTCTACGAGACGGAGCCCAATATCGTCATGAAAGCCTCGAAGAGCTCGCGTGGGGGCAATTCCGCCTGGCTCTTGAATGAAAATGCCGGGCGGATTTTCGAGGTGCCGTTCACAGCTTCCGACACCGCGATCGGTGAGACCGTGCTGCAGGCGCTCGCCAAATGCGAGGGGCCCGGCAAATCCACCGAGCCATTGTTCCCGTGAGGCGCACTTTTTTTGCTCCCCGTACCTACCCTCGACAAGATTGGTCCCGCATTCGAAAACGCCGATGACACATTGATGCTGAGCGTGAGCCAGGCTCTGACCCTGTTTCTGGGGCTGGCCTGAGGGGGTTCTGTCGGCGGCGCAATAATCACCATTTCGTTTCGGTCCTCATGATCATCGTTGCCTAATACGGCCCTGACGGAATAAATAGGTATCCTCGTTTTCCTCGATATCGCGCCGCTGACGAGGTCGCCATATGATGAATACGGTTCTTTTGTGCCTGTGCTTTCTGTGGCTACGCTTCATGTATGCCATTCTGGGACTGGCTATCCGCTTTCGATCGATCGGCAGGCGTGTACATAGCCGATCCGATCGACAAAGTAGCCATGATACGGTCGGGAGATAAGGAAAAGCACGGCTGGTTCCATTCGCATGATTGACGTTAGCCAATGACAAGGGGCGACAGGGTTTCGTGTCCTGAGACTCCTTGACCAACAGTGAAACCGGTCGGCTTCGTCTTGGACTAGGTTATGCGATGACGATCGACGCGGCCCAGAGCGTCAACTTGAGGGAGCACATCAATGCCATGCCGCGCGGCACGGCTCCCGTGACGGGATTTACGACCTATGTAGCGGAAAGTCGTCATGTGTCCCAGTGCTGGACATTCGTGGCTGAGGCGGCGCTCAGAGAGGCGGAGCAATGGTCGCGTCCTCTGGGTGACAGGACGGCGATCACGGTCAGCGATCTCTATGATCGTATGGCGGCGGATATGGGGCGTCACCCGTACAAGGCGCTCGCAATCGATCTCGTGCGTCATCGCCTCGCCTATGAGGAGGATCGTCGCGACTGGATACGCACGGAGTATGAGAACGATCGGGCAGCCCAGGCCGGACAGACGCTCGGCAAGGGCGCTCGAAAGAAGCGGGAGCGCAAGGGGTTCGATGCGGTCAAACCCGAACAATGGGACGATCTGGGGCGCAAGTTACGCAAGGCGGCCTATGCAACACAGAATGCCATGGATCGCGCCAATAAAGCTGCCCGGACGACTGACATGAGAAAGCAGGGTTATGTGCCGCAGCCGGTCCAGGATCGTACCTCGGGCGTTCAGCGCCGCTTTGATGAGGGAAGAGAGCGGTAAACGCTCTCTTCCCCACCAGGACAAATCAGGCTGCGGCTTCGAGCGCTTCTATCCGCGCGGGCACGGCATCGGTCTGGGAAAGAATGTCGATGCGTCGCGGCTTCATTGCTTCGGGAAGTTCACGGTGCAACTTGATCGTTAGAAGCCCGTTCACCAGAGAGGCGCTCTCGACATTGACGTGATCGACAAGTTCGAACTGGCGTTCGAAGCTACGACCGGCAATGCCGCGATGAAGATATTCGAGCTGGCCGCCAGGCTCTTCGTTGCGATGACCGGTCACTGTCAGCGTATTACGTTCCTGGGTAATCGTGATATCGGCCTGATCGAGGCCGGCAACGGCCATATCGATCCGATAATTGTTCTCGCCCGTTCTGACGATGTCGTAAGGGGGCCAGTTATCGGAGCCCGTCGCGCGCGTGGCGGCGTCGAGGGCGCCGAGCATCCTGTCGAACCCGACAGTCGAACGAAAGAGCGGGGTAAAATCCAGGGCAGTTCTCATGTCCATATCCTCCATTTGAGCAACATGGGTAAAGATCACCAGAGATGGTCCTCGAGCGACCCTTTACAGCGATCGCCCGGAAACGATCTGGGCGCGGTCCATGTCATTTCAAGGGGGAAATTGGAAAAATTCAAGAGGGTGATTTGGCGCACTCCCGGCATCCGGAAGCGTCCCGCCACCCGATCAGGTGCTGAAGCTCCTATATACCTGCCGCTCTCAGCCGGTCGATTTCCCCGATCGCAATCTCGGGCTTGCTCCTGGCGGTCTGATATTCTTCGGGTATGCGCGCACGGGTCATACGCGTCGGGTCAGCGATCCAGCTGTCCGGCAGGAACAGCCGCAGGCCTACCATGACCGGTACCTCGTGCGCCGCCAGGGTCAGGGAGACCATGGTCTGGCAATTGGCATTCTCGCCGAGGGATGAAGCATATTGCGGAGCAACGCCGACCGAATGCGTGTCCTTCTCGGGCAAGACGGTGTCGTCGACGATCAGCCACGATCATGGGCCACCCACCAGGCGATCGGCGTGGTCCCACAGGGCCGCCTCGAGCGGCGCGCTATCCCACACGCCAGCACTGACGAAGTGATGCAGCCGATCATACGGAACCTCGCCCGTCCGGGCCACGATCGGCTAGATGCTCTTGCGGTCTCCCGGACCGATCAGTCCAGCAATATAGGCCGGGCACATGCTGCGCTGCGCCTTATGGCCAAACCCCGCCATAAACGGCTCAAGCCATGCGCCCAGATCCGCTCGCCAATCCCCGTTCATTGCCAGCCCTCATCATAACCGGTCTCCTATGAATCAGCTATCGGGCGTCAAGGGAATCCCTTTCCAATGTTCTCTACCAAAGTAGTGCTAAGATCGATACCCTTTTTCAGCCGACAAAAAACAAACCTTGGACTTCCCTGAAATCAGGTAGTAACATTTCTACAAAAGTGGAAGGAGGTACCCCATGTCCATCACGACACTCTCCAGCAGAGAGTTCAACCAGGATACCAGCGGTGCGAAGAAAGCCTCGATCAAAGGGCCAGTCATCATCACCGATCGCGGCCTTCCAGCGCATGTCCTGTTGAGCATCGAGGAGTATCGCAGACTGACGGCTCGCCCGAGGCGCATCGCAGAGGCTCTCGCGATGCCCGACGGTCCTGAGATCGAGTTCGAAGCACCGAGAGCCTCACTTGGTCTGCGCGCAGCGGATTTCGATTAATGTATGTGCTCGACACGAATGTCGTATCCGAACTCAGGAAAGTCCGTTCTGGAAAGGCGGATCCTCACGTGGCGCGCTGGGCGGATCAAGTCGATGCCGGAGAGCTTTACCTGTCCGCCATCTCGATCATGGAGCTCGAGCTCGGCGTTCTTAGAATGGAGCACAAGGACTCAGCTCAGGGTGCCGTCCTTCGGGCCTGGCTGGACAAGCATGTTTCGCCCGAGTTCAACGATCGGGTGCTATCGGTTGATCTCGCCGTGGCTCTCAGATGCGCACAGCTCCACACACCTGATCCAGGTGCAGAGCGAGACACACTTATTGCGGCTACAGCCCTCGTTCACGGAATGACCGTTGTGACCCGCAATATCGCTGACTTCCGTCACTCCGGTGTCGCGCTGCTCAATCCCTGGGAGCCCAGCTGAGCGGCAACGCCGCAGCTTGGTCTGCAGGACAGGAAAAGAGCTGGGAAACCTGCCTGCATTGGCGTCATCATTACCTGATCGATACAGTGTATCAACCCTGATATTTCAATCGAAGCCTACCTTCTGCCTAGTCGCTCATTCCCTTTTATAAAATCAGAGAAGAGAAAACCTCCTGCTCATGGTCCTGTGGGGTTGTGGTGTGTCGGGCGCGCTGTGGGCAGGATGAAAGCCTGTCCATAGGGCGCCCGTGTCCGCCCTGGCGGCACTCCACAAATCTACAGGACAGACTCCCCGTCACCAGAATTCACTTGCTTTTGCCTCGATTGTTCTCCTTATGTTCCTCTCAGAAAGGAGGAGCACATGGACAACATCGCACGCGACACATTGCGCGGGCGCATCCGGCAGATCGAGCGACGCGACCATACAGACCACGCCCCTCTGCGCCTGAAGACGGGCTATAACCCGATCGATCGTCATCTGAATGGCGGTCTGGCGGCTGGCGTGCTGCATGAGTTTCTGATCGCTTCTCCGCTCGAGCGCGGCAGCACGCTCGCCTTTCTCCTGCCTTGCCTGGCGCATAGTGATCGCCCGGTTTTCTGGCTTTCGACACGTCCCTCCCAGCTTTTTGGGGCGGGGCTGGATGCGCTGGGCATCGCACGGCGACGCCTTTTCTGCCTCGAGCTCGTGGCGGATCGTCTTCTGCCGATCGCCGAGGATATCCTGCGTCACGCAGAGCCCATGATCCTGGTTGTCGAGACCGATCGCGCGCTCACCCTGACCGAAGCGCGCCGGCTCAACCTGGCCGCTGAGGCGACAAGGGCTACCGGATTCAT
>Ga0157363_1000296_pt1 | contig 37944 bp, 39 predicted proteins | sample AttsexASBM1_FD_111477 | JGI IMG/M metagenome (GOLD analysis project Ga0157363, IMG submission 111477) | Fungus gardens microbial communities from leaf cutter ant in Ribeirão Preto, State of São Paulo, Brazil - Atta sexdens ASBM1 | ecosystem: Host-associated > Fungi > Mycelium > Unclassified ... | reverse complement strand
GGAACATTGATATGAGGTCTTCCTATGAAACAACAGAGCTACAGAGGCGGTGCAGGGAATTTTGCTAACGATCCGGCACGCGCAAGAGAAGCTGGCAAAGCGGGAGGCAAAGCCAGTGGAGGCAACTTCAGAAACGATCCTGAACGCGCCGTTGAAGCGGGTCGGAAAGGAGGTAAGATAAGTCGCCGTCCTCCAACAAAGTCTGAGTAAAGCGCTTTAGGATTTGTTCTGCCAGGGACTGGCATCTTCTCTTAATGGATCCGCCCGATGCGACCTGGCCTCAACCCCGTCGGCCACTGCCCTTCCTGTTTTTCCATACTAAATCCAATCGCCACCGCTTTGCCCACCAGATTACGCTCAGGGACAAAACCCCAATAGCGGCTGTCATAGCTGTTGTTACGATTATCTCCCATCATAAAATAGCTATCCGCCGGCACCACCCACTCTCCAGGCTGCTGACCTGGCTGATGGAAAAATGCCGATGCTGAAACAGTCAATTCAGGCTTCTGCAAAATGCGATGCGTCACCCCCGCCAGCGTTTCAGTGCCCATCAGTAGACGCTGTTCATCAGGCTTTTCCTCGCCAATCGGTCTGGCATAAAAGCCCGGATGCATTCCGGCAGTCTCGACGAATTCGCCCGCTTTGAGCGCACCGTAATGAATGGCTAGCGCAGGTGCACACGATTGATGGTCCTGGCAAAAAGGGAAAATAGTGAGCTGTTGTGCGGCTGGATTGAATATGACTTTGTCACCGGGCAAACCAATAACTCTTTTAATGAACAACTGTGTTTCGTCCTGAGGAAACGTAAATATCGCAATATCACCACGTTTAGGGTGTCCGGTGGCAAGCAACGTTCTCTGATTGAATGGATTTCGAAGCCCGTATGAATATTTATCTGCCAGCACCCAGTCGCCGGTGAGGAGAGTTGGCATCATGGAACCAGAAGGAATGCGAAAAGGCTCCCAGCCAAAGGCCCGAATCAGTAACACGATGACCAGTAACGGAAAGAGCGATGCGGGCGTATCCAGCCAACTCGGGAGGCGCTGAGTTTTACCCTGCTGTATGAGCGAAGATTCTGCCTGGTTTTTCTCAACGGTGATGCGCGTCAAAGCCCAAAGCCTGTATGTCCAACTCAGGCCGCTAAAAACCACAGCAATGGCCAGTATCAGGGCGAAGATGTTCATCATAAGAGGGTTCCAGCGCTGCCGCGTTATTCATCCGCATCAATCATTGCGGCTCGTTAATTTGCGCCGTCAATATAAACCAAATGTTAGGTTATCACTCTCCTATCTGTGCTTTACGGCTCGCTTAATATGATGCGAATGGTGAGGCTTGAGTTATAGGCTTTTCAATGCCATATTCTTTTCAATAATGTGGCTTGCTTAATCTACATAACTTAATAGGGAGTGATAATGTCCACCGAAGAGAGAATAAAGGAACTTGAAGAAACGGTTCAGCGTTTAAAAATCGAAACTGAGGTGTTGCGTGAACTGATGATTAAACAGGTCGCGGTGAATAACATCACCTTTAAAGGGAAATATGATGAAGTCATTATTAACATGGCTAAAGAGTATGAAGAGCGCGGACTGGAAGTTGACCGTAACCGAGCCATGCATGAAGCGATACGGCAATACATCAAAGATGATGCATCATCCAATGATTGAAATGCTGTACCGCAATAATACCCTTACAAATCACGAAAAAGAGCCGCTTCCGCGGCTCTGAATTGAGTATCAGATCATCGGTTTTTGATCATCAGGTAAATCACGATCGTCAGTCTCATCATCCTCTTCATCGGGTAAGGGTAAATCGTCGCCAGGCAGCGGCTTAACATCATCTGGATCTGGACGTTCTGACATATATACCTCCATTCACCCTGATTGGGTATAAGTAGTTTAGTGGGGTGATGATTGATACGGTGCAGAAAATAACCGATTTTGTGAATCAAGCGTAGGATATTTTATAAAATATTTTAACCACTAGAAAAGCTTACTTTATAAACTACATGCTTCGTTTATTTCGAAATTACAGGGTGATTAATCAACAATTTCAATTGATTAAGCACACCCTAAAATTAGAGAGATGTTGTTTAAATGTCGGGTGAGATTAATTCTCAGCGGGACTATTTATCCTGATAAGGATCATGCTTGTGATCTTTACTATCATCGCGCGTGCGCGGAATCTCTCCATGATCTTCAGGGTTGTCTTTTGCCGGATGGTCATCTTCTTCATACGCATTGCCGACATTGGGGGCGGCTTCGGGAAGTCCCTTATGCACATCCCCTTCTTTATTACGTTGTTCATTCGTATGATGTTCTTTCATAATTAACCTCATATTTAATGTCTTTCTTATTGTAGTCTATTTTTAACGACAGGAAATGAATGCTGAACGTTTAAGCCAGTCATTATTAAAAGTGTTAAATTTTTCCGTTCACCTATGGTCTCGCTTACTTCAGCTTTTTAGACAGATTAATCCGTAAGTTCGAAAACACGCCTCTTATTCAAGTCACTAACCCAAATTCACATCGAAAAGTGTGCCATACTCTCGCTACCCAAATTAATTGGAACATAACATGTTTCACTTTGTTATCGCCCTCTTCAAGAGCCCTGAGTCATTGCTACAAGTGATGAGCCAGCAAGATATGAATGAATCCATTCAGGAGGGTGACAGGATCATTATTGATGAAGATGGCAACGCTTCGGTTAATCCGTTAAGTCCCAAAGTTCAGCGCGATTTTGCCCATCATGTCAAAACCTTGAAGGATATCTAAGTGGGAACGGCAATATTTATGGTGCTGATGGTGTGTGGCTATTGGTACACCAGCCGGGACATGTCGAGTCGGTTAAAAATAAAGCGTTCCTTTGGCTGGGATGTTTACTTTTTAATTGCCCTTTATGGTTGTATTTTTGTCTTACAGGGCGTGTTTGCCACCGGGATTGTCTGGCTGATATTACTCGCCGCTTCCGCAATCAATAATACTTTTGCACTTACCAGCCTGGTGCATGCCCGTTGGCATGTGGATTTTATGACCTGGAGCTTCCTGGGTATTCAGGCACCGGTCGTGATTATGCTCGCCTTTGCCGTGCTGTTTTGTGTGTATCGCTCAAACTGGGCTGGCAGCGCGCGATTAACCGCCAGCAGCCGCCGCGACCTCTATCAGCGATTGTCACGTTCGAACGGTATTGAACAGATGTTGTTGCAGTGTATGGAAGAAGGTGAGTTAGCCTGGATAACGCTAAAATCCCGACGCATCTACATCGGCATGATTCATGCCGCCACCTTCGAATATGCCAGCACGGCCAATATTGTATTGATACCGATGCTCAGCGGTTATCGCGATTCACGTACGTTGAATCTCGCCGTTGAGCACAATTACAGCCGTTGGTATCATCAGCACCAAATTGATTTCATGTCGAAACCCAAAACAGCTTTAGCGTTTCGTAAAGTGATTATGGTGGAACAAATCGAGAGTCTGTCACTATTTGATCCCGCCAGCGCCAGTGCTCTGGCAATGGGTGGGGCAGGAACCGATGAAGTCAGGACAGACGCATCACCCTAACTTCCAGCGTAACCAATTATCCAGTTCGCTTTCAGGTAATGGGCGAGAATGAAAGAACCCCTGCGCCTGATCGCAACCGAACTCTTTTAACGCTTCGAGCGTCTCAATATTTTCCACGCCTTCCGCTAACACCACATAATCCAGTTCTTTGAGCATAGCGATAATGCTGCGGGTGATGATGCGTGACGCGGTATCCGTGGCAAGTCCGCCGACAATCGAACGGTCAAGTTTGACCACATCCAGAGGCATTTTTCGCAGATAACTGATATTGCTGTAACCGGTGCCGAAATCATCCAGCGCAATACCAAAACCGCGCAGTTTCAACATTTCCAGTCCCTTAATGGCCGCCGCGCTTTCGATGATGCGCTCAGTTTCCAGACACTCAATGCCGAGCAGATTCGTCGGCAGACGTGCCTTGATCATCTTATTCTCGAGCCTGTCAGCAAAACTTTCATGGATAAAGTCGCGCACGCTAACGTTCACCGTGACAGGCAACTGGATACCTTGCCCGTTGAGCCGTTTCAATCGCTCAATGGTTTTATCAATGACCCATTCGGTGATCTCTTGCAGCAACGTGGTTTGTTCCGCGAGCGGGATGAAAACTGAAGGAGAAAGTTCACCTCGGGTGGGATGGCGCCATCGGATCAGCGCTTCGAGCCCAATCGGTAAACCGCTGCTCAGACAGATTTTCGGCTGGAACACCAGATACAAGCCATGATTGTGCCGTACAGCAGTGGCCAGGTCGTTGACGAGAGTAAAGTCATCCGTTCGCCGCTCATCGTTTTCCTCACTGAAGTTCATACACGGGATCCCGCGACAAATGGCTTCATGCAAGGCGCTAACGGCTCGACGCAGCGCTTCCTGAGCGGAAATTTCTGACGGCGAAAAGAGGGTTTCACCGGTATGAGTCGCCAAATCGACCGATAAACCTTCGCCAATCTCGGCGCGTACGCCCTCCATGCGTCGCGCAACCCACTCGGCGCACAATGGACTTTCTTGTTGAGTTAATAGCGCAAACCGCCCGGTTGCCACGGTATAGAGCAGTTCATTTTTGCCGGGACGCAGACGTAGCGGCAGCAACGTTGCCATATCTTTGAGGAGCCCTTCGACAGGTGCCATGCCCAACGAACGCGCCAGCTCATAGGCTCGCGGCATATCGATGCAGTCGATCAACACCAGTCGATACCGCGTGTTATCACCCGCATTACGCAAGGCTTGCAGGTCTCTAATCAGTTGCTGTCGGTTAGGCAATCCTGTAACCAAATCGGTAAAACCGACAGAATGCCAGGCTTCAAGAAAGGAAATCACCAGCTGTGATAGCAACGTCATCGTCGCCAGCTTTTCAGCGCTAAAGGTATGTGGTTTGCTATCCACCACGCACAGCGTGCCTAAGACCAGCCCTTCCTGGCTCTTTAGTGGCACGCCCGCATAAAAGCGAACAAAAGGTTCACCTATAACAAAAGGATTGACGGAAAAACAGGCGTCCAGTTGGGTATCGGGCACCACCAGCGGTTGGTCCCCCTCGACCACGTACTGGCACAATGAATCGGCACGCAACGTTTCACCGACGTTAAAGTTGTGCGCAGCTTTGATGTATTGGAAATCATCGTCAAGGACAGAGATGAAACTGCTGGGAACATCCAGCGTTTTACTGACCAAATCAGTGAATTTACTCAGTACATCGTCACGGCAGATATCCGGATTACGAAGTGCCTGGAGCGTGATGCAGCCTGGCTTCAATTCGTTAGTTATGCTCATTTGCACTCGCCCATTCCATTGGCACGGATAGCAATGCTGAACTCAAAAGAATAACTTCATTATCATTAAGGAGAATATCCGCCATTTTGCGTCTATTTTGCTCATTATTAACCGGTGAATATCACCATATTATGCCCGCCATCACTGTTTGTCATGCTGAAATATCTTTACAGAAATCTTACATGAAAACTGAGTAAAGGTATCCTTCATCCCATTCAAGCGAGGCGTAAATTGATAACAAGGATTACGGCTGCCCAGAGATCTTATCAATAGCGCACGCATTAATAGAATTTAATGATTACCGCATAAAAATTCAGTCTGTTGTCCGTAGTTCAACAAGCACAGAAAACAATCAAATAAGCGATGCATCACGGCATATGTATTTCTGTCATATCGCTAAGTCGGTCCAGGTTTTCTCTTAATGATGCGTCTCGATTATTAGCTTAATCTCTCTATCAAAGGATTATTTTATTTTAGCTGAGGTTTCAAATCCCGAACTTTCAACACCCTGCTCTGGGGAAATCCAGAGATATTACTCTGCAACGAATATTAAGCCGCTTCGCAGGGTATTTTTTCTTTAGTCTATCTTTTCCTCCACACATCACGCCACCCTGTCACGCCGTAGCAGGCTTAAACGGTTAAGAGGTGGAGATGCTGTACAGGGTCACGGCAAACTTCCCAACATTTCCCCTTCCATCTTATCCGGACGCAGCGTAATCTATATGCAAAACGACTATGTTTCATATACGGATCGCATAATGGGTATCGTAAAAATTTCTGATCTGATGCATGAGAATCTGCGTATCGCGAGCACGGCGTTAAGCCGTTCCATCAATGCGCAGGCAGAACACTGGATGAAGATTGGCATGCTGGCTGAGCTTTATCCTGACCTCAACCTTCAGGAACTGACGCGCCTGTTGATGCGTGTCGAACGTGACGGCGGCGCAGATTTAGCGCAGCTGCTTGACCAGCCTACATTAACCTCGCAGGGAATCGCGCAATGACCATCAAACTCCATTCTGCTGAAGAGATCGAACTGGCACGCGCTGCCGGACACGCCGCGGCAAAAGTGCTGGAAATCATCACCCCTTACGTCAAACCCGGCGTGACCACAGATGAACTGGACGCCATTTGCCATGACTATATTGTCAATGAACTGAAGGTTGTTCCCGCGAATATTGGTTATCACGGCTATACACGCACCACCTGTACCTCGGTAAACCACGTGGTGTGCCATGGCATTCCAGGTGAGAAGAAGCTCAAGAATGGCGATATCGTCAACATCGACGTCGGCATCATCAAAGATGGCTGGTACGGTGATACCAGCCGCATGTATTACGTGGGTGAGCCATCGGTGCGCGCTAAACGTCTGGTCGATATCACCTACGAATCGATGGTGGCGGGCATTAAAGTCGTCAAACCCGGTGCGACATTGGGTGATATCGGCGCCGCGATCCAACAGGTGGCGGAGAAAGCCGGATTTTCAGTGGTGCGTGAATATTGCGGACACGGTGTTGGTGAGATTTATCACGACGAGCCTCAGATTCTGCACTACGGTACGCCGGGCACAGGGATTGAGCTGCAGGCAGGCATGATCTTCACCATCGAGCCAATGATCAATGCCGGCAAAGCAGGCACCAGTGTTTTATCTGATGGCTGGACGGTGGTGACAAAAGATCGCTCGCTGTCGGCGCAGTGGGAACACACTATTGCTGTGACCGAGACCGGCTTCGATTTGCTTACGCCATGGCCTGAAGGCACAGGCGATTACGCAGCAATAGAAGCCTGAATGCGGCTTAGCGCGCTGACAGGCATTCAGGATGCGCCAATGCAGTGGCGTTACTTTTCACCGCCGTGTAAGGTAACGTCACTTTTTTTATCCGGAACTTAGACTGATGCGTGAACAAGCCATTTTTGCCGGCGGCTGCTTTTGGTGTACTGAAGCGATTTTCCAATCCATCCATGGTGTATTGAGCGTGGAAAGTGGTTATATCGGCGGCCATGTCTCGTCACCCACTTACGATCAAGTTTACAGCGACACCACCGGTCACGCCGAAGCGGTGAAAATCGAGTTCGATCCCGATCTCGTCAGTTACGACGATTTGCTCGACATCCACTTCGCGACACATGATGCCACGCAGGAAAACATCAAAGACGGCGTGGTGCGTTCACGTTATCGTTCCGCACTGTTTCCGACCAGCGATGCACAGCGCATTGCCGCTGAACAAGGGATAGCGCGTGCCGCTGCCGAACTCAGCAAGCCGCTGGTGACAAAGCTGGAACCGTTAGCCGAGTGGTACGCAGCCGAAGACTATCATCAAAACTTCTGGGAGAAAGAAGGACAGGAAAACGCCTTCTGTATGATGAATATCCCGGCAAAACTGCAGAAACTGCGCAATAAATTTCCGAAACAGGCATCGGACGCTTAACGCGCCATCTCATCGATAACCTGTGTGATGCGCTGAATCACCCTCTGCGCCGCCCGCGATAACTGTCGGGATGGCGCAGTACAAAGGGCCAACGTCAGCGGACGCATCACGCTGTTTTTCAGCGGCACAAAGCACAGTTGCTGCTCCTGCACTTCAGTCATCACATCCAACAAACTCAGCACGCATACGCCAGTGCCCTGAGCAACCAAACTGCGTATCAGGCGAATATCGTTACAGGCAATAATGTTATCCGGCGCCATGCCCTGCTTGCGGTATAGCGCATCGACCCGTTCATGGACCACCAGCGAATCACCAGGAATGATATGCCGCTCCTGGCTCAATTGACTGAGCGATAGCGCATCGCACTGGCTCAATGGATGATCGGGCGCCATGACTATACCCATATCCAGTTCAGCAAACGCCAACACATCCAGTCCACTCTGTCCCGCCGGATCCAGGATCAAGCCAAAATCAATCGCAGACTGTCGAATCAATTGGCTGATGGCGTGGCTGTTGTCGACGGTAAGTTCCAGCCGCAGCCACTGATGTTCACGTGCAATATCCGCAATCGCATCAGCCACCGGTCCCTTAGTCAGTGATTGCACCAGACCCGCGCTGACGTTACCGCGCTTCAAACCCTGTATATCGTCGAAACGCTGGCACGTAACGCGAAACTCGCGCTGCCAGCGCATCACATCGTCGTACAACAACTCACCGGCGGTGGTCATCCGCAGCCCATCCGGCAAACGCTCAAACAGCGGCGTACCAAAGCTCTCTTCCGCCTGCAGGATCTGCCGGTTAATGGCGGACGCGGAGACGTGCAGTTTCTCGGCGGCTTTACGTAAGCTGCCGCTGCGAGCCACTTCTGCAAAGTAAACGGAAAAGCGGGAAAACGGACTCATACATCACCTGTACTGTTTTTTGCAACAATTAATTGAATTCTGTCGGATGGATTTGTACAGAGCTAATTATTCACAATGTCCTGATAAAAATGAAGTCTTTCAGTCACCCTCGTGAGCCAATGGCAGGAACATCACCATGAATACCCGCAACGTCGAGCTGCGGGTCCAGGTAGAAGATGTGCACGCTTTCAATATGCGGGTATTTGAAGAGGATTGCCTGATGGTGGAAACAAAAAAAACCAGCGCCAGCCGCTGAACAGTTTATCGCGCTGTGCTGCTCACGCATTTAATCACGCAATCGGGTGATCGACCTGTAACTTATTTAGTGCGCCACATGCGGTACTGTCCCCAGAAGCCTACTTCTGTGGCGTACTCCTGTGGCGTGCCGTCAGCCACAATATCCAGCGACTTGCGCATCCCCAGACTCATCACTGAACAGTCATTACTGACGCGCAACTTGTGCAGACCATTTTCCAGATAAGCAGTGACAAACTGGTTTTGACGCAACATCGCGACATCCTGACCATCCACGTTCACCACGAATTTGCAGGTTCCACCGCTGGCACTACCAATAAACTGCTTGAGGCGGGTAACAGTCACCGGTGTCTGCTTCTTGCTGGCATCCGGTGTCACCATTTGCTGATTGATGATGGTATCGGCTGATCCATAAGGTCTGGCGCACCCTGCCAGGGTTAAAACCGCTAACGCTATCAATGCTTTTTTCATTACTTTCCCTTTAGTCTGCTGCTCCATGCAGCCATTCGCTATGCGTTATCGGCGTTTTGGGTAAAATCTTCAATACCACGCTATAACAACAAATGCCTCAGGTTGTAGAACGCTCCCGCCAGCGCGATCAGCAACAACATCAGCATTGATATTCGCTCCAGGCGCTGCTGATGTGCTCCCGGCAGCCAGCGCTTTACGGTGATGACATAAAACGCCAGCACCGCAAAATCGAAGGCCATCCACACCAGCGCCAGGGTGATCAGGCTGCTGCTCAGATCGGGCGTGATGGCGATAAACTGTGGAAACAGCGCGGCAAAAAACAGAATATCTTTTGGATTAGAGATGCCCACCACAAAGCCTTTCAGCAATCCCCCCTGTGCTGCAGGCCGGTGGGCGGTTGCACTTGTCGCAGCACGTAAGCCTCGCCATGCAATCACGCCAATAAACAGGGAACCCAGCACCCCGGCGACTTGCAAACTCAAGGGATTGAGAGAGACCAAACCCGTCAACATCAGTGCAGCCAGCGCAATCAACACCAGTGATGCCGCGTTAGTGCCCACCACTGTGGCAAAAGCGCGTCGATAACCATGACGCGCGGCCGTGCCCGTGATCAGCGCCACCACCGGTCCGGGCGTCATTAACAGCAATAAAATCGCCAGCATATATGCCAGCAGCAGTGAGAGGTTCATGGCAACGACCTGAAACGTATTAGAAGGTCGCCAGTATGGCTTTTCGTTCCCACATTGAAAAACGCTTTAAAATGCCGTTGAATGTGAGTTTTACTCAATATTGAGTTTGCCTTATGACGCTTCCTCCACTTCACGCGTTGCGCGCCTTTGCCAGTGCGGCGCAATTGGGGTCTTTTAGCCAGGCCGCTGCGGCACTCAACGTCACCCCTGGGGCGATTAGCCGCCACATCCGCACCCTTGAAGCGTGGTTCGATTGCCAACTGTTTGTCCGTAAAGGCCCCAGGGTCGAAATCAGCGCTGCCGGTAGCGTATTAGCGGCACAATTACAGGCCGGATTTGCCTCTTTAGAGCAAGCTTGCGCCGCCTTCACGCAGCAGGGTCATCAACTCCGTCTCAAGGCCCCTTCGACACTGACCATGCGGTGGCTGCTGGATGCACTCCAACTCTATCGCGAGCAAAACTCAACATCTGAAGTGCAGATTACCAGCGTTTGGATGGACACCGACAACGTCGATTTTGCCCGTGAACCTTTTGACTGCGCCATCTTGTTGGGCGACGGTCATTTTGGTGCAGACACTAAGTGCCATTTACTGTTTCAGGAGTGGTTAATTCCGATTTGCGCTCCCGCACTGGAACGACAGGCACAAACGCAACTGGCAAGTTGTGAATTGATTCACCCCTCACACGATCGCCGCGACTGGCTGAGGTGGTCACAGGGGGCAGCTGATGCACCGGCTATCAATCTGTGGCAAGGCAAACTGTTCGATACGCTGGAACAGGGCACGATGGCGGCGATCAGTGGACACGGCGTTTCAATTGGTGACTTGCTGCTCAGCCAGGAGGCGATTAATAACGGCTTACTGGTGCTGCCATTTAACCAGCCGGTGGCGACAGGAGACGGTTATTATCTGGTGTGGCCGAAAAGCCGGCAGGAAGCGCCCAACATCAAGCTATTACTTCAATGGTTGCTTGATCAGGTGCCCGTGTTAAATAGCAAGAATTTAGAGTAATGGCGGCCTTGACGCCGCCTGTCCTCTGGTTATGCGCTCTGACGCAGGGTAAACACACTGACGCTGTTCACCATGTTTGCCGCTTGCTCGCTGAGCATGGCGGAAGCAGCCAGGGATTGCTCCACCAGCGAGGCATTTTGTTGTGTCGTGATGTCAATTTGGCTGATAGCAGTGTTGATCTGACTGATCCCATCGGCCTGTTCGGTGCTGGCCTGGTTAATCTGTGACAGCACTTCCTTCATGTTCACCACGTTGTTCATCATTTCCGACATCAGTTTGTTGGCATCCGCTACCATGTCACGGCCATCAATGATGCGCGTGGAAGACTCCTCAATCAGATGGCGAATCTCATGCGATGAGGTGGCGGTTTTTTGCGCCAGCGCGCGCACTTCCTGCGCGACTACCGCAAAACCGCGACCGTGCTCCCCTGCTCGTGCCGCCTCAACAGCCGCATTGAGCGCCAGGATATTGGTCTGGAAAGCAATCGAATCAATCAGATTGATAATGTCTGCCATGCGACCGGCTGAATCATGGATCTCAGCCATTTTGGTCGACACGTTGTTCATCATGGTGGCGTTTTGCCCCACGGCGCTTTCCGCCTTTTCAGACAGATCGGCAGCAAAGTGGGTGTTATTGCGCGTGTTGCTAATGGTGGCAGTGAATTCTTCAACCGATGCTGCCGTTTGTTCAACCGAACTGGCTTGTTCTTCAGTGCGCGCGGCCAAATCATGTGTACCCGACATAATTTCGCTGGCACCTCCTGAGATTTGCTCTGCGCTGATACGAATATGACTGACAATGGTCGACATTTTATCCTGCATCTGCTGAATGGCGTTTATTAACTGGCCCATTTCGTCTTTACGTTTTTCATAGAAGCTCGTACTGAGATCGCCATCAGCAACACGGCCAAGAAACGCAATCACGTTTTTTAATGGCACAGTAATGGATCGGATAATAATCCAGCCAATCAACGCAGAGAGAATAACCGCCGCAATAAATATCACCACCATTGAAATTTTAGTGGTGTGATAGGAATCCATAAAGTGTGTGTAGGAACCATTCATCTGCTGCTCTTGCAGTGCAATAAAACGCTGCACTTCGACCGTATAATCCTTTTGTTTACTCGCCAATGCTGTAAGATAATAATCCAGCGCTTTATTAGGATCCTGACTAGCGAGTTGCAAAAATTCATTACGGCCTTCTAAATAAGCTTTGCGTTTATCATCCAAAATTTTGAGATAAGCAATTGAATCGTCATCTGTTGACAGTGCATGGAGTTGACGATAAATCTCCGTAATTTGCCCGGTTGCCCCCTGAAGCTCATTCATGATGGCGCTGCGGCGCTCCGCATTGATTGGGCTGAGCAGCAAAGCCTGTCGCTGAATGGTAGTGTTAATCTCATTGATTAACTGATTGCCCAACGCAATGGTTGGGTAATCATCTTTCATCATGCCGTTGACGCCGGTTTGTGCCATAAACAGCGAATTTAAACCCAGTACCGCGACCAAAAGCAGCATACCGATATTGATGAGCGAAGAAATAATGAGTTTGCTGCGCAATTTAATATTGCGTGAAAATCCTTGAACTATGTCCATTTAGAAACCTCAATGATTTTTATTAGTGAGTCATGAAATCCAGGTGTTATTAAAACAAAGAAATGGAGACGCTCCGCGTTCTCATCGGCAGCATCCCTGCTGTTATCGTCAGCATGCTCACTAACCTTAATGCTTTTACTTAAATATAACTTACTCGTGCAAAACAATTCACTTCCTGTGGAATTGCGCAATTAAAAAATTTGATCAGTTATATTAAATTGTTGGCAATAATAGTCACCCGAGTGATCAGTGTGCTTTACTTATTAAACTGAGTTTGTAGCGCTTAATCCTCCGTTTGGATAAACGTAGCGGCCTTTTACTGCCGTTTATGCAATTGCCGTTAACGTGTAATCATTAATAATGCTGGCTATTTTCTCTGCGGGCAGCCAGCAAGCTGCCCGCAGAAAACACTACACCGCGCTTGATGCTTCACTTTCAGCCAGCGAGTCTATCGATTGATTCGCTGCTTCAGGCAAGTCCGCAAGCAGTCTGGCCGCCATTTTCCCTTCCTGTTGCAAGATCCGCTGAAAAATGTCCACGCCTTCACGGTCATCAGCCTGTCTGGCGGCGGCAATTAACGTGGTGTAAGTCGCAACTTTATAACTACAAAAGACATAGACGCTGACGGCCATCCGTGCGTCCTGCTCAACACGCAGCAAATCGCTCGCTGCCTGCCCCACCACAGACAGGCGGCCTAATGCCTCTTTCAATGCCGACCAACTATCGTCATGGCATTTCAGAACCTCTTTCACCTGCAACTGCTGTGCGCGTGACTGCGCAAGATAATGCGCGATGTGACTCCCGATGGAAGAATCACTGTCGAGACGCTCCATCGCTTGTTTTAATAACGTTTCACCGTGCTTCTCCATCGCGTGTGCATCACGTAGCCAATCCAGATAAACAGATTCCCTCGTCATTCATTCACTCCTGGTTGATGTGCTTTTAATGAACTACCTTTGGGGATGGTATGCAGTTGCTTAGCAAGCTAACCGATTCAACACCGTCGCTGATGGAATTATCTGGAAATAAGCGAAGCGTTAATTAACGGATTAACAATCATCTTAATTAAACGTAGCAAGTAAGCCCTTCTGCGCAAGCCAATCGACGCAAAACTGAGAGAGGGGATTAATATCACCACTTTGCCGCTTCGCTTATATTTAACCTCACGACACTCTTTACTCAACATCTAAAGTGCGCTAACAATCATCATTCAAGTGAGTTTCATCCGCTTATAAACAAAAATCGACTTATCCTTAAACAAACAGTCCGCAAAATAATAAAACTTAAGATTAATCCTGACTTGATTATGGTAAAAACAACGCTACATTTATTTTTGCTTTATGTTGGTACAAATATAATGAGGAGAACGCATGACGGACCCTAACAAGCATCCTGAAGAGGAAGAGAAAAAGACGCAACGTCGTGGGGGCACAGGGAACTTCGCCGAGGACAAGGAGCGTGCTGCTGAAGCAGGCCGCAAAGGCGGTCAGGTAAGTGGCGGCAATTTTAAAAACGATCCGAACCGCGCCGTTGAAGCAGGCCGGAAGGGAGGAAAGATCAGCCGCCGCAAATAACACTATCAATAATTCAACACTGGGTTACGTTCGCTAGCCTTCATCACAACACTCTCCTGACGTGTATTAGCGCTTCGCTTAAATGCATAATTCGCTACGTCAGGAGGGTTATTCCCATCGCTAACAACAAAAAATCGATCATTTCTTGATCAATCGTGCATCATTTGCCGCTTCGCTTATCCAGAACTTTTCCTATATATATTAATGATCAATTTAGATCCCAGAATAAATAACTAAACACGAATTAACCAACATATTTGTACACGAAGATTCAAGTTGTACACCTTAGTCAAAATTAAGATTGGTGATGATTAAGTTAATTACGAAAGTGGAGGGACAATGACCTTGTTGTCGGTGAGGGGATGAAATAGCTATTCACTAAAAAGACTGTCCCTCTCCCTCATTCATACTGACGGGTATCTGCAAAGCCTTCCGATCAACGTCCGTTCCTTTGGGTCCTTCCAGCTTTCGCAAGGATCGCATGACTTTTTTACAGGCTCTTTGATAAAAGCGTTGACGTGGTAGAACGATAATTCTACTTTTAACCCATGATCAAAAAAACAACTGATACACGGGATAAAATCCTGAAAACCGCCGAAGAGCTCATCTACCAGAACGGTATCCACGCTATGGGCATGGACCTTTTGGTCAAGACCTCTGGTGTCGCCAGAAAGAGTATTTACCGCCATTTCGCGAACAAGGAAGACGTGGCATCCGCCGCGTTAACAGAGCGCGACGAACGGTGGATGCAATGGTTCAGAACAGAGTCTGACAAAGGCAAGACCCCTCAAGAGCGTATCCTGAACATGTTCACTGTTCTGAAGAGCTGGTTCGAGTCCGACGGATTCCGGGGTTGCGCGTTTATCAACACGGCGGGTGAGGTTGGCGATCCTGAAGACCCTGTGCGTCAGATAGCAAAGATGCATAAACAGAAGTTGCTGGATTACGCTCTGGAGCTTGCCGAACAGTTGAACGTTGAGCATCCGGATGATTTGGCTCGACAGTTGCTGATCCTGCTGGAAGGCGCGATCACCATGTCATACGTCATGGGCGATGAGAGTGCTGCCGACAACGCTCAGGACATCGCGAAACTCATGCTGGAACGAGCCTCCTCCCGGCCCTGAGGATCGCAAACGCTTTTCCCCTGAATGAAGATTTAAATGCGTTTTTGAATTCGATTTATCTTCAGACAGGCGGGACCGATAAACGGTCTCGCCTTCAATCTGTGCGTATACCCGCAGCCATCATCATACACAACAGCGATGTCACCACACCGCCTGCCCGGACGTTCGCGCCGCACATACAGTCAACAGTCAAAGTCTTCTTCTGCAACGGGATAGTTAATTTTCTAGGGATAACCCACAGCTCGATGGTGTTTCTTCTTATCGCCGTTTGAGTATATCGGGCACTTCCCTGGCGCATTCATAAGCGACATTTTGTTCCCTTACCCTTCCATGTTCAGACCTGAAACGGGCGAATCTCAGTTAATTTAAAACCAATTAAAAACAATATCTTATTTCGATTTCAATGCCGAATATTCTCTGCTCCCGGCATTCATTTCAGTAAAAATCATTGACGAGGTAGAACGACCGTTCTACCTTTAAGCCACAGACAGGACGTCGCGCGATACAAAAGGGGAATCCCTGAATTTGTTGAAAGGTCTCTTATCAGAACGGTATTGATGCCACCGATGTGAGCCTTCTGGTCAATGCATCAAAAGTAGCGAAGTTTTTGCTGGAACAGGTCTTTCACTGAGTCCTAAGTCACGAGAACGATCTTTAGACTGAAACTAAATTGACAGGAGTTTTACCATGACTGATTCACAAGTTCGTCCACCGCTCCCGCCTTTCACACTGGAAACGGCCATCGAGAAAGTCCGTCTGGCTGAAGACGGCTGGAATAGCCGCGATGCTGCAAAAGTGGCTCTGGCTTACTCACTGGACACCAAATGGCGTAACCGCGCCGAGTTCGCCAACAATCGTGAAGAAGCGCAGAGCTTCCTCGACCGTAAATGGAAGAAAGAGCACGAATACCGCCTGATTAAGGAACTATGGGCATTTGGCGGTAACCGCATCGCCGTCCGCTATGCTTACGAATGGCACGATGACTCCGGCAATTGGTTCCGCTCCTACGGAAACGAAAACTGGGAGTTTGGCGCTGATGGCTTGATGGAGCGTCGTTTCGCCTGCATCAACGACATGCCGATCAAAGAGAGCGAGCGTAAGTACTTTTGGCCGCTGGGCCGACGTCCGGACGATCATCCTGGCCTGTCAGATCTGGGGCTGTAAGTCAGTATTTTTGCCGCATGAAGCCCGGGCTGCTGATGCATTGAAACCGCCCCTGAAATCACTACCCCATGGCCAGCCGCTATCAGCCGGCCAGTTTTCCCTGAATTTAAAATTCATTTTGAGGAAGAATTTTGGAGGAGTTTTGAATCACAGGCCGCCCTTCCGGACGGCCTGTGATTCAGACCTGATTAATGCGCGGCCATCTGCGGAGGCAGGCGCAGCAGGGCTCGCTTGTCTGCCACCTCATCCGATGTCACTGGTTTTGCCGCATTCCCCCAGCTGTTGTGCAGGTAGGTCGCCACGGCTGCCACCTATTCATCCGGCACACCATAAAAAATCATATTAACTTCATTATATTCATAAGGTTAGAATCAATTTTACAGTACAATTTAGTTCAGTCTCGCTCGTGTCCTTTGCTCATATATCAATGTATTACAACGGATATTGTAGAAGGAGCTAACTTTCTTAAGCGGGATACGCTTAAAAAAAGCCTATTCGGTGTTTGTACCTCACCTGAAATCTTGTGATCTGGGTTCTCATGCATTGACACCCTGCGCTGAGATCAAATATTTATTTCACACCCGTTCCGTTTACTTTTCAGGCACTGTGCCAGGCTTACTCCTGAAGACACATCAATGGAGAATGAAATGAATAAGGTCGCCTGGATTGCAGTAATGTTACCTCTGAGCTTCGGTGCGTATGCCGAAACGGGTGGATATGAAGCAGGTAAGACGCCCCCACCTCAGAATAAGGAGGATGCCGGGTATAAGGGGTCGGAAGATACGGCAGAAACACCGGTTACGCTGATCAAAGATTTTCGTCAGGGAGGCTACGTCACTCTGGAGGGCTATATCGCTAAAAAGATCAAAGGCGACACTTATCAGTTCCGTGACAGCTCTGGCACGGTCAACATCGATGCCCCGGTGAGCACTTTCAAAGGTAAAACCTACAGTGCAGAAGATAAAGTGCGCGTGAGTGGCAAAGTCTACGGTAAGGGCGAAAGCGCGCATCTGAAAGTTTCACGCATCGACGAACCTTAACCATGCATTTCAGGGCCTCCGCTTAAGTTTCAGCAGGGGGCCGAATGTTTTCACCTTACACCAGCGTCAATTTTCAAACGCTAAGCGTTAACTTCATCGTTCCCTGCCCTAAGCAACTTTGCGGCATCTAGTGCAAACGCTTTTACCTGCAAGTCAGATGACTCCGTAGCGATACGTTCAAGTTCAATGATGATACTGACCCTGCTAAGCGGCACACCTTTTGCCGCCAGCTCGACTACAGCCGATCCGATGGCACATCCAATCATTCCTGCGCGGTGAGAATTTATATCTTTCATATCATGTAAAGGCAACGCCGGTTTGGTTTAAGTACAAAGTTAGTCGGAAAATATGAACTTTCAAATCATCCTAACGGCATAACTTATATGGAGATTATCCCATGTCACGAATTTCGCCCGCCGTTGCGGGCCTTTTTTTGCCCGATGAAGTTCAAACGGGTGAAGAATCCGACACGTTCAAAGCGCTTACTTCATGCGTCACCAGCCCCACAACGGTCACATCCTCAAGCAAATCATCCTCAAGAAGCAGCCCGTCTTCAGTCAGGATACGGTTGGGGTGAAACATCGTCACACCCCATTCCAGCCTCCCCGCCACCTTCAGAAGCACGGTGCAACCGTTACCAGGCTGCCTGAGTACATTCACAATGCAGCTTCGCCCTCTTAACTCGACCAGATACCGGCTTACCGCGCAGATCAGGTCGGAACACCGTATCGCAGCTGGCATAGAATGAGTTCACATCCACCAGGGCAAACATTAACGGCCCATCGTCTTAATCGAGTGCCGGACCACGCCGAAGATTTCAAACTGATCGGCATCGGTGATCGGGATAATGGCGTGCGCGGCGTTCATCGGTTTCAGGTGCAGGAAAGGTCTTGTCATCAGCTGCTTGACCGTAAACTCGCCGGAGATGGCGGCCACGATGATATCCCCATGCTCAGCAGTGACGGAGCTGTCCACCACCAGCATGTCGCCATCGTTGATGCCGCCTTCAATCATCGAATCTCCGCTGACCCGGATGAAGTAGGTTGAGCTGGGATGACTGACCAGTAGATTATTAAGGTCCAGCCGCTGTTCGACATAGTCCTGAGCCGGCGAAGGAAAGCCACACGGAACTCTGGCAATGAAAAGCGGTAACTCAAGAATGGCGCGGATTTCCGCAGGTCTGAAAAACTCCATGATGATAGCCCTGACAAATACTGTATATATAAACAGCAATCGTAAACAGCACAATCGATCAAGTCGGGGATGAAGACTTTTTCCAAACGCGTTGTTGGCAAAGGGGATTTAATCTGAGGTGGACATGGCATTTCAGTTTGACCGGGCCGGTTGCCATAAGCACAGTAGTTTTAAATTTGAGCATTATTCAGGCCGACATAAACCAGAGATAATTAGCAGCAATCTCTTGCCGCTTCGGTTAACTATCTGAAATTTCGTTTATAAGTCGTTAATTCAAATAACTTATTGTAAATTACTGGAATTTTATCGCTTTTGTTAACACATCCTACCATTCATTAATTAATGGTCTAAGTTATGTGGGTCAGTCGTTGACTGGCAGCACAGCACACAGGATGCGTTTCATACGAGAGAGACATTCCTTAGCCACTGCTTTTTGCCCGCCCTGAGCGGGCTTTTTTTAGCTTAACCTCTCACCTGCACCGCGCGGTTGAAAACCGGCAGCTCGTTTGAGTGGCGTTTAGCTGTGGGGCTGCCCGTCAATTTCCGCACCCTGTAAAAAAAAACCTGACTTCGCTATACGGCTACGCTTTTGGTCTATGAAGACCTGCACTACGCTTAATGAGCAAAATGCCTGTGCGGTAACGCTGGGATACATGCTGCGTGCTCAGTAGGTGAATTATCAGCACGGCAGTGTCGGTGATTTCAGCGATGACCAACTGGCCAGCAGCCCGATGTCGTGTCTTGCTGAATGCCGCTCGTTTACCTGAGGTGACTTATGGATGTTTCACCAGGATTCGTTGTTGTACTGAATATCGTGGCCATTACAGTGTTAGCGATAGGTTTACCGATATATCTGAACGGGTTTTAAAGCGCTAAGCCCGGCGCTTTGCTGGCCATAACACGACATTAGTATCCATCGCCAGGCTGCCGATGCCACTGAGCAGTTGGTGTTGAATACGGGCGGGTTTTTCATCGTTTCAAATTCTCGTGGTCATACAGACAGGAGATTGAACATGCGATACCTGATCATACCGGCCGTCACCACTTTACTGGTTCTGGTGATTGTGTTTCTGGTACAAACCCAGTGGGGACCCACGCCCTGGTGACTCGACGCATCAGAGCGGGCAAATAAAAAGAAAACTAAGTAGTCAGCACTCTGCATGAACCGGACTCACGTCTGGTTCATGCTTTTTTTTGCTGGCGATGCCCCCCTACCGAGAGTAATCAGGATAATTGCTCAGCACCCGTTGGGATTGAACACCTTGAGAGATTACTCATCACCCAACAGCCATACCTGAAAGTTATCTGGTGCATCCCGATCTACTTTTACTAAATACCTGCGACTTATTTCATGTAGCCGAAAGCAGAACCTGAAACAGGTTAAAGCACTCGGTTTGCGTCTACAGGAGAAATACCTACCGCTTGTAGGCCGTCCCAGGCGGGCATTTCAAATGGCAATGCCTCGTTTCCATACGACTTCCTTTGCCAGGGGGGGGAGGTATGTCGTACAGGTGTTGTCATTATTCTGCCGGGGGTTCGAGGCGATCACTGATGACATTGTACCCCTGCTCGTTAAAATCATCAGGGTGAACGGGCAGACTTCGGCTTGGCTTGAACCATCCTCCCCCTTCACCATCGGCGAAGTACCAGACTTCAGGTTGAGTCTCGCCCTTCTGGACCCAATAAAAACCCTGTTCCATTTGTTCACTCCCAACGAAATTAATGTTCGTCCAGTCTCAGAAAAAACAGACAATATGTTTCGTCTGCGAATAGGTGAATGATTCATGAATGAAGCACGGGAAGATGGAGGTGTCGGAAAGCGACATCAGATCAGAAGTGCCAGTCACCGCGCAATTCGGTGCGCAACAGGTTTTTGACCTTTGAGATTTCATATTTGCCCCTTGTCAGAGGGGGAATGGCCCAGGCATAGCACCGGGGAAGAGATTAAAGCATGCGCTAAAAGGACGTAAAAGGACAGGACGTCTGGGTGTTACTTAACAGAATTGTTATCTGAGCCGCTTAATAATCAGGCATCCACCAACTTATCTTACCGGTCGGTCACCTGAACGCTTTTTGTGTCTGACCTCTGGTGAATCCGTTGCTTTTACCGTGTCATCCTCTACACATAGAATTTTATAGAGATTTACACAAGTACTTTGAGGTGTGCCACGGGTGGCAACAGGATCTGCACAGTGACATATTCCGCCTCTTCTGCTCAGTAACGTATTAACTTGTTCAGCAAAATGTCTGGATGCAAGGATGGATGAGAACCTCATACTTCCTCCTGTTTCTTTTTTCAAAGCAAGGCCGGAATGATTCTAACCGGCCGAATGTCTGGCGGATTAACTTCCCTCGATTACCGGTTTGCGCCTGCGGCTGATTTGTCCGCCCTTGCGACCGGCCTCGACTGCGCGATCAGGACAATTTTTGAAATTCCCCCCGCTTGCGCTTCCTCCTTTACGCCCGGCCTCGCGCGCGCGGTCCGCATCCTCAGCAAAATTACCGGCTCCACCTCTTTTTGATGGCATGTCTCCCCCTTATATATCAGTCGAATATTTAGCGTGCTAACGTTCCCAACAAGAAATAATATGGCTGAAATTTTTGATAAAACCACATTTAAAATACATGTTTACCGCTTCGCTTGTTTTGGTTTTAAAACAATAAGTTACTCGTTACGCTTATATTCAATTGCTTTTAAAAGGGAAATTTTTGAAGTTGTACAAAACTAAAGCAAGCTGTACAAAATTATTGGATTTTCTTTTTTGTGACATGCATCACGGTTTTTAATTTAATAATTATAATGATATGGATTTTTTCATTTATTTCAGCAAGATAGGAAATTAATGTCTCGCTGTTCACAATTTAGTCCCATTGAATAACTCATAATCATTTGCCTGCCAGATGGAGTACCCAATTGAGCGTGGCACACGTTGCTCAATTTCTTCCGTTCGGATTAAAGACCTGAAACATGCGTTCCTCCTGCTCACTTGTCGAGATGTCCCGGAAGGTCGTTGTGTGCATCTCGATCCACTTGTTAGCGGCACGTAGCGAGTAGCGCCAGTTCAGACGATCGAGTTCTTTCACAAAATCGAGTGTGCTGATGGTGAAACGGCCCGCAGCATCGCGTTTAACCGCCTGCCTGAAGGCAATCATAACTTCATAGTCGCGGGGTATGTCGGTGCCCTCCAAAACATAAACTGTATATACATACAGTAATTGCATTTCGTGATCGTGGGCAAGTGCTTTGAGTCCGTATGTTGAGAACTCATTGGCAGTAAAGCGGTTTAGTTTTCCGGCTTCGCTTTCATATGTGGACAGAAGTGACCAGGCTTTGTAAGCAACGCTGGGTTGCCTGATTTCTGGAAAGGAATGTTATGAAGAGTTTTTTAGGTGGGATTTTTATCGTTGCAAGTCTGATGACTCTGGCAGGCTGTCAGGAACCCGGTCCTGCAGTAGGGCCGGATGGCCGTCCTCACGCACCAAGCCAGCAATCCGTGCCCGGAGGTCCTCAGGGCCAGGGTCCCATCGGTCAGCCACAGTCATAAAAAAGTCCGGCCGGTGTGCCGGACTGTATTAACTAAGTAACGACATCAACTGTTCAAATTAATGAAATCCACTTTCTTCCCTGTATTATCTCCTCCCACACATTCTATGTCGAATGAAGTCATTTAAGTGAACAACCATTCATTTAACTTGTCCTGCGTCTCTCATGAAAGAGACTTAACTAATTATCCTCATTTTTATATTACGCCAAGATAAACAATACCACTCAATCAAGGGGTAAGTTTTTATCCTATTGGTTGTAGAGGGGTGTGAATGGGTCGGCGGGTTTTTTGAATCAGTTTGCATTGAGCGCGGGCGAAACTTTTTCATTTCTATCATGCTTCGTGAACTGTTTAAGGTATAGAAGCGAACCGTTATAAAAATAAAATATTGTTAGCCATAATGAATAAACGAAGCGCCAAATCATCACTTTAAAGGAGAAAACCTTTATTAATTTTTCACCTTTGATTTTAAAACCCAAAGCCCGTTTGAAACTTCCCACTCACTCCTATTCAAGCTAATCCCTTGATTGAAAGCTATCCGGCTATAATTTATAGGTATCAGTAATCTTCATTACATAGCTCACGTTCCAAGTCGATTCAGGGCTCGATTCAGGTTTAACATTCAGGGGTGAACCATGGCAGATTTCGACCTCCATAAATTTCTCATTAACGATCAGCCTTACACCTTCCTCTTTGAAGTCGTTGTACGCGTACTCATTGCATATATCGTCGTTTTCACCTTTTTGAAAATTTCAGGCAGGCGCGGTGTCCAGCAGCTCTCACTCTTCGAAGTTGTAGTGATCCTGACACTAGGATCAGCTTCAGGGGATGTGACTTTTTACGATGATGTCCCCGTTCTACCTGTCATTTTGGTCTTTGTCATATTGTTATTACTGTATCGCCTAACCACCTGGGCAATGACCAAATCTTCCTGGTTCTCGACTCTGATTGAAGGAGAAGTGGTAACGCTAATCGCTGAGGGTAAGTACGTTTCTGAGAATCTGGACCGGCTGAACATTTCAGAAGATGAGTTTCTGATGGAGTTACGCCTTAAAGGGGCCGAACACCTTGGTCAGATACGGCTGGGGCTGGTAGAGGTCGATGGCCAGCTCAGCCTCTACTTTTATCCGGACGAAGAAGTGCGGGCCGGGTTATCTGTACTTCCTGAAGCACATCGTCAATGTTTCACCCAAATCCCTGAAACAGGTTTATATGCATGTAACCGCTGCGGGACAACACAAGAAATACCTGGATATGAAGAACGAAAATGCCACGAATGCGGACGCAATACCTGGTCACTCGCACTGAACAAAAAGCGGGTTTGAAGCACAGGTGCAGCATATTTTTGGTATCTCATAAAATTCTGAACCGGCGTCAAGCCACTCAGGATCAGATATTCAGGAAACTTTTTTTCTGGCGGTTTAACCTAAAAGACTATTAATGTTCCGTTGTGACGATTTTACCTGGACAGAAATTTACCTTCGCTCACTAAGTTTCACACCGCATGCCTGCCTTTATTCAGGTTAGCCTCTTCCCTATATCTTAATCACCTTTGAGGCAAAAAAAAGCCCGCCGAAGCGGGTGTCATATGATAGTGACAACACCAGGGAAAATCGTTGTGACAACACATCCGTAGATTCAGTTGACACATATATAGTTTAGTCTTTCTCATGAACAGATTTTGTAAATTGCAGTAAATATCTGATTTGATATGAACAATCATGATTAATCATAAATTTTATAAACAAGTTAGCAAGCTATTCTGTTTTACTTCAGCAAGATAGTAAAAATTGCCCGAACAGCGCGTTGACCCGCCATTGTTGACTCAGTACGCGTTCTGAAAATGGCTTTCCTGATGTCCCTGCCCCCTTTTCTCTAATGAGCACTACACTCATCACCACCATATAAATTTTATGCATTTGCACCCAACTGAGTCGACTCCAGTTATATATCGGCTCTGCGTGTGACTTTGACCGATAAAGAGCGTTGAGACTGTCAGGGACTAACATGTATGTATGCGCTGAAGATGTACCTGATATCTTTTTCAAGGTGGTCAGGAAAGCGTCCTTGCATTGCATAACCGAACTCACACGCATTTTGAAGAATTGATAGGGGAACGTTGATGGCTCCCCTTTTAGATATTAAGCCTGTTTGGGTTGGCCATTAGACGCTGTCAGCCCGCCGTCGACGGGCAGGTTAACCCCTGTGATATAACGCGCATCATCGCTGGCAATGAAGGCGATGGCACTGGCGATATCTTCAGCCTGACCAGCCCGCTGGAGGGGAATGCGGTCATAGAACTTGTTTAACAGTTCCTGATTGTCCTTCATATCTTCGGTAAGATCGGTCAGCGTAAATCCCGGGCAGATGGCATTCACGCGAACACCGTCCGCACCATAATCCATCGCCAGTGCGCGCGTAAAATTAGTTACGCCGCCCTTAGCAGCGTTATAAACGCTCATTCCCCAGTCTCCACCCAGCCCTGAAACCGAAGACGTGTTCACCACATTCCCTTGAGTTTTGAGCAATGAGGGCATGAAGTAATGGACGCAATGAAATACCCCATCCAGATCAGCCCCCATCAGCTTTTTCCAATCTTCAACGGCCACTTCATGTATTTTTCCCTGAACGACACTCCCCGCATTGTTCACCAGGACGTCGACTCTGCCATAGGTTTGCTCGACCAGTTCCGCCAGCTGTTTAACCTGGACGGAATCAGACACATCACAAGGCGCGATCAGGTGCTCCCCTTTCGGAAGCGCGTGCAGCGTGGTTTCGAGTTTTTCACGGGTTCTTCCCACCAGCACCACCGAAGCACCTTCACTGGCAAAACGCTTTGCTGAGGCCGCCCCTATTCCTGAACCCGCACCGGTGATCACGACAACTTTTTCCAAAAAACGTGACATCGTTATTCTCCTTTTGGCCTTTTCAATGAGTGATAAGCCTGGCAGCCATGAGGGGATGATCAAGCGAAGCAGGATCGCCATGATGGCGACATTAATGGAAGTGGATACCTGTGGGCATACCCGGTAAGCCCTTAACCTTTTGAACAAGGTAAGGGCTTATCGAATCTAAAAAGCTGGGTTTATGGTTTAAGAATGACTTTTGTCCAGCCGGGCGCTCGGCTGTCAAAATTTTTATAGCCTTCAGGAGCCTCATCGAGGCTCAGACGATGCGAGATAATCCGGCCGGGGCTGGCTTTATCGTGGTGAATAAGCCGTGCGAGCTGCCGGTTGTAGGCCTTCACGTTTGCCTGACCAGTGCGGATGGACTGCCCCTTGAACCAGAAGCTGCCAAAATCAAACGGCATTTTCCCCTCCTTTGCCAGGTCACTTTCCGCTGCAGGATCCTGGGGTACAAAGACCCCCACCACGCCTATTCCGCCTGTCGCCTTGGTGGAGGCGACCAGGCTGTTCATAGTTGCACTGTTGTCTTCATGGCCGTGTTTATTGCAGCACTGGTAACCGACACATTCACAACCGCAGTCTGTGCCCCTGCCGTCAGTCAGCTCAAGGATTTTCTGTACGGCTTCATCCCCGGCAGCATTAACCGGTGTGGCACCGAATTGCTCTGCAAGGGCCAGACGATCGCTGTGAGTATCAATAACAAAGACCTGGGAGGCACCTTTGATGATGGCTGAGTGCGCGGCCATCAGTCCCACCGGCCCCGCCCCGTAGATGGCGACGCTTTCTCCTGGACGCAGTCCCGCCAGTTCGGTTGCATGCCAGCCGGTCGGGAAAATGTCTGAAAGCATGACGTAATCTTCTTCTTTCTCCGCCGCATCCTCTGGGAGCACCAGGCAGTTGAAATCGGCAAAAGGAACCCGCAATAATTCCGCCTGACCACCGTCCCATGGCCCCATTTCAGCAAAACCATAAGCGGCGCCCGCACTCCCCGGGTTAGCTGTCAGACAAAATCCGGTCAGGCCTTTTTCACAGTTTTCACAGAAGCCGCAGCCTACATTGAAGGGCATACACACGCGGTCACCCACTTTGATACGCTCGACTCCCTGGCCAACTTCAACGACCTCGCCCATGTTTTCATGGCCAAAAATCCGTCCTTCTTCGAAGCTGGTACGTCCTTCATACATATGCAGATCCGAACCGCATATATTCGTGGTGGTTATCCGGATTAATGCATCACCGGGACGCTCAATTTTTGCATCAGGAACATTTTTTACCGTTACGTTAAATGGGCCGTTGTAAATAATTGCTTTCATATGATCGCCTTAGCCATTATCTGAGTGGTTACAAAGTTAACTGAAGTATTTAATCGTTGCGCTTATATCTTTTACCTGTCAATTCTCCACAACAAATATGGCACATATTCCAGATTATGATTTAAATGGTGCCGACGCGCTTGCATGAAGTTGATTGTGAATTACAATTAAAATGCTATATGCATATTTTTACTTAATCATCACGTTAACAGTTCATGTAGAGGAAGTATTATGGCTCAACATAGAGGCGGTTCAGGAAACTTTGCAGAAGACCCAAAAAGAGCATCTGAAGCTGGAAGGAAAGGCGGTCAGGCAAGCGGTGGTAATTTCAAAAATGATCGTGAGAGAGCTTCCACAGCAGGTAAGAAAGGTGGTAAGAACAGACATCAAAGTTCGTGAGAAGGCTTGTTATATCGCTAATAATTAAGGAAGCGTTTTTTATAATTACATTTCTGATTACCTAACCATTAATTTTATTTTTTTGCCCACTTACCTGTTACGGTAATTGCCAACCCGTCAAGAACTCGCTGGAGTTTACCCTATGAAAGTTAAAACACTTCTCGATTTATTTATCCATGACCTGTCCGATGTTTATAGTGCTGAAAAACAAATCACCCGCGCCCTGCCAAAAATGATCCGTGCTGCATCCGAGCCAAAACTTAAAGAGGCCTTTCAGCATCACCTTGAAGAAACCCAGGGTCAGATTGAGCGTCTCGATCAACTCGTGGAAGCACATGAGGAAGTGCGGATTGTGCGTATGAAATGCCACGCGCTGGAAGGTTTAGTTGAAGAAGCGCAGGAACTTATCGAAGCGACTGAAGCCGGTCCCGTCAGAGATGCAGGCCTCATTGGCGCCGCCCAGAAAGTGGAACATTACGAGATCGCGACGTACGGCACGCTGATTGCACTGGCCATCAAGCTTCAGCTTGGAGAAGCCTCCACGCTTTTGAAAAAGACGCTGGATGAAGAAAAAAATACCGATCAGAAACTGACATCAATCGCTGAAAAACAGTGACACGGCCACCATCTGGAGATACCTATGTCATCGACCTCTTCACATTCGCATTATCATGACTGGCTGCGTGACGCGTATGCCATGGAAAAGCAGGCTGAAACGATGCTTGAGCAAATGGCAAAACGACTTGAACATTATCCCCAGCTGCAATTGCGCATTGAGCAGCATATTGAAGAGACGCGTCAGCAGCAGACGCTTCTTGCAGGCATTCTGGACAGGCATGGAATAGCACACTCAAGCGTAAAAGATGCGATGGGAAAGATGGCTGCAATGGGACAGGCATTTGGTGGCATGTTTACGGATGATGAAGTTATCAAAGGTGCCATCGCCGGATATGTCTTTGAAAATGCCGAAGTGGGAAGCTACACCAGTCTGATTAGCGCGGCTAAGCGCATCGGCGACACGGCAAGCGTCCCAATACTGAAGCAAATATGCGAGCAGGAACTGGCGATGTCTGACTGGCTGATCAGTCACTTGCCAGAGTTAACCGAACAGTTCCTGACGCTGAGTGAGGATCCCGATTCAAAGGCCAAACGCTGAAATCCCTGACGTGATAAATTCCATATCTTTAAAGTGAAGCGGGTAAATACTTACCCGCTTTCATTTGGCCCAATCCCCCGTGTAAGCGACTTCATCCGCCCCAAACCCAGTTGCGCACTTCAGGCACATCCTCGCCATGCTCTCTTACATAACGATGGTGCTCAGCGATTCGCTCCTGCAGGTCGTCGAGGAGTTCCGGATGACGATCAGCTAAGCCCGGCACATGCAAAATGGCCGACTGAGCCAGATGATAGCGATCCAGCTCGTTGATTACCGCCATATCAAACGGCGTCGTGGTAGTGCCCTCTTCGTTAAATCCGTGCACATGGAAATTGCCGTGATTATTGCGCTGATACGTCAGGCGATGCACCAGACTTGGATAACCATGGAAGGCAAAGATGACGGGTTTATCCGTGGTGAAAAGGGCATCGAACTCTTCTTCGGCTTTGCCATGCGGATGCTGCTCCTGCGTCTGCAACGCCAGTAAATCCACCACATTGACGACTCTGATACGCAATTCCGGCAGATAGCCTCTCAGTAAATCTACTGCCGCCAGGGTTTCCATGGTAGGCACGTCCCCCGCGCAGGCCATAACAACGTCTGGTTCACCCTCACAGCTCGCCCAGTTCCATATGCCCATGCCTGCCTCACAGTGAGCAATGGCGCTTTCCATATCCAGCCACTGGGGTGAAGGTTGTTTACCTGCAACAATGACATTGATCCGGTCCCATGTTCGCAGGCAGTGGTCCCCGACCCACAGCAGCGTATTGGCATCGGGTGGCAGGTATATACGCACAATGTCAGCTTTCTTGTTCGCGACATGATCAATAAATCCCGGATCCTGATGGCTGTATCCATTATGGTCCTGCCGCCAGACGTGGGACGACAGCAGATAGTTAAGCGAGGAGATCGGCTGTCGCCAGCCCAGCTTACGGGTGACTTTCAGCCATTTAGCGTGCTGGTTAAACATCGAATCGACGATATGAATAAAGGCTTCATAGCAGTTAAACAGCCCGTGGCGCCCTGTAAGCAGATAGCCCTCCAGCCAGCCCTGACACTGATGCTCACTGAGGATCTCCATGACACGACCGTCACGTGACAGCTGTTCATCGTAATCCTTAATGGGTTCCATCCAGGTACGGGAGGTGACGTCAAACACGGGTGACAGACGGTTGGATGCCGTTTCGTCCGGGCCAAACAGCCTGAAGTTATCAAGATTCTTTTGGAAGATTGCACTCAGGTAACGACCAAACTGTTCGGTGGCCTGTCCCTGTGTGCTGCCGGGCTGACCCGTCTCCAGCGCAAAGTCGTGAATATCGGGCGTGATAAGTTCACGTCGCAACCTTCCCCCGTTGGCATAGGGCGTTGCCCCCATACGCTTATTACCCTTCGGGGCCAGCGCGCGCAGTTCAGGGGCAAGCGATCCGCTCGGGTCAAAGAGTTCCTGCGGCTGATAGCTGCGCATCCATTGTTCAAGGATCTGGCGATGGCCATCATCCTCACGGCAAGCGGAAACCGGTACCTGATGGGCTCGCCAGAATCCCTCCACTTTTTTGCCATCCACCTCACGCGGGCCGGTCCATCCTTTCGGGCTGCGCAGAATAATCATGGGCCAGCGTGGCACAGCATCAGTTGCATTACCGCTGCGCGCCTGGTGCTGGATATCAGCGATGATGTCAAACGCCGTGTCCAGCGCGGTGGCCATCTGCTGATGCATGGCAAGCGGCTCGTGGCCGCTGACAAAGAGCGGGGCATATCCATAACCACTAAAAAGCTGCTGAAGATCTTCTTCACTGCTGCGTCCCAGCAACGTAGGGTTCGCGATTTTATAACCGTTGAGATGCAGAATTGGCAGCACCGCACCGTCTCGTTGGGCATTCAGAAATTTAATGCCGTGCCAGCTGGCAGCCAGTGGCCCCGTCTCCGCTTCACCGTCTCCGATGACACAGGGCACCACCAGTTCAGGATTATCGAAGGCCGCGCCAAACGCATGCGACAGCGAATAGCCAAGCTCTCCACCTTCATTAATCGACCCCGGTGTTTCAGGGGCAGCGTGGCTCGGTATCCCGCCCGGGAAAGAAAACTGTTTAAACAGCCTCTGCATTCCCTCTTCGTCTTCACTGACGTGAGGATAAATTTCGCTATAGCTACCTTCCAGCCAGCTGTTGGCCACCATGCCGGGGCCGCCATGCCCGGGCCCGCAGACGTAAAGGAGATCACGGTCGCGCTGGCGAATAATGCGGTTGAGATGAGCATAAATAAAATTAAGGCCCGGCGTGGTTCCCCAGTGCCCCAGCAAACGAGGTTTGATATGTTCTGGCTTCAGGGGTTCCCGCAGAAGCGGGTTTTCCATGAGATAGATTTGTCCCACAGAGAGGTAATTAGCCGCGCGCCAGTATCTGTCTATTAGAGCAAGTTCATTGGCCCCGGTGACTGTCGTCATACCTGTTCCTCCGATGTTGCGTTCGTCGTTGACTTGTGAAGATGCGGCCCCCTTTCAGGACCGCCTTTCGTTACCTTTTTTTTGAAAACAGCTGGCTTGCCGTATCTTTGAGTATCTGCGAGGTTCCCTGATCGCCCTTTGCCATCGATGACATAAAGGCTTTAGCCTGTTTAAAGGTGATATGCGGTGGGAGCGGAGCCACTTCGGGGTCAGTTTTGACCTCCAGCAATACGGGGCGATCTGCGCTTAGCGCACGTTGCCAGGCGCTGGCCAGCTGTTCCGGGTTGTCGACATAAATGCCCACCAGCCCCAGTGATTCAGCAAACTCAGCGTATTTCACATCAGGCAATTGTTGCGTGGCTTTGAAGCGGGGATTCCCCTCCATGACGCGCTGCTCCCAGGTTACCTGATTCAGATCTTGATTGTTGAACACACAGACAATCAAACGGCCATCCGCCCATTGCTGCCAGTATTTCTGGATGGTAATCAGCTCTGCCATGTTGTTCATCTGCATGGCGCCATCACCCACCAGCGCGACAACCGGGCGTTCAGGGTGCGCAAATTTGGCCGCGATCGCATAAGGAACGGCTGCGCCCATGCAGGCCAGCCCCCCTGACAGCGTAGCCCGTTGTCCCTGCTTCACGCGATAATCGCGCGCAAACCAGTTTGCACAGGATCCGGAATCAGAAGTGACGATAGCGTTATCCGGCAGCTGCGGAGACATCTCCCATACCACCCGCTGGGGATTGACGGGATTGGCTGGTGCCAGCGCTCGCTCTTCCATCTGCTTCCACCAGTCCTGAACCTGCACCGCAATCTCTTCCTGCCAGCTGCGATCCTCTTTGTGATCCAGTAATGGCAGGAGTGCTCGCAGGGTTTCAGCTGCATCGCCGTGAAGATTCACCTCACAGGGATAGCGTAAGCCGAGCATGGCCGGGTCGATATCGATTTGCACGGCACGTGCCTGCCCCTCTTTTGGCAGGAACTCCGTCCAGGGAAAACCGCTGCCAATCATCAGCAGCGTGTCGCAGTTCTGCATCAACTCCCAGGAAGGTTTAGTGCCCAGCAGACCTATCGAGCCGGTCACAAAAGGGGCGTCATCGGGCAGGACATCTTTGCCCAGTAACGCTTTGGCGACGCCTGCACCCAGTTGATTTGCCGCCTGCACGACTTCAACCGCCGCGCCGCGTGCGCCAGAGCCAATCAGGATTGCCACTTTATTCCCCGCATTGAGCACATCGGCGGCGCGCTGCAAATCGGCTTCATAGGGCATAATTTTGGGGCGATGATAGCCACTGCCTGAATGGGTAAACCCGTGCAGATGAGGCGGTGACTGCCACTCTTCATCCTGTATATCTTTCGGGATGATCAGCACGGCAACGCCGTTCTGCGCTTTGGCAATACGCACGCCACGATCGACGAGATGCCGCACCTGACCCGGTGCAGCCGCTTCCTGTACAAAATTCGCCACATCCGCAAACACGCGATCCAGGTTCATCTCCTGCTGATAGCTTGCGCCTCTCGCCGTTGCCTCTGCCTGCCCGGCAATGGCCAGTACAGGAGCATGATCCATTTTGGCATCATAAAGCCCGGTTAAAAGGTGGGTCGCACCCGGCCCGCCCGTGGACAGGCAGACGCCAATCTCGCCGGTAAACTTAGCGTGACCGGCGGCCATAAAGGCCGCCATTTCCTCGTGGCGCACCTGAATAAACTCAATGCCATCGCCCTTTTCATTTGCGCGTTGTATCGCACCCAGCACCCCATTGATTCCATCCCCCGGGTAACCGTAAATGCGCGTCACGCCCCACTCTTTCAGGCGCTGGACAAAAAAATCGCTGGTCTTGATGCTCATCGTTTTCATCCCTCTTTATTCATGCAATTCGTGAGGAGAGTTAGCAAAAAGTTGTCGGGTTTCCCCCATCATTCAAAGCATTGGTTCGCATTGAAGCGCTAAACTCTGAGAAAGATTTATCTGGCAAACGTTGGCCGGTATTAACCAGTCTGCTTCGGAAGGGATGTGACCGCTCTGTAAAGCGGTCACCTGACAAATAGCAGGATGAAGATGTCTCTCAGGCCGCATTGAGAATGCGCAGCGCTTCCCGATTGAACGCAGGCAGATCATCCGGCGTGCGGCTGGTGACCAGTTTATCGTCATCCACAACGACTTCTTTGTCATAAAAGTCAGCACCTGCATTACGCAGATCAATAGCGATGGCTTTTACACTGGTCATCTTGCGGCCGCGCACACCATTAGCACTGATAAGCAACTGAGGTCCATGGCAGATGGCAAACACCGGTTTGCCGCTGGCAACAAATTCTTTGGTGAAATTCACGAAACGATCATCACCGCGCAGTGAGTCAGGTGAGTGACCGCCAGGCAAAAGTAAGGCATCAAATTCTGCAGGAGTAACGTGATCGATGTCCCTGTCGATTTTGACTTCCGCCTTACCCTGTTTACCTTTCACAACCTTCCCCGCCTGCATCTCAATGGTCACGACTTCGTGGCCGGCTTTGGCATAGGCATCGGCGGGTGAGGTGAACTCTGAGTCTTCGAATTCATCGGTGATCAGGACAGCTATTTTCTTACCCATATGTTTCTCCTTGCGGTTAAAAACGCTCAGCGTTTGGGGCTCGGTTAACCCAATAAGTCTGGTCGCCATGGCATAAAACACAAGCCAGGCGGTTGGTGCTAACCAGAAGAAAATGAAGGAGAGGAAAATAACAGACACCTAAACACAACGAGTCATCAGATATTTATGCAGGATTTAACAACCGTTTATGTATCCATGGCAAAATTCATCACTGAAACTGTAAACAGCATTTTGATGAGCTGCCTTGTAAAGGTTAGCTCTATTTTCATGTTAAGAGTCGTAAAGGAAAAGAAATTCACGCTCTAAGTATCCCGCCTCGGAGAAATTTTGTTAGTTGCGCCTTACAAGATTATTAACCGTCTCGTTTAATGCAGATCAATCCCAAAATAAACTTGGTGAGCTTTTTATTTAGTGACTACGCTAAATCATAACGTCTGTTTCGTGATGTTGGATAATTATCATAAATTACCGGAGAAATATCATGGCTGAGCCTTGGGTAAATGATGGTGCAATCGTCACAGATTCTTATGGTGGCCTGCCGCTGAAACGTATCTCATGGAGCGCGGTATTTGCGGGTGTTATCGCCGCGCTTATTGTTCATATTTTATTAGGATTACTCGGCACTGCGATTGGTGCTTCTGTCATTGACCCTCAACAGGAACGCAATCCGCTTGAACATATAGGGACGGGTGCGCTGATATGGGCCGGTGTCAGTATGGTTATCGCCATCATTGCCGGCGGTTACGTCGCTGGCAGACTGGCTCAACGTGAGGGCGCACTACACGGTTTATTGATGTTTGGCGTCAGTACACTCATCACCCTCTGGCTGGCATTTTCACTGGCGACAGGGATTATTGGAGGCGCATTTAATATCCTGGGTGCCGGAGCAAGTGCGCTAGGCAGTGGTGTTTCGGCCGTTGCCCCGTCTGTCGGGAACATGACCAAAGAGAAACTTCAGGAGAATAATATTAACTTAGATTCGCTCCAGAATGAGTTACAGGCCACCCTCCGTCAGACAGGTAAACCTGAACTTCAGCCGGATAAGCTTCAGCAGGATGTGAACAGTGAGGCAAATAGCGCACAAGATCAGGCTAAACAAACGGCTCAGAACCCGCAAAATGCGGATAACGATATCGTGAACTGGATCCGTGGGGTTATTAATCGTCATTCAGACACCCTTCAGGCTGCTGACCGGGATGCGCTCAAAAACATTATTAAAGCCCGGACAGGTAAGAGCGATCAGGAAGCTGAGCAGATCGTTAACCAGACGGTTGAGAGTTATCAGAAAGCCATGGCACAGTTTCAGCAACTGAAACAGCAGGCTGAGCAGAAAGCCCGTGAAGCCGCAGAGAAAGCCGCCGCCGCAACCGCCAGAGCCAGCTGGTTCACCTTCTTTGTATTGATTATTGAGGGCGTGCTGGCTGCTGTATTCGGACGCATTGGCAGACGCACACAACCCCATACCGTCTTGGCCAGCGAAAGATCTCTCTGACAAAGTGGGGGTTGATGTATTGTTTAAATAATTAGAGCATCCTGATAAACAACATGCCGTCATGTGCAGTAAAAACACATGGCGGCATGTGAGTGAAATCTATACCGCTTGATTCGCAAGTCAATGAATCTCTCTGGAGAAAAGTTGAGCAATAAAATTTCTCGTTTCGCTTTGTGAATTAAAGCGAAACGAATTAACGAACCTTCTCATATATTAATCGATGGAAAACACTCTCTTCCCTCCGCCTTTAACTTAAACCGAAGCGATCTTTCTGCCCCCTGCATTAAGGTGAAAGAAGCCATGGTAATAAGCAAAGCGCGAGAAAAGCATTCACTTAAAATTCCCCGCTCTTCGGTTTGACCTGTATTAATTAGGGTCATTCAATTAATGAAATGGGAATATAGCAATGTCGAAGCCAGTAAAAAATAAAGAATTAACTCATCAGGCTCCTTCAAAGGGGCCAGAGTCGTCGCAGCCTTCCCGTGGATCTCTGGCACCTGCAGATGGTTCACATCAGCCTGCAGCAGAACCTACGCCACCCGGCAAACAACCTACTGCCCCCGGAAGTTTAAAGGCGCCTGATACCCAGAACAACAAACTAAAGCAACTTGAGGTGCACAGAAAAAATGGTGCTGATCAGTCGCTGACCACAAATCAGGGAACAAGGATTGCAAACGATCAAAATTCTTTACGCGCGGGAGCACGAGGGCCGACCCTGCTTGAAGATTTTATTATGCGAGAGAAAATCACGCATTTTGATCACGAACGCATCCCGGAGCGCATCGTGCATGCGCGTGGTTCGGCAGCGCACGGATATTTACAACCTTACCGCTCATTGAAAGATCTGACCAAAGCGCATTTCCTGTCCGACCCAGACCAAATCACACCTGTCTTCGTGCGTTTTTCAACGGTTCAGGGCGGTGCAGGATCGGCTGATACCGTGCGCGACATACGTGGTTTTGCCACTAAGTTTTATACCGATGACGGTGTATTTGATTTAGTCGGAAACAACACTCCCGTGTTCTTTATCCAGGATGCCCATAAATTCCCTGATTTTGTGCATGCCGTAAAACCGGAGCCACACAATGAAATTCCTCAGGGTCAAAGCGCACACGACACCTTCTGGGACTATGTCTCCCTGCAGCCTGAAACCTTACATAACGTTATCTGGGCGATGTCCGACCGTGGTATCCCACGCAGCTACCGCACCATGGAAGATTTCGGTATCCATACTTTCCGTCTGATCAATGCAGAGGGGAAAGCGACCTTTGTCCGCTTTCACTGGAAACCTGTTGCAGGAAAAGCGTCATTACTTTGGGACGAGTCACAAAAACTGACCGGGCGCGATCCTGATTTTCACCGACGCGATTTGTGGGAAGCCATTGAAGCCGGCGATTTTCCGGAATATGAGTTAGGCCTGCAACTCATTTCCGAAGAAGACGAATTCAGTTTCGATTTCGATATCCTGGATGCCACCAAACTGATTTCGGAAGAGCTGGTGCCGGTGGAAATTGTCGGCAAGATGGTGTTGAACCGCAATCCCGATAACTTCTTTGCTGAAACCGAACAGGTGGCCTTCCACCCCGGACATATCGTACCAGGCCTGGACTTCACCAATGATCCTTTATTGCAGGGCAGACTTTTCTCCTACACAGATACCCATATCAGCCGCCTGGGCGGACCTAACTTCCACGAAATTCCTATTAACCGCCCGGTTTGCCCCTATCATAATTTTCAGCGGCAGGGCATGCATCGTCAGGACATCGACGCCAATCCGGCAAATTACGAACCTAATTCGATTAATGATAACTGGCCGAGAGAAACGCCACCGTCAGCCGAAAGTGGCGGGTTCGAGAGCTATCAGGAGCGCGTGGAAGGCCATAAAGTACGCGAGCGCAGTCCTTCCTTTGGCGAGTATTACTCTCAGCCTCGATTGTTCTGGTTAAGTCAGACGCCTGTCGAGCAACAGCACATCATTGGGGCCTACTCCTTTGAATTGAGAAAAGTCGCCCGTCCCTACATACGTGAGCGCGTGATAGACCACCTGTTGAATATCGATATTGCACTCGCTCAGGGTGTGGCTGATAACCTGGGGATTGCACTGACTGCAGATCAGTTAAATACCCCATCCGCTCCCGACGTCCACGGTCTGAAAAAAGATGACAGTCTGAGTTTGTATGCCGTGCCAGGTGGGGAGATAAAAGGTCGGCAGGTTGCCCTGCTGTTGAGCGATGGGGTGAAGTCGGCTGATGTACTGGCCGTGTTGCAGTCGCTTAATGCGGCGGGTGTACAAACAAAATTGCTGGCTCCCCATATGGGTCAGGTGGTGGCGGATGACGGTTCAATTTTGCCCGTTGATGCCACGTTTGCCGGATTGCCGTCGCTGACGTTTGATGCCGTTTTTGTGCCAGACGGTAACATTGATGCGCTGCTGTTAAGTGGCGACAGCCGCTACTATCTCCTGGAAGCTTACAAGCACCTGAAAGTCATTGGCCTGAGTGGCGAGGCCAGGCGATTCAAAACACAGTTCGCCTTGCAGGACGATGAAGAAGAGGAAGGTATTGTTGATGGTCTGAAAGCAGACAGCGCGATGATGGGTGCTTTTATTGATGCAATGAAAGCCCATCGGGTCTGGGCAAGGAGTCAAAAAGCGCTATCAGTACCGGCTTGATCAGGCGGATTAACGTCACATTCTGAGCTTCCCTTGGGGGGCTTAACTCATTTATTACTGGAAGTGCCTGACGAAGGACCCCTGTCGAGTCGAAGTTTCGTGTATCAATGTGTTAAGCGGTTTTCATTTCGAAAGCTCAAACAGAAATGTGGACTTCGTAGTTAGATTGTCGTCAGACACCAGCCGGGAAAACTTTCTTAGCTGGTGCTGACAATTCGCTTTATCCGAATACTCCAGCGTAAGCGCCAAAAGAACAAACACCACAAAGAATAACGGATACGACTGCGGCTGAAAGCGTGTAGTTTTTCATTTCCTGACCTCATTTTTACGTTTAAAACCTTAGCCTGGCAGGAAATTCCATTCTGTAAACCTGAGAATTTTTTCCAGGAAAAATCCTTATCTTCATACCTCATCAGTTTTCATAATTTGGCCGAGTGAGCGTCAACTTCTTGATTGATTTAAAGTGTGATTGAAAAGTATGTCTGGCTTAGCTATCCATGGCCCTGAACATTAAACCCTGTGTAAAAAACTTGTTTTCAAAGGAAGCAAAAACCACAGGACTACTAATTCTTGTACAAGTTCTAGAAAGCGTGTACAACTTTTAAGTCGCTTGAATTTATCATTGGAGGATCAACAAATGCGCCAGAATCGTTCTGCTTCGAT